>Ga0315913_1004946_pt1 | contig 16145 bp, 21 predicted proteins | sample MpolsnodulesMG_FD_207736 | JGI IMG/M metagenome (GOLD analysis project Ga0315913, IMG submission 207736) | Medicago polymorpha root nodule microbial communities from Los Angeles, California, United States - small nodules | ecosystem: Host-associated > Plants > Roots > Nodule | place: USA... | reverse complement strand
GGGTGACAATGAGGTCGGAGGCAAACACCTCAGACGAAGCCGACTCGTCTCCATCAGAATGAGGTATAGCAGGTGGGGTTACATCCACAAAGGCCTTGGCAACCGACTAAAGACACAAAATCAAACTAGAGAAAATAAATAAATAAAAAATAATAACCAACAAACACTAAAGTTACATCCTAAAGTAAACAAAGGAACATCATAATAAAACCTTTGACGGAGTGTATTGACCACCAAGAGTATCGAAGGACTGAATTATAGCAGGATCATCACAAATCCTCTTCACCCTAAAGGAACCGTCAAAGAAAATACTTGGACCGGTACACTTCTCAACCTTGAACAACATCCTCTTACCCTTCAACTTTTCAAACTCAGTTGGATAATGACCAGCATTTTCAGCCTTAAAAAAAATGTTTAAGACACAAATTAATTGGAGTCCTCCTTCAAAGACACAAAATGGACAGTACGTTAAAGTAATATTAGGCAGAGGGAGAGGAATCAACATCAGTATATACCTTTGCAACAGACACAAGGCTACTGCAGGGTGTGTTGAGCAAATTCTGCATATCACCGTCAAAGACAACAAAAACACCAACATTGGTTGCGTCACTAACATTAACCTTAACCCTGAATCTGAACAAAGACAAGACAAAGAGACTGCATGAAGAGAGACAATTCAATGTAGATGAACAAACGAAAACAATCCAACAAAAACAATACCTTGGGACCATCTGGAAAACATGCTTGGCACACCCCTTACAGTAAAACGCACCAGAATCAGGAGACACATTTCTATGGCATTTACAGGCAGGATACCACCAATCTTCATGGTCAACCAGGCCACCAATTGTAGCATAGACAACAAATACTCCATCCTCGAAGGTATCATGCAATTGTTCAAGAGTCTTTTTGGGGTATGAAAGAAGAAAATCCTCCTCAAGGGATACTTTTGAACGTGACCCAATTTTGGGAACAGATGAGACATCCATACTACCAAAAGTAACACTGGGAAAAAATATGATACAAAAAACAATAGATCAAGATAACAACAAAAAGAATCAAAACAGTCCAGAGCATGCAATGAATCCAAACAACCTAAAGAACTAATACAAACAAAAGGGATATTTTAATTAAAAAACCATAAATAATAAAAAGGAAAAACAACCTCTTCCTAACTTGGTCAGCCTGCTTTATTGGAGGATTGATCAAAATCCGAGTGGTGTTCATTACATTCTGAAGGGATGCCTTTTTTGGGGGGAAAAATCAATGCCCAAGACCAAATTAAGTACAAACATGGCTATTGAAACACTAAAGTAAAACGAACAAAAAGACAATGGAGCAATTACTAAAATACCTCTGAATATCTTCACCTTGGCAAACTGCACCAAGATTATAGGCATCCCACCAGCAGACTTACCCATCAACTTGTTCAAAGTGTCAACATACTGACCAAAGAGAGCACACTCACACTTACCACTAACATTTAGAAATGAGAAAATAAAAAGTTATAGTTAGAAGAACAAATATATAAAAGCTAGTTATTTTTTGTCAAAGAAAACAGAACAAAAATGGAAATATGGATCACCTAGCATCAGTAATCTCAAAAACAACCATCTTCGTGACCTTTCCATCCCTAACATAGTCTCTCTCAGCAGAGATACCAGTCATGAACCTAAGGACATCTACAAAATAAGAGGGAAATAGACCATTGACAACCGGAAAAAAAAGGAGCATAAAAATAAACACAAACAAATAGATGCAAACACAGATTAATTACCAACTAAGTAGTCATGATCGGAAGTGTGTCGGCAGACATCAGCAATCTTACACAGAGAAATTCCAAACGAAGGAATAGAAGCACCCTCAAAAACCTGAACCTTGGTTGTCATCTGAAAAACTATCTTGTATGCATGTGAGGTGGTGCAATAAGAACCAACACTTGGAGCAACAGAAAAACATGACATCTGATAAACCTTTCCCTCACTCAACTTGCTCTGGAAAACATAAAGAAGCTGCTTCCTCACACTGGCATGGATCTTCGTACCCTGCAAAATCAAAGGAGCAAAAAAAGGGAAGATAACATGAATAGATGAATGAATGTAAAAATAATTATTCAATACAGATGGGTTTACACAAAGAGCGACGAACCATCTCATCAATAAGAACCATCTCAACAGAGTTTGTCTGATCTGGCTTGAGAAAAACAGGTACCTCCCAAAGCCTCAGAACACGAACCTTGATCCTCCATCCATCCTTACCGGGGGCAATCTCAGACACGGAATGAAAAGGCTTCTCCATCAGCACAATTTTTCAAAGCAAAAAAAGTTTTGGTTGTGGTTTGGAATGTGAAAAACGGAAAACAGAAGAGGGTGGTTTATAGCAAGTGAGGGACAAATCAATTTAATTGTTTAATAATGAAATTAATAATGAAATAAGGAAATTAAAGAAAGAAGAAATGAAAAGAGGGGAAAACCTTGTAATCTGACGAATTGGTAATATTTTCAGAAACTCTGAACAAAAGGACAAAGCCTCTACAGAAGACCTGATCAAGCCTGTACCCAAACGGCGACGAGCCTTGCAAACCCCACAAAAATCCAAAAACCCTAGCTGAAGCGGAACACAGCTACAAATCCACGGAAAGCAGAAAACTAACATAGTGTAGCGGCAAACGCGGAGAAGGGCGGATTTCACCGGAAGAGGATGGAACAGCCAAATTTGAGTGAAATCCATTGTAAGGTTTATTGATTAGCTTATATTAATTGAAATATGATATCACATAAAATCATTTTTTAAAAATATACATGTTTAATTGATTTATTAGCATTTTTATTTTTTTTGAAAGGTGAAATTGATTTGTTAGCTTGTTGGGCTATTTACAAATATATTGATCAAATTACTTATTTAAAAACGTTAATGTGAAATTAGGTTTAACTTTTTTTTTTCTTTTCCGTCAAATAAACTTGTGGCTGCATTCACATACTATAAGTGTGGTCTATGTTAATAAGAGTGTTGCAGTGCAGTTTGGATTGGTTGTGAGGCAAAACGTTATATGATCAAAAAAATAAAAATACATGCGGTTCAATTTGGATGACTTTTAGAAAACGATCTGATCCAAATTTATGTGGTTTAGTCTGGATTGGATTTTGAATATCAAAATACAATTTTGTGAAAAAAATCTATGAAAATGTTATTACGAAGACACGGTAAAATCATAGGTTTGATGCAAAATATCACATATGATATACCCAAAATTAACAATCAGGAATGAAAATAATTGATTATGTTTGAAACAATAAGAAAGTTAAAAAGTAGATTAAATTTTACAAAAAAATATTATAAAAAAAAACCAACAAATAATAGATGAATACAGTATATTATACTAATAAAAATATAAATAAGTAGTCCCTTCGAGGACATCCGATAAAATTGGAACGATAAAGAAAAATATAAATAAGTATTAATATTTATGCATTTGGTTTGGTTTGATTCAATTTTGAAAAGTGTATCCAAAATGCAATCCGATCCAAGCAGTTGTTACCAAAACACATCCAATAAAGTTTCAATTTGTGTGATTTTTGGGTTTTTAGACGGTTTATTTGAATCGGTTTGAATGTGAGCACCCTTAAAAGTTGACAATACAAAGTTCGAAGTTCGACTGTAGTAAACTATGACCAAATTAGAGTAAATCATCAAATTCGTCCTTGAATTTGCACACGTGTCATCCAGTCATGTTGAGGTGTCGTCCTGCATGATTTGCTGTGTTGTACACGTGTCATCCATTCATACTTGTATACAAGGACCAATTTGATGGAAACGCAACAAATTTCAATTTTAACTTTTCACTTTCAAGTTTTTTTGTTTTTTCAATTTTACCCCTCTTTTACCCATTCCTTCCATCCTCACATTTCACTTAGACACATCAAACAAGTCTCTAACTCTTCTCCTTTATGCTAAAACCTTCACCAACTTCATCTCTCCAAAATCATCATCATCTTCATCGATCAATGTTGGAAAAGATTGTGTTTTGAAGGAAGATTTCGTCTTTTGTTAAGGTAACGCCGTTCTTCTTCTTTTTCTTTTTCTCTGTTCGTTATCTCCCATTTTCGTGACCGTTTTTTTATATTCATTTTCATTTTTTATCCATTCATTCTCAACTTTAAACTACATTTGATGCTTGCTTTTTTGTTTGTTTGTGAGTGTTGTGTTTTTGATACCGTTTTTTAGATTATTCATTTTAGGATTTTCAGTTTAAGACTTACAAATTTGATGTTTTTATGGTTGGTTACTAAAATTGATCAACATGAGATTAGTAATGAAGGACATTAATGGTTAATTAAAATAGTTTCTAGAAGAGGTTTCTTTCGTATGGTAGTGAATTCTAAGTTGCATTTTGATGTTGTTTTGTTTGTGATTATGACTAATGTTGCCAAGGATCACATTGCCATCTATTTAAATAATTCAAGGACTTATTTGATGATATTTTTATATAATGTAAGGATCGGTTTGATACTTAGGCAAATAATTTAAGGACTAATTTGATGGAAATATTTCGACAAAAAGGTTGCATTCATTCATCTTCAACCTCTTTTCATTACAACTTTACACACACCCAGTACAATACATGGCATGTTAAACAACTCAAACAAGCAAATCATGACTATCAAATACTTAATACCTAAGCTCACTTCCTACACAGTCAACTTTGTCCATCAACTTTGCCATCCAAACCTCTTCATTGCCACTTTCCTTAGGCTTAACCATGGACTAAAACTTCTCCATCAATCTTGCCTTTCTTCCATGACCAACAACAATTCCATTGTTTTTAAAGTAACCTAGTTATTCAGCTTCATCAACCCAGACAAAAAATTCACAATTTTCAACATCATCTTGTACAAAGAAAATCCAGAATCAGTAGAAGTTAAACAAACCATTTGGACATCACACAATAATGGTTAAACAAACCTTTGACAGAGGGCAAGCATAGAAATTGCCTTCCTTGGTTTTTGACAGCATTGACTTTTCTTACATCACAAATTCTGGGACACCAACATTCAAGCACTCTCACATCACCATTAAACATAGAGCTTGAAGATGAAGATCGACTTTGATAACTGTTTTTAACCATATGGCCATCACCTATCATTTCAGATTCAACCTGAACACCAAAGCTTGAAGAAATTTTGGGGGGTTATTGTATTTTGGATTCAATAAAAAAAAAGTTTTGAAGTTTTTAGAATTGGGGAAGAACGTTGTCATCAATTAATGGAAGAAATTTTGAGGATTTTGGACTCTAGATTACAGATTGTAAAATTAGGGTTCCAATTTTATAGATTTGGGGAAGAAAGAGCCGTTGTATAACGACCATTTTTTTGCAAATCAGGGTTCCAGTTTTCTGTAAATCAATCAATTTTGTCCTTGTCAATTTTGTTACTTTCAACCAAATTAGTCCTTGCTTGTGTGACGGCAAGCCTTGTGAGAGGTTAACAGACCACTCAACACCGTTAACACCACAACTTGACATAGAGACTAATTTGATTGACATTTGACAAATTCAATGACTAATGTGATATTTCGACAAATTAGGGGACAAATTTGACTGGTCCTTGCAAATTCAAGGACACATTTGATGATTTACTCAACTAAATTAGTTTTTTTAAGTTAATAAATTATATATCAAACTTTCAAAAAGAAGAAATGCTTTGAAACCTAGAACTTTATTTTTTTGACCCGGCAAGTTTGAAGCCTTCCAAGGCCCAATTGCGTCATGTCTATATCCGACCTAATAATTACCGTAGTTAACCTATAAATTATATTTTTCAGACAAGTAATTTGTTTGCGGCCGTAACACGTAACAGAATATTTATCTTCGTGTTATTAGGGTTTATAACGTCATGGTTCCGGTGACTATCCTTCAACCTATTCTCCCCGACGACCTCATCGCTGAAATCCTATCCTTCCTTGACGTGAAATCTCTTTCCAAACTCAAATGTGTGAGCAAATCATGGAACTCACTCATCTCCGATCCCAGCTTCGTCCAAATGCACCTCAAGAAATCGTCACAAAACCCACACATCACACTGTGTTCGTCCAATGACGGGTATTTCACACTCAATCCTTTCCTCATACGTAGTTTACTTGAGAATCGGTTAATGGATCATCCTGATCACTACCAATTCGTGGACCAGGGCTGTAACCAATTTGTTGGTTCATGCAATGGATTGATATGCATGCTCAGTGATCGTATCGATGGTAAGTATCAAAGCTCTTGCCTCCGTTTCTGGAATCCGGCCACGAGGTCAGTATCGAGAAGACTCGGCTATTCTTACGTTGAGCTTAGGGATAGACATCTCTATTTAAAATTTTCGTTTGGTTATGATAACACAACCGGAAAATATAAGGTGGTGGCCTATAGTCCCGGTATTGCCAAAGTTTTTTGTTTAGGTGATCATGTTTGGAGTACTATTGAAAGTTTCCCTGTGACTCCTTTTCGTTGCACTCGTTCATCTCACACTGGTTTGGATCAGAATGGTGGTGTCTATTTTTGTAACAGTCTTAATTGGTTTACCCTTTGCAATAACATCGTTTATCTTTACTCGGATTGGAAGGATCTTAATGATACGATTAAACAATTTGGCATTATCTCGCTTGATTTGGGGACGGAGGAATGCACACAGTTGCTCGTACCTCAGGATTTTGATGAAATACCACCTATTATGCCAATTGTTTGCGTATTGGCAGATTGCCTTTGTTTTTGTCATTATTCCAAGGAAAATGATTTTGTTATATGGCAGATGAGAAAATTTAGAGTTGAAGAGTCTTGGACTATGTTCCTTAAATTTAGTTATCAAAATATACATATTGGTTCTAGGTATTTTGAAGATTGTCATTTATTTCCATTATACCTTTCTGAGTATTGTAACACATTGATATTAGTGAGTGATCGAGGACACGTAGTTTGCTATAATAAGAAAGATAATAGAGTAGAGCGAAATGATCTTACTCGTGGCATATATCGGCTTGATTCCAAGGATTATATTGAAAGTTTGGTTTCAGCTTGTTGAAAGTAAGTTCTTCTAACGATTTACTTCAAATTTTTACATTAGGTCATTTACGTGGTTTAATTCCTTGTCTGATTATGAAATTGTTCAAGGTACATTATTCACTCCCTCTTGGAAATTCGTTACCGGGTTGGTCTACAAACGTATTAAAAAAAACCGAAGCATGAAAAGTACATTATGTATAATTAGATGTCCTTCTGAATTTGTTCACACCTGTTCTAGTACATCCATAATGATTCATGAAGTGATAATTACTTTATTTCTACATCAGTTCTTGGATGTTCTCGTTCTTCCGATATTGCCATAGAATCTTTGTTTTAAACACAACCCTTGGTACATGTATATGTCTGTATTCAAGACATCATGGTCGAAACTATTTCTTTCTTCCGATATTGAATTATGCATTTATTTTTTCTTGTGTTTTTGTTCTATTTTTGTGTGTTGTAGGTTTACTACTCAACTTCAAGCACAAGCTTTGTGGATGGTACATGATGGAACGATTGGAAGAAAGGATGAAAGGGTTACTGGAGCTTCAATTTCTTCATTTATGTTTTATCTTTTAGGTTATTTTCTTGTGTTCTTTAGATAACATTTGAAGCAACACACTGCGTTATCGTTGTTTTGTTTTATAACTATATACTTTTGTTTGTGTAAAGCAAGCAAAAGTCTCCAACTCTATGTAAATAATTTAAGTGCATATTATAATAGCGGAATGTTGAATCTTGTTGATTAGGAGAAAGTTCTCAAATGACTATAGCATCATATTATTTGTGGGATTGTGATTTCTTAGTGAATTCTGATTTACTAATTTACCAGTTATTACATTTCGTAGTTCTTTGACTACTCTTTTTGTTATGCACAATGGAAGGTGCATTGCATATCTCCAACTTCTTGAATCGATTATTTTTTTTTTGAAATTCTACTATTCTAGTATTCTCTTTTTGTATGGTTGTTGAAATCTTCCCAATCATGTCATAAACTCACTACAATATGCCGTTCAGAATTCAGAATTCTAGTATTCTCTTGATGTATGTATATGAGTTTGACTCAATCATCGACAGAAATCCTACTTTGGCATTATTTACTCATGCTATTGTTCTAGAGTGTCAAAATATCATTCTGGTGTTTTTTTGTGTATGTTTTCTAGATTCTTATACTCTCATCTCTAGTAATAAGGATAATTCAAATAATTTTATAAAAATGGTAAACTAGTTTAAATGAAGGCTAAAAATGGAAGAAAAAATTCAGCACAAAAGGATGAATCTCCTTGGTATAAGTTTAATATCATCATTTTATATTAATGATCAATCACACAATTTAATAAAAAATTCAAAAATTATAGCTATGTAATATCAGCCAATTTAATTTATATTTTTCTAAAAAATTATTTTTTAAAAGGCTTATTATGTATTAATGTAAAGGTGTTTAATGAAGTATAAAATATTTTGAACAAAAGGGTAAAAAGTTTCATCTTTGCTATAGCTAAGAATAGAGTCACTCGTGAACATAACTCAGTTTGCACGGACAATTAGAGATGGGAATAGGTCAGGCGGGCCTATAGGGGCTTACAGCCTAGTCTACGACAGGCCAGGCTAGGCCAGACTTTTTTTGTTAAATAGAGAAGGCCTAGGCTTTTTTTAAGCCTATTTAGCTTAAAATGTCAGGCTAAAGGCCTCTCAAAAAGCCTCTTAAGCCTATTAGTCTGGCCTATTTAAGTAATATGAATAATATTATTTATTATTATATTATATTTTATACTTTGAATTAAAATATAAATTTGTAAACTTTTTCAGTAATTTAAACTTTATTAGTATACATTAATTTTTTTGCATATATAAATGTATTATTATAAACTAGAATAGAAATATGATACAATATATAGTTGAATTCCCTAAAATCTCGTGTTGATTATCAAAAGAGAGTTTAATCTAACTGAACTATTAGTTCGCTAGTCCTTTTAAACTTAGATCACATTGCTTATTTAAAGATGTTCATAAGATATAGGCTTTTAAATAGGCTAGCAGGTCGTATCAGACTTTCAGAAGGTCAGCCTTATGCTTTTAAAAAATATAGCAGGTTAGGCTTAGGCCTTGTAAAGCCTAGCTCGGCCGAGCCTATTCCCATCCCTACGGACAATGTATTGTTATATGCATGAGTCAAAGTTCGAACCTCAGACACCTTATTTATACACTTTAAAAAGTGAATTTTAGACGGTAGGTTACTTGACAAAAAAATAAGAAGATCGATTAGAAGGATGACGCACATCTTTTCCAACGTTACCAAGGTAAGTTTGAATCCAGCTTTGTGCATGCAACAATGTTAAAACTATTGGGGAGAGTTTGCGGCCCATTTGGGTCCCACAAGGCTCAAGTAATTAGTGTCTACAGTTGCTCATAAAAGATACCCAGTTCACACAAATAAAAATAGAGTCGTACTACCAAAATAAATAAAAATAGAGTTGAAATGAATAAAGAGTAGTCATGAACAATTACGAATTCAAAATAATTTCCTCTCAAGATCTTTGTTCCAGAACGACCAAACAACTCCATATGAAGAAGCTCTAATGGTCTTGAAGTTGAAGTAGCATTTTTAGGTCTTAATGAGACTCTAGTTTACTTTTTCATTTGACAAGTATCACATTGACGATCTTTCTAGAATCTCAGTTTTGGAAGCCCTACTAGATCTTTAGAGACTACCTTTTTTTTTTGTCCAAGAGACTACCTTATTTAGTAAATCAAAATGAACATGGGCTAAATGGGCTAAATGTATATGCAACAACCAAGAGTTTTCACTTTTGTTTAGGAGACATTTACGGTATGTTTGGATGGTGGAAGGAATGAAAGTTAGAGGAAAGAATGTTAAAGGAAAGAAAGTAAGAAGAAAGTGAGATGATTTGTTAGCTGTTTAGTAAGAGTGAAAGTAAAAGAGGAAAGAAAGAGATAAATTTAGTAAAAGACATAAATAATTATATGTTATTGTGTATTTAACTAATTTTCAATGAAAATACGTTTAAATAATTTTGGTATAAACCCTAGTTATTCAACTTCATCAACCCAGACAAAAAATTCATAATTTTTAACATCATCTTGTACAAAGAAAATTCAGAATCAGTAGAAGTTAAACAAACCATTTGGACATCACACAATAATGGTTAAACAAACCTTTGGCAGAGGGCAAGCATAGAAAGACCTTCCTTGTTTTTTGACAGCATTGGCTTTTCTTACATCACAAATTCTGGGACACCAACTTTCAAGCACTCTCACATCACCATTAAACATAGAGCTTGAAGATGAAGATCGACTTTGATAACTGTTTTTACCCATACGCCCACCACCCATCATTTCGGATTCAACCTGAACACCAAAGCTTGAATAAATTTTCGGGGGTTTTTGTATTTTGGTTTCAATAAAAACAATAGGTTTTGAAGTTTTTAGAATTGGGAAAGAACGTTGTCATCAATTAATGGAAGAAATTTTGAGGATTTTGGACTCTAGATTACAGATTGTAAAATTAGGGTTCCAATTTTATAGATTTGGGGAAGAAAGAGCCGTTGTATAACGACCATTTTTTTGCAAATCAGGGTTCTAGTTTTCTGTAAATCAATCAATTTTGTCCTTGTCAATTTTGTCACTTTCGGCCAAATTAGTCCTTGCTTGTGTGACATCTGACATGGCAAACCCTGTGAGAGGTTAACAGACCACGTCAGCACGGTTAACACCACAACTTGACAAAGAGACTAATTTGATTGACATTTGACAAATGCAGGGACTAATGTGATATTTCGAAAAATTAGGGGACACGTTTGACTGGTCCTTGCAAATTCAAGGAGGAATTTGATAATTTACTCGACTAAATTAGTTTTTTTAAGTTAATCCTTTATATCTAATCCTAGCAAACATGCAAACTCTAATTCCATAACCCTAAACCTAAAAAAATGGTTCAAAAATTTGAAATTTGAATTCCACATTTCCAATATTAGCTTACGCGTTGGAAAACTATGCAAATTACTATGCACGCTCAACGAACCTCTTCTCTTCTCTTCCCTGAAAACCTTCACTCTGAATACCACCATCGATCTCTACCACCGACCTCTGCACCAGAATCTAGCGGATCACTGACGCTGGAACGAAACTCCCAAATTGTGAGACCATTTCTTCAAATCCTCTTTTGATCAAAGAAGAGGTTTTCTTGTTCCAAATCGCAAATCCTTGTTTGGTTATAACCTTTTTCAAGACCCCAAACCCAAATTGTGCAGAGGGTTTCACAAATTGGCTCAAATCACAAACAATCTTCTCTGATTCTATTACCCTCGCGAAACCCTCGCTCAAACCTACTTCAGCTGAGATACCCGCCCTCCCCAAATCCACTCCGGTTTTGGTTCAACGCCACAATTGCCAAACCCACAAATTTCATGATTTTTTCTTCGCTGTCAGAAAGATTTCGTCTTCGCATTTAGAGATTTTGTTCACGTGCGTTTGATTTTCACCTGTCGGAGATTTTGGAGAGTTTCGTCTTTGCCATAAGAGATTTCTTGAGTTTCATCTTCGCTACAAAATTTTCGAAAGTTGAATTGGTCTGATGATGTTGACTTAGAATCTTAAAGCGTGTTCCTCAAAAGTCTCATTTTTTATTTCTATCGGGGCCAATTTTAATGAGCTAGTCTTTGACTTTATACGGGGCCACAAATGAATGATGAAATTGAACTCGTTGAATTAATAATGATCGTTGATTGGATAGCAAGTTTTAAAAGAAACTATCAAATAGTAAGTCATATCAGAATTTTAGTAAAAAAAAAGTCAAATTAAAATTTCAAAAATGCTAAACTCTGTGCAATTACGTTACACTACTTAGCCTTAATCATATAACAATTGGTTTGGCCGTAACGAGTCTTTGTATGTGTCAGGGTTCAGCTTTCAACTCCAACGCACAGATCCGATGAGTAACATGCGTAAAGAAAACGCGGCCTCATCACCAATTCTCCCCGACGATCTCATCGCCGAAGTCCTGTTATTTCTTGACGTAAAATTCCTGATGCAACTTAAATGTGTTTGCAAATCATGGAATTCACTCATCTCTTCCGATCCCACCTTCGTCAAAATGCACCTCATCAAATCATCTCCACGAAACCCTAAACGCCTCACAATGTTTTTGTGCAAGAACAAAGACAATTCCTTGCCTAATCAGTTTATAACCATTTCCGAAGATTTCATACTCAGTCACTATCAATTCAAGAACGAAGACTGTAACCGAGTTCTTGGTTCCTCCAATGGATTGATATGCATGCTCAGTGAATATATATACCAATACGGTAATGTTCAAAACTTCCATATCCGTTTTTGGAACCCAGCCACGAGGTCAGTGTCGAAAATAGTCAGCTGTGTTGGCAATGCTTTCATGGACCAGCATGACTATTTCAGATTTTCATTTGGTTACGATAATACAACGGGGAAACATAAGGTGGTGGCATTCAGTTTCGGTGAGGTGAGAGTTTTCACTCTGGGTGATAAATTTTGGAGAATTATTCAAAGATTCCCTCTGCTTCCTTTTCGATGTACTCGTTCGAATACCAATGGATGGGATCAGAATTGTTAATTATTGCTTTTCGACTGCATTACGTGGCTGATTTATCTTTATTCTCTATTGTTTCAGTTTTTTTATTTTAGTTAATAAGTGGTACCTACACTTTAGGAGAAAGCAGTTGTTGCTATCCCACGTTCCTAGTTTAGTGGTGATGTAGTTGTGTTCTGTTTTGTTTTGTGAAACACTATTAAGTGTATTGTTTTAGTGAAATTATAAATCAAATTTCTCATTCCATTTCAACGTATTCTTCCCTATCTATCATATTATTTTTCATTTATACCACATAACCAACAAATTGGTATCAGAGCTATCATCTTACGGGACCTGTGAAAATGGAAACTGAAACAAGTTTCTCACAAGTTGCTCCTCCTGTCTTTGATGGGGAGAACTATGACCTTTGGGCAGTAAGAATGGAGTCTTACCTGGAGGCTTTGGATGTTTGGGAGGCCGTTGAAGAGGATTATGAAGTTCCTCCGCTGCAGAATAATCCTACCATGGCTCAGTTAAAATATCACAAGGAGAGAAAAACTCGGAAAGCAAAGGCAAAATCAGTTCTTTTCTCCTGTGTTTCACAAAATGTTTTCACCAGAATTATGACCCTCAAAACAGCAAAAGAAATATGGGACTATTTGAAGGAAGAATACGCAGGAGATGAGAGGATTCGAGGCATGCAAGTACTGAACTTGATGAGGGAATTTGAGATGCAGAAAATGAAAGAGTCTGAGACAATCAAAGATTACTCTGACAGATTTCTTTCTATTGCAAACAAGGTTAGGTTACTCGGAACTCAATTCGCTGATTCTAGAATTGTTGAAAAAATTCTGGTTACAGTGCTTGAGAGATATGAAGCATCAATAACCACCTTGGAGAACACAAAAGACTTGTCTAAGATCACCTTAGCAGCAGTGTTACATGCGATGCAGGCTCAAGAGCAACGAAGGCTTATGAGGCAAGATCATGTGGTTGAAGGTGCTTTACCAGCCAAGCATCATGTAGTTGGAAGTACTGTAGGCAACCAAAGCAAAGATAGAGGTAAAAAGAAGAATTACCCACCTTGCGAGCACTGTGGTAAAATGGGTCATCCACCGTTCAGATGTTGGAGAAGACCGGACGCAAAGTGCAGCAAGTGCAATCAGCTTGGACATGAAGCTGTGATTTGCAAAGGAAAATTTCAACAACTTGAAGTCAAAGCCCAGGTTGTAGAGCAAGATGAAGAAGATCAAATGTTTGTGGCAACATGTTTTTCATCTAAGAGTAGTTCAGAATGCTGGCTGATTGACAGTGGTTGTACAAACCACATGACATATGATAAAACCATCTTCAAAGATTTAAAGCCATCTCATATCTCAAAAGTCAGAATTGGCAACGGTGTCTATATTCCTGCAAAAGGAAAAGGAACCATCGTAATATCAACGAGTTCAGGTATAAAAACAATCTCAGATGTTCTTTATGTACCTGATATTGATCAAAATCTCCTAAGTGTTGGTCAATTATTAGAAAAAAGGGTTTAAAGTATCTTTCGAAAATCAACTTTGTCTCATCTTTGACATCACTGGTCGGGAGATTCTTAGGGTCAAAATGAGAGGTAAAAGCTTCTCATTTGATCCAATTGAGGAGGAGCAAACCGCTTATTTCACTCAAGTCAGTCCCACTGAACTTTGGCACAAGCGCCTCGGTCACTGTCATATTCAAAGAATGTTGAACTTGAAGAAGAAAGACATGTCAAGAGGTCTACCGGTACTTTCTGATCATTTGCCAAACTGCAATGCTTGCCAGTTCGGTAAACAAAACAGAATTCCATTTCCCAAAACTGTTTGGAGAGCCACTAAGAAGCTGCAACTCATTCATACAGATGTTGCAGGACCTCAAAGAACTCCATCATTACAAAGTAGCCTATACTTTATTCTTTTCATAGACGACTTTACAAGAATGTGTTGGATTTATTTCTTGAAATTCAAGCATGAAGTGGCTGGAGTATTTTTAAAGTTCAAGAAGATGGTGGAAACTCAAAGTGGCTCCAAGATTCAATTTCTAAGGTCTGATAATGGCAAGGAGTATACATCAGCACAATTTAATTTATTTTGCGAAGAAGCTGGAATTGAACTTCAACTGACAGCTCCTTACACTCCCGAACAAAATGGAGTTAGTGAAAGGAGAAATAGATCAGTAATGGAGATGGCTAGATGTATGTTGCATGAGAAGGAATTGCCTAAACAATTTTGGGCAGAAGCGGCAAACACAACGGTCTTTATTCAAAATCGACTTCCAACCAAGGCTTTACAAGATAAAACTCCTTTTGAAGCATGGTACGAGTATAAGCCTTCACTAACCTTTCTTAAAGTGTTTGGTTGTGTTTGTTTTGCACATGTTCCAAAGGTTAAGCGTGACAAACTTGACAAAAAAGCACTTCCGGGCATTTTTGTGGGATACAGTTCAGTTTCAAAGGCTTACAAAGTGTATCATCCTCAAATCGAAACACTGACTATAACTAGAGATGTACATTTCAACGAAGACCAGCAATGGGACTGGAAGAATCCACCGAAAACATCTGGATCTCGAAGCCTTATTGAAGATACTCATCCTGAAAAGCAAACAACCGAGTTGTGTCTGAATGAATTAGAAGATGATCCCTCCATTAGAGGCACAAGGCTGCTGTCAGACATATTTCAAAGATGTAATGTAGCAATATGTTAGCCTTCTTGCTGCGAGGAAGCACGAAAAGATCCAAAATGGAAAAATGCAATAGAGGAGGAGATGTCAATGATACAAAAAAACAAAACATGGGAGTTGGTTGAAAAGCCTCAAGATAGAAAAGTCATTGGAGTTAAATGGGTTTTCAGAACAAAGCTCAATGTTGATGGCTCAATCAATAAATATAAGGCCAGACTCGTAGTTAAAGGGTATGCACAAATTTTTGGTGTTGATTATTCCGACACTTTTGCACCTGTATCTAGATTAGACACAATTAGATTGGTGTTAGCAGTTGCTGCTCAAAGGGGCTGGAAAGTATTCCAGTTAGATGTAAAATCAGCTTTTTTGAATGGAGTTTTACAAGAAGAGATATATGTGGAGCAGCCCGAGGGATTTGTGATGCAAGGTGAAGAAGATAAAGTCTATCTATTGAAAAAAGCCCTTTATGGGTTAAAACAAGCACCAAGGGCTTGGTACAGCAGGATAAATGATCACTTAATGAGTATAAGCTTTGTAAAAAGTTTATCTGAGTCCACTCTTTACGTGAAACATACAGGAGATAATATTCTCATAGTTTCTCTCTATGTTGATGATCTTTTAGTGACTGGAGATGATACAAGGTTGGTTGAGCAATTCAAACAAGAAATGATGCAAGCATTTGAAATGACAGATCTTGGTCTTATGACATATTTTCTTGGAATTGAGATCAAACAAAGTGACAATGAAGTGTTCATCTCCCAAAAAAAATATGCAAAGGAAATATTGAGAAAATTCCAGATGGAGGAGTGTAAGGCAGTTAGCACACCAATGAACCAA
>Ga0315913_1004945_pt1 | contig 16147 bp, 7 predicted proteins | sample MpolsnodulesMG_FD_207736 | JGI IMG/M metagenome (GOLD analysis project Ga0315913, IMG submission 207736) | Medicago polymorpha root nodule microbial communities from Los Angeles, California, United States - small nodules | ecosystem: Host-associated > Plants > Roots > Nodule | place: USA... | reverse complement strand
TATGATTTTCTTGTCTTTGCCTCTTGATTTAGTTTGTGTTGGCTACTTGTGATAAGAAGAGGAGAAACATTATAGTTGTTGGAATCAAGATCATGAGATATGCATCCACTACTAGGTTCTTTAGTAGCATGATGTGGTTCACTTTTCTTTAGATCCATGTTATCATGAATTCCTCTTTCCATTTTTCTCACTCTTTTTTGAGTTATTTTAAACTAAAGATTTGAGATGATGCATTTAATTAATATTCTTTACGCTTCTATATATTTAAGTAGGAAAATGTTTGGTGGACACGCTATGTAGATGTATACACCTTGAAAAAGAAAAGAAAAAGAGAGTGATACGATAGAAAGAGAGAAATATAAATAAAATGTGGTATTGAATTAATGTTTGAAAATATAAGAAGTAAGTATATCAATGTTGATTTAGTGTGGGGCCAACATCGTCAAGAAGATTTTGGATGTCAGTGTGAGTTGAAAAAATCATGTTTTTTTTTTTTTTTACAAAAATAAACGACATTCATTTAAATTGATAGAGTACATCGATACAATGAAAATTCTCTAAAAACAAAAAGGATGAATCTGTGAACAAACTTACAACATCCATGTTAATAGCATAAAATGACAAAGTACTAAAGCCTACACATATGACTATATTTAGGTCTCCGGAATACCCATGTCTCCGGATCTACAACGTTGATGACTCCAAAGTAATTGATTTGATCTGCACTAGATCGAAGCTGATCTAACAATCTGAATCGAACAAATATCTGAACGAAACAGGAAAGACAAACAACGTCGCACAAAGACGACGAACAAAATAACGTCGCACTAAGACGATGAAATAAGGAAAGAAAAAAACGAAATAGATGTGAAAATCACTTATTTCAATAACAGGGAAAAAGAAAAACGAGTTAGAAGAGTGATTTTGGGTCAAAAATTGACCCTAAATCACCCCTCTTTAGTGGATAAAGGAGAAGAAACTCGGATTTTGGTGATGGCTCACAAGAGAGAAGGGGGAAAATAATGTTATTTTATCATTAGAATACTATCATTCTTGCATTTCCTCCTTAAAAAAAAAAAACCATTCTTGCATTTTTTTTAGGGATCATTCTTGCACCTTTTTATTTGCTATATAATTTGTTCTTGATAAAACAATTTATTATAAATCAAAGTAAACCTCCCCTAAAAAAAATCAAAATAAAACTATTTAATTTGCCTAGGGTAGACAGTAAATAAAATTTAAATAAGATGCAACACCAACATGAACGAACAATATTGGCATGTTTTAATAGATGAGATGTCCTAAAACACACTTTTTAATACTCATTTTTCAATACATGAATTTTTATTGGTTAAAATTTGAATGGATTCCAACAAATCAGATGAGTTCCAAATAAATTTGGTGAGACTTGCGTGAGTTTTAACTAATAAAAAAGGTGCTGAAAAATATGTGTTTAAGAATGTTCATAAAATTATTCTTAGTAACTCATTGTATTAGGGTTGAACCTCAATTTATCAGCCGTTAGTCAATCAATTGTTCTTTTTTATTTACACTTTTTAAAATATATTTTTATTTGTCATATATGTTTCAGCTATGATTGAATCGATTGAACAAACAAAACCTCGCATGACTCAAAAGTTTGACTAGTGCGATCTTCAATCCGATTTTTAAAACAATTGGTCAAACATCATGAGGACCACATCTATGTGGGGTGTCTTAGGACTGTGCACTAATTTATCTTGACATCAATCAAGTAATAAAGGAAAAAAAAGAAGTTTCACACACACATTATTATGCATAGAAACCTCTAAAACCATCCACAAGAGAGCACCCCGATTTAAGTGCTTAAATGGGACACCTTTGTCCACATCACTCATTTTACGATAGTACTTATTAAGCACCAAATTTCTCCAACCTAGCACCACAAAAGAAATTACTAAATAGGTCCCACAAATAATTCTATAACATGACATTTCAACAAAAATTTATTTATTTTATTATGATTTATTAAATAGGGTCTGAAAAAATGAAGAGAGAGAGAGAGAGTGCTTCCATAGTCACCCTTCTTCATAGGCACCCAAATATTATACTCCACAATGGGGGTGCCTATTTAATATGGTGCTAAATAGGTGAAGCACCAACCATTGTGGATGGCCTAATGTACAAGGATTATTATTAATTGTTGAAATTTTTTTAGCACTCATTTAAAATTTTGTACGATTTGTGTCATTTCTTCAACAATTTCTCCTTTGCTTCTAATTGACGCACTTTTTCTGGTCTCAAATATAAACAAAAGTTAAGTCAACAAAAATTAATGTATTTCATTCAAAATTTAAACTAAATACATCCACTTTATTGACTCAACTTTTGCTTACATTTACGGAATGGAGTATATGGTTGGAGGGTATCCCTGAATTCTTTGCATAATCCCATCATTAGACCACACAAAGCTAGAGGTAGTAGTGTTTCTTCTTTTTATCCATCATTGCCTAAGGCTAATTTGTCTCTTCTTCTCCTATCTTCAATGGAACAAATTCCCAACCTATAATATGTCTTGTTGCTTTCTCAATTAATGAACTCAATTATACAAAATATTTATTTATATAAACTTTTATTCAAAATGATGTTATCTATGCAGAAATTATTATGCCAAAGTTATTATGAATATGAATATATTTTTTTAAAGAATGGATATCTAGTGAATCATAGTTATATAATTAGAAAAGTAAGATTTGAGAAGTAAATATATAGGGGGGCCATAATTAGTAGGGTTTTTCTTTCCGTCATGGTTCTTTTCCATTTATAAGATTTCAACTCAAGATTTCGCTTAAAGATAGAGAGAACCGAGTCCACCTTTAATCAGATAAAAAAAAATTATTGTTAGTTGAAACATATATTATTTGGTGAATGTGATAAAATAGAAGCGCAACAGAAATGTGGATATATTTCAAAAAGTGAATAACAAAGCAAACATTGTAACCTAATGATGGTATATTAGCAGAGTGAAATCTCAGCTAATAATTAAGTTCCTTGTTGTTACTATTTAAATTTATAAGTAGTCATTGAATCACTTTCATTGGTTTCTAAATTCATGAGATGTGACCAATTAGGTTCATGAATTTGTTGGACGTTGATATATAAATTTGATAATTTTCTTGACTGATTTGATAAATTTGACTTGAAATTAAGAAATTGACAAAAAGCTTGTATAGAATTATAAATTATTGATCTTCTTGGTTCGTATGTCACTTTCTCCTTCCTTAAAAAAATGTCACCTTCTCCTAGTAAATGTTTCAAATTAATTCCTTAAGTTTTTTTTTATAAGAAAATTAATACTTATGAATGCAAATAAGTATATTTTTTAATTCAGCTATCGACTAGTGATCACACATACTAAAATAATATATACCGGGGAAAAGAAAATGTGACACACAAGTTCAAACTCAGATTCCACGTAAAATATTTTCACAGACAAATTATTAGGATGTAATTAACAAAGATGATGACAATGATCCCAAATTAGTTAATTCATGTTTATTACTCCCTCTCTCTCAAATAAAAGGGAGAAAAATGGTTAATAATTGAGATATAAAAATTGAGAAAATATGAGAAAAAAATGAAGAGAATTTATTTCAGTTAATTAGAGAAAGCAATGTATGTCATGTAAGGGTCCAATTATGTACATTTAATCTGACATTAGGGAAGGTATGTCTCAAGTCTTGACAAATAAGACCTCAAAAGAAAAAGTCTTCATAGGTTAACACAATCAGAAGTGGATTGATTTGGAAGCAATGATATGGTGGGGTCACCACTAACCTTCTAAGGAACATGCAATGTTTTATTGCATGCTTCAAGACAATTCATGTATAGTACTCCTTTTTAGGTGTTTTGGATTTTTCCTTGAAAAAATATTTTGTCTACATTCTTTCCATCAAATTATACAAACCATTTTTATCTAGTGATTCTTCAATTTAATTGTTATTTTTATTTATTTATCTAAGATTATGTGTATCTCAAAGTTTTCAACTAAAAGTATCTCAAATGTTTAGCAGTAGCAACAGCTAATCACTATTAAAGTGAGTAGCTGTCGCCCGCTTAACATTTTCTTACACCACCAAAAATCAAACATGGAAGCACCTAACTGATCCGAGTCAATCACTATTCATTCCTTGTCTTTTACTTTATAGAAATTTTGCTTAGTTGGTTGTTGCAAATCAATTTACTGTTCATTTTTTGAATTGACCATAAAGGGTCATCTCTATTTTTCACTTAAATATTTTGGAAAGTTTCCAATGATTGAGAATTTGAAATCTTGATGAATAGAGAAAATAAATTAGTTTCATATTATTTATTGATTTTGATATGCAACGTATGTGAGTGTTGTAAACTCTAAAACATTGAGTTTGATTCATACCAATAAAATCAAAGTATAAATTTTTTCTACTTCATAATAGCAAACAAATCAAAATATTTAGTTAAAACCAATGATATAATGATAATTAGCCTAAACAAGTAACAATGAAAACTCATTCAGGTAAGCCAAATATAAAATTTAAGGGAAATTCATGCTCACATACATGACTTTGGTCATCATGGTGGAGACTGCATGGTTGATATAGTCTTATAGAGATTTATCAATAATTAATCAAAACAACAATTAATCATCTGTGGTTGGATATTTTTACATGTGAAATATAGCAACATGCCATATGATAACCAAAATCTTATGACAGAAATCAGAATAAGTGACACTAAAGTTGAAGAATAGCATGAAATGGAATCATTAATTTTTTGCATGCATGAAAATGGATTTGGATTCTCTGCAGTTGGAAAACAACATATATTGGCAGCAGCACCCTCATAATATCATGAAATGCAACTTTGACGCGTCATTTTCGGAAAATATGCTTAAGAGACGAAAAATACATGTTGATGGGAGCAAAGACAATGTGGTTCCAACCTCTTGTGGATGTTAAAGTTGGTGTAGTGTTGGTACTAGCACTAGGTTGGAGGAGAGAATTGTGTTTTCAATAAGTTGTCTTCACTCTTGATGCCAAACGAGTAGTCGACCTCTCAAGACAACTCAGAAATATGACCCACTTTGAATAGTTGTCGAATCTTGTTATCATCTTATTGCAATAACTCTTATGTTGAGTTTTCTAGGATAGAGGGCAATATAGTTGCTCATAAACTTGTGAAGATGATCATATATGATATCAATTTTTACATACCTAGAGTTCTATCGATACTTTGATTTTTAATGAAACTTATTAGTTTTCAAGAGAGATTGATGACTAAAATAAATTATTTAGATGTGAGAGAACGATTGATTACGAGAAATATGAAGAGAAATATATTAAATATAAATGAATTGAAAGGTCGAGAATTCAGATCCCACATGGTGGTTGCGAATGTAACATTTGGCTTTTAGGTCCTTAAAATTAATCATAGTGGTTTGGGCTATGAAACACAAATACTCCTCAGATTAGGTGCATCCTGATGTCAGACATGCGCGATGTCTGACACTCATACATATGATTACAGTGAATTATATCATTTTTACCGTCCTATGATGTGTTTTTTTTTGGTATGGATGTGTATTTTCACAATCCTATACAATTTTTCATGTAAATTGATTCACCATACAACACAATATTTTTCAAACAACATGTAAGACTAAAAATAATTCACACCTGAAAAATGTGTTTACCAAACGAAATGTAAAACTATAATATTTCACACGTGCATGAAAGAAATAACAAAACTATTAAATCTTAAATAAACAAGGTTTATGTTAAAGCAAAAAGCAAATAATGCAGCAAGCATCTCCCACTAAGCATTTAAACATGAATTGGAATTAATAATCTAAATGATCATATACATGATCTAATTATATTTTTTACCCCACCAAATAGAAATAAGGGATAAATACTTAGGTGAGTTTTATTAAAAAAAAAATTAATACTTTGGTGAGTTAATAATGAAACTAAAATAATTTTTCTGCTTCCAAAAAAAATGTAATGAAAGTATTTGATTTTTGAGAGTGAATGAAAGTAATTTTTATTTTTGAGAGAAATCTCAGCTAATAAGTTCCATATATTTACTATTTCAAATTTATAAGCAGTCCTCGAATCACTTTCAATTGTTTCTAAACTCGTGAGATTTGAACAATTTGGTTCATGAATATGTTGGATGTTGATAAATTTGATTTGAAATTAAAAAATTGACAAAATGTCTCTACAATTATATTGCTCATTTTAGTTCATATGTCACCTTCTGCTACTAATTCTCTCAATTAATCAAAAATAAGGAACAATGTGATATGTAAAGGTCCAACTTCAATTCCATTTGACATGGAGAATGTATGTCTCACCTCTTGAAAATTCATATTTCCAAAAAAAGAAAGTCTTCATTGTTTAACCTAATTGGAAATGGACTGATTTGGAAGCAATGGTATGGTGGGGTCACCTTTAACCTTTTAGCTAACATGCATTGCCTTATGGCCTGTTTCTAGACAAGTCATGTATGCATAATACACCTTTTTAGGTGTTCTTGATTTTGTCTTGGAGAAATATTTTGTCTACATTCTTTCAATCTGATTATACAAGACCTTTTTAATTAGTTATTCTTCAATTCAATGGTCCTTTCATGGTTTTTTATTCAAGATCTGGTTGAAGGGTAAAATTTATTAATAACCAGTCTCTGCACAAGACGAACAGAGATCAGCAAGACATAAATAACAAATTAAAGGACGATGTATGTAGGCGGAACACTCAAAATAAAACTCATACATCTCGTACATCCAAAACCTCATTAAGGACAATACTCAATCGGGGGCTACCGCCAAATCAGTTAAGGACTAATCACCGTTGCAGCGCGTAGAGTCCATGGCTATTCATTAAACTTTGGAGTGTTTCTAGCATTTCTCTTACGTTAAAACCAATTGATATGATGATAAATAGCCTAAACCAGTAACAGTGACAATGAAAATTCATTCAGGTAAGACAACTAGAAAATTTAAGGGAAATTCAAAATGGTATTATTAAACTGATACATGATTTATGGTCCTAAATCAAGGACCAATTTTCTTTCCTTTATTCTCAAAAGGACAAATATCAGCATCTTATCATTCATCTGAGTTGATTTCAACTTCATGCTCACAGACATGACTTGGTCATCATGGTGGAGACTGCACGGCTGTTATACACATTTATCAACAATTAATTAATCCAAACAAAATTAATCTTTTGTGATTGCATATGAAATATAGCATCATGCCATATCATTGCCGAAATCTTATTACAGAAATCAGAATGAGTGACACTAAGTTGAAGAATGGCATGAAATGCATGAAAATTGATTTGGATTCTCTGCAATTAGGAAATCTGCATTCAAGTAATGAGTGACGTTTTATCAAGATGGATAAACACGTTTCGACTTGGTATTTTGAATTCAATTTACAAAGTCGGAACATGATCTGTTGGATCGAGATCTAATGTCTATATTGTGACTGCGACAAATGCGAGATTCCCTAATTGCAGGGGATCCAAATACATAAAATGTATTCAATGACTCCCGAATTCAAGAGATGCTATTGTATCATTTAAACTTAAGACTATATACATATTTAATCGAATTGATTGTGGGATTGAAAGTTTATACACCACACAGATCGTCTATATAAATTTTCAAGTAAATTTGAAATCGTTTGATATTTTGTTAAGGTGCGTCAAGATTAATGTCTTAAAGCTTTCATTAAACGACATTAATATCGATGTCTCAATGGTATATCACATAACTTGTAAAAATTATTTGTATGCTATAAACTTTCAATCTAAAGTTGGTGCACCCAAATACTAGTGTGCACAAATGCGCAAAGAGAGTGTGAAAGAGAAAGAGAGAAACCTGAAAATCCTTGTTTCTTCGTCTAAGCAACAACTTGATGTTTGTACTTACTCTCGAGGGCTTTCGATGTCCGATATCGATAATATAGAAACTGCATTAAAATCTATAACTGAAGTTAAGGTAGACATATTTCTGCCAGCACCCTTCTACTATGACTCAATAGCAATCTCATAATGTGTCTTCCTTTTTCCATTGGGTCTGAAATTTCAAATGTTGGAGTATAACATGTTTTTTCATTTAATTTTCTAGCCAAAATATTCTTAAATAAATAAAGAAATAACAATTTTCATCAATAACTATCTTCGTGCGTTCATAGAAACGAAAGTGACCTGTGTAAATGCACGAGTATCTTACTAGTAAATAAGAAAAGGATACAAAAGAATCAAGAATGGAACATCCTCCTGATTCTACAAGCCATGGAAGATTTGGACCAAGTTTTGACCAATCCAAGCTGCTTACTAGTATGCTACATGAAACAAAAATTCATGTCTTGTTGAATATGTTGCTTGGCATAGAAGTCACATATTGAGACTTAAAAGATTATATAACTAAAAGCATACCTTGCTACATAAGTAGTATTCCCAATTAAAGCAAAGAGAAACATTAGAGGATTCACACCCTACATGTAATGAAAAAGATTAAAATTCTGCTTAGAGAACTAATTAAATGGTAGTTTTTTACGGATTAAAAAAAAAGTGATTTTGACATTTAGTAATTTTTAAGAAAAACAAAAGTTATCGTGTTCCTTTATTATAACGAAAACCACTTTTTTATAATTTAAAAAAATCTAATGAAAAAAGATGTTTAAGGGAAGAGAAGTCTCTACCATAATCATGTCTAAATTTTTTTACTTTTTTTTATAATAAAAAAGAAAAAAACTTATAAATAATCACATCTTGCAATGGTTGGAGTCCCTCACCTCAAAGTTACCTCTTCTGATCTGCAAAATGGATGAAAATTATAGTCAAGTCAATATTGAACTATATAAAGAGAACAAGACAAATCAATGATGCTACACTATCGAGTAATTATCGAGCAAAAGGAAACTTATTAGCATATCTAGCAATTATAGTGATTTATTCAAATTCCGCTACGCTATTTCACAATGCAGGTTATGAGAGACAAGAATCTTAAGAAGAAGAATTTCTGATCTAAACTTCAAGAAAATATAACTTACATTCAAACAAATTTGAGGAAGTCTTCCACCCATATATATAACTGCCATTGCCCAACCAAGGTAAGTCCCAATGCTATGGTATGCTTCCACGCCATGATCCGACAACTGATGGCCACCAACCTGAAATTTAAGAAATAATAATGGCATGATGGTTAAAACTGTAACTAGACGAAAAATATTCGGAAATACTGAAAACATTGTTTTGAAATTCTTCCAAGTGTGTAACAAAATTGTGATTTGTATTAAATTACCTGCAAAAGCTTTTTCCCAACATATATTACAAATTCGTTTCTTGGTTTCGAGACCTCTGAATGAATTCTTGTATCTGGTGAATGAAGCAGATTCAAGGTACCTAGAAAAGTTAACGTCGACACCTGAACAAGATAGAAGTGTTTAGATTTAAATTCTAGTATGCATTATTGTCATAGTTATAGTGTTGAGAATCCATCGTGGATTGTGAAAAATAGCGGTGCTATAGCCACTTTTTGACAACATTTTGAGCTAAATTGTGAATCACGGAACAAAAGCGATTTGTTAAATTCCGCTACGCTATAGCTGCTATTTTACAACATTGCGTAGTTATGGAAGACTATAGTAGGAATAGAAAAGTTTACCAAACATAGAGTGTTCTTCATCTTTAAAGATGGTGCAGATTTTGTGAAGACAGATGGAACAAGCAAAGGCTCTTCTATAGGGTCCAAAATAGGAGAAGATGACATTCTTTGGGCTAATTCTGATTTCGGAGTATGACTCTTCGATAGATATCTTGCTGACCTAATGAAATCAAAAGAGAAGAGTTTTGAGAACTTTGAAAAACAAATTATAGTCAAGTCGGAGATTGAACTGGTGAGACCATCGGATCATGGTTCAGTTGGCTCCGTCACTATAACCATGGTTAAATGAAAAGACCAATAAAATTTAGCATAAAATTTCAATGAAAAGGATTAATTACTGGTAGTATGATTGTGTTCCAACATGACTCTTTTGAGCTGGAAAAGGAATCGGTGAAGTCAAACCAATGGCTGTTCTTTGATCAGCAGCATTTCCATTTTCAACTCCGTTATTGCTTTCGCCATCATCTATTGGTGGGTCAATCTGATCACGACACAGTACATGGAATTACAAATAAAACAAAATAATGATCTTAATAATAATTGCATATATCCTAATAATAGGAAATGAGGTAAGTGCAGATTTGTTTAATTAAATCAGTGTTATAAATTGCAGGCTGCAAAAAATAGCATTTTGTTCAAATTCCACTATGCAACAGTGCTATAGCGTCGCTATAGCCTCTATTTGACAACATTTCGTAGTAAATAGTGTATCGCAAAACAATAGAAACTAATTCTAATTCTGCTATTCTATAGCGCTATATAGCCGCTATTTCAGCAAGCATTAAATCTATGATATCGTATATAGATTTCTATCGCGATATAGTAATATCGATAACCACACATATCACAGTATGTCAAAAATTACACAGGCAACATGAAGTATCGAAGTTTTTACCTTGAACTGTCTCTTGTGCTTAAGTCTGGGATATATGTGTCCATAGTAAGTGGCTTGTAAACAAAGTGTAAGTGTTATCAACGTATACAACTGCACAAGAATTCAGAAGTTAGATGAAATTATTTACTACGTCGTAGAACACCTCAATCTTCAGCTAGATTCTTACCACTGCAGTATATAGCTGAGTCGGTAGCTGCAAAAACAAGAAATTTAATCATCAAACTTAGTACATACACAATTATAATTGCCTCAAGTATCACAAATTATATATTGTTGAAATAAATATTGGTCAAATATCAATGTTGTTAATCGCAGAAAAATGGTATCATCGCAGAAAATAGTGGTCTGTTTAAAGTCTGAAACGCTAAAGTACTATAGCGCCGCTATAGCGGCTATTTGACAAAACTTTGTGATAAATACGTGGAACAATAGTGATTTGTTCGAATAGCACTATAACGTCGTTATTTGAACACTCGTTTAAAAGTTCATCGATGTGAATGTTTATAGGTTAGTCTTACAAAACCGAGCTACTTAAAGTCTTCAAGACACAATCGAAACACTCACAGTTGCAGGTTCGAGTAAGCATCCAAAGAGGTTGAAAAAGTCTCTGCAAAATAAAATAAATTGAATCAAATGTTTGATGTATGTGGTTGGAACTTCTTGCAAACGAAACAAAATCAGAAAAATATAAATCAAACTCTGACGCTGAATACAGATGAAACATAAATAAATATATAGTGTAAGCCAAATGAGTCAAGTTGGCTATATGGATCAATCAATGATTATTAGGCTCTTTCACAAATCACTAATTTTCCGCAATACGGTATTCAGTACAAAAATGTTGTCAAATAAAGGCTATAGCAGCGCTATAGTACTGTTGTATAACGGAATGTGAGAAAACCATTGTTTTCTGCAACCCGTGCTATAGTGGCGCTATAGCAACAGAATTTGAACAAACCACTGTTTTCTGCGACCCGTGATTGACAACATTTAACAATCACTATCTTAGAGTATTTTTCATATCATTTGGTAGAATGAGTTTAACGATATATTGGTGGCACTGTGATTTTGTTGAAGCTCCAAACTATAGCTTTCAGCAAAATCACGAGCACACCATGATTCTGCTAAACTCACCACAAATCCAAAAATGCACTTAATGCTTAAAAACAACTTATGCTTATGCTTAAAATTAACACAAAGTTAAACAGGAACAGCTTATGATTAAAACTGAACTACATTAGAATAATTTAAAACAAGAACTTAATTTACCCGATTATCCACGTCAGCAAGAAAGTTACAGACAGACCATGAGAAGATTTTTCTCTGTAATTTGTGATTAATTGAGGTATCTCAGCAATCATCCAAACAATAACACTAATTACACCTAATGTGATAGAAGCTGTCTTTGCATCACTTCTCATAACCATTTGAACCAATTGCAAACAATGTTGATTTCCAAGACACAATGATGTGGAATTACCAATGACTCCTCCCATTGTGTCAAGGAATTGGAAGCTACAAAATTATCAAGAGTAAAAAAATCAGTTGCAGAATCTCTTATGAAAATGATATATAGTACAACAATATCAAAAATGTGAGATTCCAAAATCATTGCATAAGAAGACAAATGTGGAAAGTATATAAAAAAACAAGTATATCCTAATCCTAATGTCTATAATGCTGGAAAGTACCATATAATAATAAAGGATGTCGAGTTTACCAACTTCACTTTTATAAAGTTTATATATAAAAAAAGTTTATGTTTATCGTCTGCTAACACATGTCGAATTACTATTTGTATCAAAATCGTTTTTAGTGTCATTTCATTTGAGGTATTCGCAAAAAAACCCTCAAATGGAATGAAGTAAAGTTGAACCTAATAAAGTTGTTCCATGTCATTCAATCCAATATGCAGCTCTCCGACCAAATGTCAATCATGTCAGACATTTGGTCAGAGAGAATTGTTCATAGAGGACCCGAAGAGGAAAATCATTGCAATTAAGCTTTGAACTAATCAAGCATAATTCAAACGTTCAATAGTTCTATTTCTATATCATTCTATCTCTTTCAATCAATCCAAACAACCTAGTGCAAACGTTGAATCAATCCAAAGTGAAAAGTTTTAAGAAAAAAAGTGTAAATTCAACTACATAAGATGAAATTGTTAATCTAATCTGATTAAAATATCAATGGTTATAGGATGATAACCACATTTTTCTCCTTTTCTTGAATTTTCAGCCAAAAGAGTGAATAGAAAACCAAAACTTTGATTACAATGAAATACTGAAGAACTAAGACAAAATTCATAATAATAATGAGAGTATATAGTCCAAAAAAAATAACGTTCACTCTAATTCTAGGGTTTGCCCTAAGGACAACTTGTTTAGACAGCTCAGTTAGTGAACTAAGGGACACCGTAGAAATACTAACCACGAGATCTAGGGTTCAATTCAAACCCTAAAAACTAACTACGAGCTCGGTTGGTAAACCAAAAACACTAAACCCTAAACACATTAACATTTGTCTATAAAAAAAATAAAAATTCTAGGGTTTGACGCAAGAAGCATGTGACTTTTGACTGTGACAAAAATAATTGTTTAAAAAGTATATATATCGTGGTGGTTGATGAATATGAGGGAAAGAACAAAACAAAGTTTACCACTGACAGAAAATGAGTACAGTTTTGGACTCAAATATAACGTTTCAATCGGAAGAGAAAAAGAAAAAGAAAGAATGAGAAATATGTATATATTTTGACTATAAAGTAGGAGAAATATACTCACATCATATAAATGTTGACTGCTTCACTAACGTCTCTTTTGCATGAAATTTAGGCGTATTAGTTTTTGAAAACAAGGTTTTGTTTTTTTTTCCACACAAAGATTATGTAACAAACCTAAATTCCAATTTTTGTTTTGAAGGGGGACCTACATTCCATTTGAGCCCCGTTTGGTTTGAGCTTATTTTGAGCTTATGAAAAATAGCTTACGTAAATAAACAAGTTTTTATTTTAATTTATAAACTCTTACTAACGAAAATTGTATCTTCATAAACGGTTTTTTTATAAACTACCTTAAAAACTTATAAATAATACATAAAAACTTATTTATTTGTATAAGTTGTTTTATATAAGCTCTAAAATAAGTTAATCCAAACGGGCCTTGGTCCATGTGCATTGTATTTTTACAAAAAAAAAAAACAGAAAATTCTATCAACAAAAAATTAAACAAATCAAATTCAACACTAATTTTTGTGAATTAACGGATCAAATTCAACATTTTTTAATGCCTGAATTGCAGGCTCTCCTTTTAATTCACAACTCAATTGAATTGGACTAAACCAATTTTGTTTGAAGGATGGACTAAACCAATTTGTTGTTCATCAAGTTCGTATGGTTTGGATTTCGAAAAATAAATCACACAAACTAAATCAAACTTAATATTTTTTAATGCTTTGTATTTTTTTTCCTATGGAATACCAAACCGACCAGTTATATCTTAAGAGTGTGTTTGGATCAAGGGTTTAGGAGGGAAAGGGAAGTGATGGCTCACTTTTATGTTTTAAATTATGAACATTGTAAAATGTTTTTTTAAAAAACTAAATTAAGTGTTTTTTAAGTATTATATGATTATTTATCATTTTGTTAATTCAATTTTCTAAAAATCATTTTATAATGTCCTAATTTAAAAAAGAAAAGTGAATTCCCCCTCTCTTTTCTTCCAAAGTGTATAATCCTTTTCTTCCAAAGGCTCCAAGCGATCATGGAAAATTAATTGATTGGTTTTGATCAGGCACAGCCACACTACATGATGATAAAAATAAAAGTCAATTTGATTTTATTCATTGTCCGTTTGGCACACCACACAAGCCAATCGGCACTCAACTATTTTTCTACGTAAATTTGGTATATTCATTAAACATTAATCACTTCTAAAACATGGATTGAGAACTTGCTCCATTCTTAAGGTGGATTGTAGTTGTTTAGGTAATCCAATTATAGCGGAATTTGAAGGCTTTCTTCGTCATCATAATGGTTTTTGGATTTCAGGTTTCTTAGGTTACAGGCACATATCCTTCTTGACGAACTTCATGTTATTTATCGTGGGTGTTATTGGTTAAAGATATGGACTTTCAAGAATTTATCTGCTACACGGATTTCCTCCACCATGTTCAAATCCTTAAGGAGCCAGCCCCTAAATTTATTAAGTATGCTACATTGATTCAATACATCAAAGATATTATCAGAAAAAAATAATACTATCAAAGATCTCCTCAACCTTGACTGATTACCTGCCATTGATCACACAATCCGGGAAGGAAACAATTGTGCTCATTTTCTAGCTAAGCTTGGTGCTTCTTTTACTTTGGAGTTTGTAGTTCACACCTCTTCTCCGACAGACTTATCAGACCTCCTTATTACAAATTCTATAGGAACCTGATTTCGTAGACTTTAATCTTTCCTTTGTTTTTCTTATCTTTGTAATAAAGAAGAAAAAAAAAACATGGGTTGAGTGCATGATGTAATTAAAGATGGGTTCCTTTCACTTCTGAGTTAAGGAATATTTTATTGAAATTAAAGAGTCATCACCAACTTTTTAACGGTATCCTGCTTTTAACAATATATTTGAGAAGATTAAATATTGCTAAACCGAACAAAACTAGAATTAATTATGATTAATAGTCAGTCCCAAAAAATCCTTAGTTGAATAATATTAGTTTTAAAGACTTTAAAAACTATATAGAGTTCGGATTGGACAAAATATCTCCATCTTATCAAGCTTGTATAAGCTAGCGGAGGAGAATCAAACATAAAATTTAGAGTGATTACACGCGTTATAGAATGATAATAATTAAGTATAAGTATGGTAATAAAATTAAGTGTAACCCAAGTGCTACCACACCTTCACAAGTAGGTCCATCTTTAGTTAAGTTGTTGTCTAATTATCTCAAGCATCACCACATTATAAGATTTTAACTAATAGATAGATATTATAAGATAGTGACAAAATAGACTTGTTATATTTTATTAGCTTGTCAAGAAAAAAGTTGAAAATTAAATGTGTGACTTTTTATGGCTTTTCTGACAACTTCTGGGTTGTATTTGTTTTTTGTTTTTTGACAAAGACAGGGTTGTATTTTGTTGGTATCCAGGGAGTTGTAATTCATTTCCAACGAATTTTTGAAATCGACGGTAAAAAAGAGAGTAAATTACAATCATCTTTCTTCAAAGAAGTTTGAATTACACTCATCTTTCCTCTTATGTTAAAATATACACTCACCTCTCTTGGAGAGTAAAATTTAGAGTAAATTACACTCCCCTCCCCTCAAAGATGCTTGAATTACATTCCTCTCCCCTCTTATGTTAAAATATACACTTCCCTCCCTTGAAAAATAAAATTTATACTCCTCTCCCTTATAAGATGCTTGAATTAAAACACCCTCCCTTAATAATTAAATATGCACTACATTTTAATCTATTTTAACATAAATAAATATTTTTATGATATATATTAATTTTGAACCATCATTAAGAAAAATTAATTCATTTCTTTATAA
>Ga0315913_1004944_pt1 | contig 16148 bp, 14 predicted proteins | sample MpolsnodulesMG_FD_207736 | JGI IMG/M metagenome (GOLD analysis project Ga0315913, IMG submission 207736) | Medicago polymorpha root nodule microbial communities from Los Angeles, California, United States - small nodules | ecosystem: Host-associated > Plants > Roots > Nodule | place: USA... | reverse complement strand
AACCCAGCGAGTATAAATGACATATATAACTCTGTACGTAACAATTTTTGTTATTCATTTTTCTACTGCTATCAATGATCAATACTTGTCTATCTGTAGGATTTCTCTGCTGTCCTGCATTCATGTAAACCTATTGATAGTTAATTTGTTAAAAAGAGACATGTTTGGTTATAAAGATATTGCACCTAACATGGATATGAAAAATAATAGCAAATGAAATATAATCTCGTAAAAATTAAGAAAATATATAACAAAACTTTCATTTACTTATCCAAAAAAAAGAAGAAAAAAAACACTCATTTAATACAGTCTAACATTGCATACGAATTTTTTTAGAAACCACCTTCATCAACAAATTTCTAAGTGTTTGATCTGGTTTTATAATTATGGAAAAACACAACAAATTAAACTATAGTTTATTTCATTTCAAATACATATGGTTTCACCTTATGAATAATTTGAATGATTTGCGTGGTTTATAACTTGGAACTTGGAAGGCTGCATGTGGTGGAGGGTCTTCTGATCGACTGTAAATATGATTATTATGTGCAAAAGTGTTTGTTAAAGGCATAGTGGATAAAGTAGAAGTCTACATACATGTTACTCAAGTTGCATGATAGACCACTTTAGCTATACTTTCTAGCCCAAATAAATATAGATTAATACAATATCGATAAGGTTCTGCATGTGTGCTGAGAGGAAGACTACCAAAACTATGGAGGCCTTGATAAAGGTATTCTTAATAGTTCTCACAATTGGGTATTTTTAAAAGCAAAATGAAAGATGTTTAATTGAAAGGGAATTCCAACCCTATACAAAAGAAAGAAAAATAATGACTACATAGAATAATTCTTCCGCCTAGATTAACAATCAAAAGCATTCAATCACCATTCATAGTATAAACAAGGGCTTGTAGATGCCTCGCCCCAAGAACCATTTATAAGACGTTATTAAAATATACTTAAAAATCTCGACTGCCTATGGGAGAAAATACAACCAATAATTCTCGGTCTCCAATAATACCCACAATATTGTATGTCAAATTAACAACAGAGCTTGATATTTAAGAAATAATGCAATATTGTTTCGGTTGAACGTCCACAACTAGTGAAAGTTGAAGACGTTGCTTGTTTCTCAAGAAAGCATAAATATAAGGCGATTTTTTTTGCTTGGCAAGGCATATGAGCTGCAAGGCTATTTCTTGAAGTACAAAACAAGCAATAAGGTTGCTTCACTTGTTTACCTACTTGCTTGACAAGTTTTGTAGTCAATAAGGTTATTTCTTGAAGTGAAAGACAAGCTGAGTGATGCCTATATATACAAGGCGTTAGTTTTCAGTTTTAACAAGAGGTGGAAAAGTGGGAATTCAAGGGTTACAAAAGAGAAAACTTTTAGGGTTATAAGTTTAGAGCTTTTGGGGAAATTCTAAGGTTAGGAAACACTCCAAATCACCTTGAGGATAGATCATTGAGTCTTTTGTCCACAAGAAAAGATTTGGGAAAAAGGTAGAAATTAGGGTTTGTTCTTAGTGAACTTGAAAAGGCTAATGTAACCCTTGTATCTTTTTGTAAAGAACTCTTTGATAGTGAATTGAAGAATTGATCTCTCATTCAGAGTAGGTCAAATTTGGACCATGTTAGGTTAACAAATATCAATTTGTTCTTGTTCTTGTTCTTATTATCCTTTTATCTTATCTTGTCTTATTGTTTATGATCAATTTTGCTCCAAACATCAAAGTGTTGGTGTGAATTTTGTTTGAATTCACAACAATTGACACCCACTGTGGGGCAATCTGAACAAATAATTAGACGAGAACCATGGGCGCCAAGTGGGGTATTGAGAAACTCACCCGAGAAAACGATGTTGGATTGTGGAAGATATAGATGCATGCAGTCTTAATTCAACAAAGTGTGTAGAGGCATTGAAGGGTGAGGTTGCGTTGCCGGCTATCATGTCACTAGCAGACAAGACCGATATAATGAACAAGGCTAGGAGGCTTATTGTCTTGTGCTTCAAAGATAAAGTTTTGAGAGAAGTCATGAAGGATACAACTGTGGCGGTGACGTGGTCAAGGTTGGAGTCATTGTATATGACCAAGTCGTTGGTTCCTAGACAATTCCTAAAACAAAAACTCTACCCATTAATGTGACGTCTCCGTGCAATTTGCAGTTCCCTCATAGGACTATGAGGATACATGTGCTCTGGTGGTGTCTTTTTTGGAAGAAGGTGGAGTATCTCACCTTGAAAACAACGCCACTTGCAAGTGTACCTTGATGTAGAAAAGGTGATCTTCTGGAGCGACGTTAAACACTCAACATCAACCTATACATGCGGTACTAAGAATACTCAAGGTTAGTCTTGAACGAAGGTAAGAATACTGATGATCAACTTGGAAGGTTGAGATTACAAGGTGAAAGGCATAGTAAATTTACACATTTGGAAGTCGAGGTGAAAAAACTCAGCTTGAAGTAGAGTCTTCCATTAGCAGGAGTTGGCGGATACAAATGGTGGCAACATAATAATACAACTATGGAGTCCTTGTTTGTTGTGTTGTAGTTTAGAGCAACAAATTCTTCAAGAGGACGGAGAAATGCACTCAGAGGGTTGAAGAATGTATGGTACAACTTATGGGATTACCTAAAAAGATCAAGAATAATTGGAGTGAAGGAGATCTCCAGGAGGACAAAAATTGATCACTCCGGGGGTTGAAGAGGTTATGGTGAAAACTTGTAGAACTGCTTAAAAAACCTAGTGTAGTTGGGTGTGCAAGGATCTTCAAGAAGGCGGACGACGTTCCAATGTTTGAAGAGGTAAAGGTGGAAGCTTGTGGGACTACATAGTGTATTTGGATGCAAGGGTAAGGAGTAAGGTGGTTGATGGTTAAAGTGGCATCACTGTCGATTTAGAGTCAAGGTGGAGAATTGTTGTGTATGACTCAAAATCTTGTTGATGTTTTTTCTTGTTTCTCAAGAAAGCATATATATAAGGCAGTTTTCTTGCTTAGCAAGGCATATGGGTTGCAAGTGGAGCTGTCAAAATGGACTACCCGGCCCGCGTCGGGATGGCCCGTGAAAGGCTCGGGCCAAAAAGGCCTGGAAGATAAACGGGCTCAAAAATATTTGTAGGCTACGGCCTTTCGGGCCAGCCCGATTACTTAAAACAATTACACTAAAAAAAACCAATCAATGCTAAACTTCCCAAACTACCAATGTTAATTTGTCATGTGCCAAATATTACATATTAAAGTAGACATTGTCAGCAAATTACATTCAGATCCACAATAATACAATCAAAAGAGCAACATAAAGTTACAAAACAGTGCCTTCAACGGTTCAACTTCAACATTCCAATGCACTGCAATTTCAAACAAATAACTATTGCCCCCAAAAAACTACTGCTACTGCACAATAACTATTCAGAAGTTATCTGCATAACCGAGAAAATAAAGTATGCTTTTCACCTCAATGTACAAAGCCTATACATCAATGTTAATCTCATATGAATGTTATAAAGAGTACTAATTATGGACTGAACCTATAACGACCTTTATCAAATCAGTCAAGAAAAATATCAAATTTATCAATGTCCAGCAAATTCATGAACCTAATTGGTCATATCTCATGAGTTTAGAAACCATTGAAAGTGATTCAATGACTACTTATAAATTTGAAATAGTAACAATAAGGAACTTATTAGCTGAGATTTCACTCTGCTAACATACCATCATTAGTTTTCAGCAACCATATTTTAACTTTCGATATCAATTTTATTCGTAGTCTAAAGAGGAAATATTTATTTATAAAAGCCATTATTTTTTCCATTAATAAATTATAATATTAAAAATAATTATAAAATAAACATGCTACTTGCGGCCCGGTCGGGCTTGCCTGTGACGGGCTCGACCTAAAAAGGTTCGGTTTTAAACGGGCCTAATTTTTTTATGTTCAAGCCCGACTTTTTATGGGCTTTTACGGCACGGCCCGGCCTGGCAGGCCCGACCTGTTTTGACAGCACTAGCTGCAAGGCTAATTCATTAAGTACAAGATAACTAGAGTGATGCCTATATACACAACACATTGGTTTTCAGTTAACTTAATAGCAGTTTTGTCCCCTAAGTATTAGGAAGTTGTGATTTTAGCCCCCTAAGAAAATAAAATATAATCCAGCCCCCTAAGTACTGCGACTTTTGCAGTTTTGGCCCCCTCTGCCAAGTTTGACAAATTCAACGCTGACGTGGACGCCATGTGTGTAATGCTTTAATTTAAAAAATAATAATAATGAAAGAAAAAAATTACACACGTGGCGTCATCGTTGAATTGGTCGAAATTAGCCTTGGGGGCCAAAACTGCAAAAGGAGCAGTAGTTAGGGGGCTGAATTGTATTTTATTTTGTTAGAGGGCCAAAATTGCAACTTCCTGATACTTAGATGGCCAAAACTGCTATTAAGTCTTTTCAGTTTTAACAAGAGGTGGAAAAATGGAAATTCTAGAGTTAAAAAAGAGGAAACTTTTAGGGTTAAAAGTTGAGAGCTTTTTGACAAATTCTAGGGTTTGGAAACAATTCAAAGCACCTTGAGGATAAACCATTGAGTTTCTTGGTCACGATAATAGATTCGGGAAAAGGGTAGAAGTTAGGGTTTGTTCTTAGAGAATTTGAAAAAAAGGCTAATTTCTTGTAACCCTTGTATTTTGTTTATAATGAATTCTTTGATGGTGAATCAAAGAGTTGCTATCTCCCTTGGAGTATGTCAAATTAGGACCGAACTGGGTAAACAAATATTTTTGTTTTCTTCTTCTTCTTCTTCTCATCCTCCGCCTTTTATCTTATCTTATTATTTTTGATCTATTTGGTTTTTGTTGCTGCTAGTTTTTTTCCACACATCATAGTATTGGTGTGAGTTTTGTTCGATTTCACAACACTCCTCTTATTCAAATTCAAGGAATTCTATTATGAAGAAGTTATCGTGAAAATGGTATTAGCTTAAATGAACATCTCTAGGTAATGTGCAACAATTATAAATGCAAGTTATCTAGGGAAGATTCCATGGGTATTTCATTTTTTTTCGACTAACTTATCTTGGGAAGATTTCTTGGCTATTTGAAACTTTTGGCGCTCAAAACTTACGTATGAATATTTTCTAGGCATTCGATTTTTTCTCGCCTAACTTACCAAGTGATCTCCCTAGATATTTGAATTTGTTTTTTCGCATCCAAAACTTACCTATGGAAATAACCCATGTATAAACTACTTTTCTTGAGAAATTTCTTTTGGTAAACACAATCCTCTCATGGATAATCCATCATATTCTTGTAATACATCTCTATTTACTCAACAAACTAAAATTAAACAAGACATATCTTGAATTCCAAGAAGCTTTCCCTCTTTGATCTACAAAAAGTTGGACATTTCATCCAAGGTATTTTTTTTCTACCCCTAATTCAACCCCACATGACCCCCTTTTGAATTTTAACTTATTCATGCCATAACTTAGGTGGCATCCTCATAGAGGAAATATTGAAAACGGGGATACAACTCTAGACAAATTTAAAAACACAGTCCTACCTCCAAGATTGACCTTCTTGCTTCGCCAGACATAAAACCTGTTATGTATGTAGCCCATGAAGCATCAATTGCCAAAATGATGATCTTCTAGGACTTAGAATGACATGGAGACCATATACATGTATTTCAAGAATGAAGCCATGGCTAAAAATGATTGTGATACATTGACTCCCATCAGACTACTTTTCTTGAATTTCCTTTCATCCCCAAAGCAATCTTGAATCCACGAAGGATTTCCTTAAATTTCCAAAAGTTAGGTAAGGAGGAATCCCTTTTGCATAGTCTATCATGCACATATTGAAGATGTGAGATTGTCTTATCTGATTGCATTACTAAAAACCTTTGGAACCTCAACAAATCATTGAAGAAGACAATAGATCAAGCTTAAATTGTTCCTCTAATGAATTCTCTCTACCCAAGATGTTTAGAATATGGTTTTCAACCCTAGATTATCACCCAAAAACTCTCAACTCTTATCCCTTAATTTTCACTAAGAGTTTCTTCTTTTAGTGATACCAACAAGGGAGAAATCTCTATTTATAGGCAATTTCTAAATAGACTAAACTACCTATGTTTTTAAGTCAATATTTTATCTCAATTCTCCACCTTGACTTCAAAACAATGATGTCAATTTAACCATCAACAACTTGTTGCTCTCACCAGTTAATGATACCTATTATTCTTAGTAGTACTTCGCTAGACTGATGACGAGTATTATTATCATTGCCTCTTAATGACGAGCTTGAGTATTCTTAGCACCACCTCTCTAAACTGAGGCTGAGTATCCATACCATTGCCTATCTAGTTGTTACCACTGCCACTCAAGGATTAAGTTGCATATTCTTAGCATCACCCCTCTAGGATGAGGTTGAGTATCCTTATCAACACCTATCCAGGATGAGGTTGAGTATTCTTAGCATTGTCTTTCTAGGCTGTGGTTGATTATTCTTACCATTGTATCTCCATGCCGAGGTTGAATATTATCTGTAGTCTTTTCAGCCCCCACTGAGTATTGAATGTCACTACAAATCGTTTTTGCTCTTGAGGACCCAATTCCATCCAATTACCCTTGGGAGTTCCACAAGTTGCATCATTACCTCTTCAACCTCTAGAATGTCTTCCCTACTCTTAGATATTTCCTTGCATCCTACGACCATTGGCTTTTGAGGTAGTCTCACAAGTTACAAAGTCTTACTTTCCTTGATTTCAATTGCTTCCGTGAAGCTCCTCTCTTTAGAGTCTTGCACTTCTTAAGCCTCTATTAGAGCATTACACGCATGTTATCCATAGTCGTACCATTTTGGTGCAACAATATCCCTCATTTTCCTATCTATTACCAGATAACTAAAAGTCACTTTTGGCTGTCTTCATCTAGTTTCAATAGTAGAGGACTCCATCGTAAGTTGAATTTCCTTCGCCACAACTTCACATAAGAAACACTTTGGTGACTCAACTTTCAAAAACATATATTCATCATGCATTTTACCTTGTAACCTACAAAACTCATTCAACTACTCTGAAACAAAGTTTAGGCCATTATCAGTTTCCAACTCTTCAATTTTAGTTTCATCACCTTGCAAACCTTGTTCAACTAGTCCAACTAAACTCATGTCAATTTTTTTTTTTAAATGGCAAATATAAAACTCATGTCACTAATATGCACCAACCCATTATCTTTCAGATTTATCATACGAGTCTTGATTAGCTATCAAAGAATGACCAATAATAATAGAACCATTTAACATGTATTAACCACACACTTTGGTGCATTTATCTTTGTATCATGCGAAATTTTCATTACCCCATGTTCGAAACTAGTGACATGGCTTAACCCAACAAACATGCTAACTGATAACAAATTTCTCCTAAGTTCAAGAACATACCTCACATATTGCATAAGGAACTCACAATTGTCAAACATCATAAGAAGAATCGAACTCATACCTTGAAGCATACGAGCTTCGCCATTTTCAAGATCTTCCAGCTCTAGAGTATCAAAGTATTCATTCCTTGGAAACATGTGAAAAAATCATCCAAAATTCATGACCCAACTCTTTACCGGTTCCCACCCTGCCCCATGTCTGAAATGACACACTCTAGTCATTGTTAATCCGTAAAGAATCTAGGGAAGACTTCTCGGAGAGGATACTCGCTGACTCACTTATCATGCCAGAAAAGAATATGTACTCCCACCATTTCCCATTTTTTCCGCATCATACCCTTGAACCAATCCTCTCCCCCGACCCCCATTACCCACACCACACAAGTCCTTCCACCACAATGAAGCTAGACTCAATCTGTCAAAATTAGATAAATCCGAGTTAGCCACAATACCAACTTTGTACTTAGCATATAGCACCTTTTGCAATGAGAATCACCCTTACAGTAGTACGTACTCTCATTAATGATAGTGGGATAGAACCCAAAATAGAAGTGATGTGAACAACTCTACCACTGAGACTAACATATATATCCTCAACGATCACAATTTGATATTGGATCATCTCATGAACAAAACCCTTGACTTTTTCCAAACTAAAAAGAAGCAACCTTCTCCTTATCATTTTCACTCATTCCATGTTTATCCAAAATATTTTTAACTAAGTATTCTGAGTAACTTCCCTTATAAGACAATGATCTGTTAATAAATATCTTGCACCTATATTTATCAAATATCATGTGTTTTAATTTAGTTATTTCAATCTATTTGAACATAAATTTAATGACATTCGGTGTATAATTCAGTTTGCCCAACATCCACCAGAAATACATGGATCAGTTAGTAGCAAGCCGTGTTGATCACTCAAAGGTACTATCTCCATTCTAAAATAATAACTGTTGTTTTTGTAAAAATAAACTGTTTTAAGAACTATGATCAACAAACACAATTGTTGGAAAAACTGATACAAGTGCAAAATGTTGAACTAATACTTGAAAAGATGACTAGTGACCATTTTTATGCTTTGTTGCAGCAAGAAATCCGCACTGAAATTGCAAATACCGGGTTGGGTGAAGCGTTTTCTGAATTTGTCAAAAGGTACGTAATCCTTTACCTTCAACTTCGTGCAACTGTGTAAAGGTTTGAGTGGAATCACTGATATAAGTTGTTGATGTTAAAGGCACTTTGGTGTTTTTGAACTTGAGCACCTCAGTGTGACTGAACTTATGGAACTAGAGGAACTGATTCCTGCTGCACTTTCTCAAATACGATCATCAAAGGTTTGTTTGCTGAATTCAGTGAGAAAAACATACATCATTTAGTGCATAATACATCATGCAGGTTTGACTGTGGAGATGAAAAGAACAAGCTATTTTTCCAAAAAACTGTGATGCAATGAATATCTTCTCTATGGGTCTGGGATTTGATTCCTCAGAACAAAAAAGTACTTTAGGTTATATGGTAAACATCTTTTTGAATATTCAGCGCTCATTAATGAAAAAGTGTTGTGCATACTGCATAGTATATTTACTGGATTTATGACTGATCAATTTATAGGTAACTATATATGTTTTGGCGATATAATTAGGAACTTAATAAAGACAGAAAAATTGCCCCTTGTTAAAAATTGCGGAATGTTTAGTAGTATGGAACATGAGGCAACACATTAGTATTAACTATTTGTGCTCTTATTATTTGAGACACAAACATGATTTGAACTCATCATAACCAAAAGATTTGTTGTTACACTCTCTACCAGTACACACTACCTGCACGTAACTGTAAATATTTTAAGCGCATTTTCAATAAGGAAACTATTTTTAAGACTTAAAGTTAAGACTTGAATCGTCCTATGCTTGGACTGGCTCAGTGTATAACCATAGTTAATTAGTTCAATCTTTCCTTCAAATGTGAGTTCATTTCATTCAGATCCCCCTCATACAAAACTGTTTCATCTATCTATACGTGCATTGCTGTTGGCTCACATACATATACACCACCTAACTCCACATTGCTAGATAGACTTTCAATACAAGAAATTGGTTTAGTTAAACACCAGAGAGGTCTCTATATTAAGTTAAGAACAATTACACAAGTAATTTGCACCATATTTTCACTAAAAACTTTAAATCATTGGATATATTGATCTTATGACTTATCTGTTGATCAGCGTATATATTTTAATAGTTGCGATATTTTTTTATTCACACTTAATATTCCAACATATATGTAGTAAGTGCAGGGGTCTGGTGTATTGCATCTGCATAGCTGTGTTGACTATTGTTTTGAGTACTTCTTTATGAAGACTTCCAATTTCTGTCTTTTTCAGTTTTAACCAATATCAATTATGGCGAGGCCAGCAGATATTAAATTCCTATTCAAAATGCATCGTTATGTCCACCTTTTTGCGTTTAAGGCCATTATAATTCATGAAAGTTTTATGCAGATGCAATTGATGATGGAGTTGTTAACGAACCTTAAACAAAAGGTACGTGATTGCTAGCAACACATTGTCAAAAACATTACATTTTATTGATTGAAATTCAAATAGATCTCATTTAATGGCATTTTACTCTAAAATAACTCTGATAAAGTATAAACATGGTAAAATAAAATCCACCTACATGGTTTGTTAACTCTTTGTTTTTGATCTTTGCTACTTCGAACAGGAACTTACTCTAAGAACGGAAAATGAGCTGTTGGAGAAACAGGTACAATTAATGATTTAATATACTACTCTAAGAACAGAAAATGAGCTTTTAGTGAAAATATTCTATGCTCAGTGATACGTTTTTACCTGTTGCAGATTGCGGAATTGGAACAATCTAATGATAACTGTGAAAAAGAAAGGGTGATTCCACATAATTTATTCCCTATTTCTAGTCAAATATGACGCTAGTATTATTATCTAGCTTAAAACTCGGGTAAATAAAATTGTGTGTAAAGGGATTCACCATTGTTAATCTATTAATTTATCTTCTATGTTTTGAGAATAAAGTTTTGAAGAAAACTAATGAAAATATGTTTCTAATCAGCTTAAACAGCCGATTGACCTTTTAATATTTTTTATTTAGAATTTAGAATAAATTAAAATTACTTCTTTTTTTTTTGAAGAAATTAAATTAGCCCACCTAAACCGACACTAGAGGAACTCCCAAATTTCAAGTCAATACCATTAGGTCAACCCAAGTGGGTTAAATTAAAATTACTTATAACTTTTAACTCCAAAGATTTCATTCTTAATAATCCACTCACAGGGATTACTTTAATTGAAAATAATAGACTCTTACAATTTCATTTGTGTTAGTTCCGGTGGATCTTCTGGATTAACTAATTATAGGATTGTTCAGCTTGTTGGTTAAGTCAGTTGGTGTTTTGGTTGTAATTAACTTTGCAGCTTGTTGGTTAAGACAGTTGTAGGTTGATATATCCTTATCCGTCTGATAGAGTAGAGTGACATTTCATACAAGGGGAAATGCTAATTTGTGCTTTTAAGAAGGACATAAGTTAAGAAGTTGAAGATATAATTATTTATTTAGAAATTGTGTTTTCAACGTTACAAAAGTTTAAATATTTATACTTTTAATACAAAATGTATTGCTTATTTTTTTTTATAATTCTTTAACTTGTAAAAATCAAACCTATTTATTTATTTGTAAAAATCGTTTAACCAACAAGGCAACGACAGCAGGTTGGATTTCTAGTGGTAGCCAGCCACGCATCGATAGAATGATAATTCTTGATCAAAAATGTGATTGAGTAGATAATGGATAAGTTATCCAAAAATTAATAATATTTCATGCACCAATTAATTTCTTTACAAAATTCAGCAATTAAAATAAGAAATAAATTATCTTCCTACTCAAAATTCAACAATTAAAATAAGAAAGAAACAATCTCGAAAGTTAAAGTTAATAGTATTCTGTCTTTGGATCACCTACCAACCAAAATCAATAAAAAAAAAATGTCGTGTTGTTGTAACAGTTATGACCAGAAATTAAAATACTACCAATAATATTAAAATTGAAAGAAGATAAGAGCCATAACATAAAGTCCACGTCATAAGGTCCCATACCTATCTATCTCAATCTCTCATGTCAATGCTTCAAGGTGCATTCATTCATTCATAAAATAAAAGCACCATTTCTCATACCAATTAATTATTTTATCCATCCATCACGTAACCCAGTTTTTCTTTTTCATTAACCAAACCCCTCGTCACTTTTTCCCTTTATACCCTTTTCCCTCTCTTTCAATCTTCGTCTTTTTCCTCAAAACGTCGTCGTCGACCATTTCAATATTCAACAAAGCGTGTGAATCTTCCTCTATCCAATTTTTTATTCTTTCTTCTTCTATTTATTATTTATTCAAATTATAATTATAAATTTTCTTGCAGATAAATATTTTTCAATTTTCAAAATTTCTTCTCTGAATTTCCAAAAATCAAGAAAATGATGAGAAGAAATCAAGATCAAGAACAACAATCAAAGATGATTTGCGAATTATCATCTCTACTTTTCAATCTACTTCTACAATCTTCACCGACGCCGTTATCATATTCCGATCGATCTCCGATCGTGCCGGTGAATCCGTCGGTGTTGAGACGTTCGTCGGCGGCGGGTCAGATAACTCCGGCGGGATTTGCGGCGTTTGTTCTGGGGATTTCGGTGGCTTTGATGCTGTGTGGATCGGTTACTTTCGTGATTGGGTTTATGTTGATGCCGTGGGTTATTGGATTGGTTATGGTGTTTTATGTTGCTGGTGTTGTTTCTTTTCTTTCTGTTTTGGGTCGCTCCATTCTTTGCTTCGCTTCGCCGCGTAAACATTCTCCTGGTAAGAAACCATAATCTATGTTGCTGGTTATGTTTTGTTGCAATTTAATTTGAAATGTAAAAAAATGATGAATTTATGTTTTGTTTCTTAGTTAGTTATGGTGTATGATTTTAAAATTTTAGTTTTTAAAAAGAAATAATTATGAGATAAATTTATGTGTATGGTTTCTAACTTCTAAGTAACATTTAAGAGTAGTAGTAGTAGTAGTGAACAATTCGTCTATGAACAAATTTGTTTCACTGTGTGCTATCGTTTCGAACTGTGCTCGCGAAGTGATCATTGTTAATGCATATAATTGTAGTTAATTGCGGCTGATGGGGCCGTAATGTGGTTAAAGAGACATCAAATACATAGGATGGGAATTGAAATAGTGAATAAATTGTTGCAGTTATAGTGTTATATTTATACCGATATACATGTTTATCTTCTTTAAAATTAAGGTTGGAAGACACATACGTGTTACTGCTTATGCTAAGATTGATGTCCTAGATCTCCACCACAGAAAGTATATAATTTGCAACACCCATATCATGGATAGCTTTAGCATAAAAGAATTCTGCACTGAAGTTTTATCCCTTCATAATTTTAGGTTATTGTAACTTTCATTTTAAAAGGGATATTCATATGGTTGAGAACTCCATGCTTGACAGGTCTAGGTACAAATTATATTGGGAGTAAGTGGGGGGAAGTTTATGGGAATGAGAGAGACTGTCGTTTTGTATAGCCTTGATGAATACCAACAAACAAATTTGTTGAATGCTTTTTCCAGTCGAGGATTGGGTCTGCAATATTAGTTTGTGAAGTGATTTATGCATGGGCATTAATGTTGCTTGAGAATTCTGCCTCTCTAGGCAGAATTATAAGTTGCCAAATTTTAGCCTTGCTTGGCCAGTTAGTTTGTCCTTGATTCATAACCCAGATAAGGGTCAAGGTAAAAGCTTTAAATTTGAAAATCTAACTTCAATAGTCCTCATAGAAGCATGATTCTAATAAGATAATGGCATGTTTTTCAGTAGGCTTTATGTTAAGTTTATCATTTCTGCTGTTTATTTTGACTTGAATGTTAGGCTTATATCTTTGATTGCATCATTCTGTTATGTTGGATCATGAACCTGACACCATTACATAATTTTTGCTGTTGCAGAGTGGAAATTGTTATGAAGAGATGAGGGAAATATGGCTTTGAGCAGTACGATACTGGATTTGTGCCTGCTCATGCACTCTATAGAACAATGAAGACCACAGAACTCATATTTGAAGCAGGAATCGTGGATAACACACTTTTATATAAGTTACCATAATTTGTGGGTATGGCTTCTCTTTGAATTACAATTACAATAGCAAAGTATGATTCTAAAGCACTAAGAATTGAGGAGTCGTTCCCGCCTGACTTCTTTCTTTTGTTATCCGTTGTTTTATTTATATCTGTTATAACATCTGTAAATTGCTAATTATAGGTTTTAGAATTCCCTTTTTTCCCATTTCCAAACATGTCATATATACATATATAGAGAGGCAATGCATGAATTGTCTCGAAAAACATGGATGTACTGGATCAAACAAATTTCGGATCAGATGGTTGTTGTAGATTAAGCACCCGAAATTATCGCATGTAATATGAGATGTTATTATTGTTATAACAGGTATTGATGTGGCTTGAAGTTATGCTTTTTTAGAATTTTATAGGGTACGTATGCCAATTGCTACGTTTTTTAGTGGGAAGAGCTGGGCACCAAACCAATATCTTCCCAAAAATAGTTATTTCTTGTTTAGAAAGGCTTTCATCACCATCATTATATATGTTATGTTGCCTGTGCTGTCTATAAATTGTGTAATCTTGATAAGTAATCTATACTATATATATATATATATAAAGATAATTACCCTGAACTTTTTTTCAAAAAATACCTTTAATTTTCAATACAAATAACATATGTAACAAATATATAACAATAAATTTAATTCAGGAGAAAACTTACACACAGTTCCTTATGAACTGTTTTTACTGTTAGCCAATTATAAAATGACATGTGGATTACTAATCCATCTCTCTAATCGTCCATGTCAACCCTCTTTTACCTCCGTAACCACATATCAAACTCACAAAAAACTAGCACAAAACAAAAACTCATGTTGCTTTTTTATAGGCCGCTTTTATGTTGTACATCTGTGTTTCCCTAAAAAAAAATGGTGTATATCTGTGTTGTTCCTCTCAATACAATCGACAAAGATTGCCAAGTATTTTCATATCCCTTACACAAAAAACAGTATTTCCATATTATTTTATTTTATTAATATAAGTTACTCTTCCTTAGCCTTTGATCAATTGTAACAAATGTGAGCAAAAAATAACGGTAATGACTGGACTTTAAATCCTCTAAAAAAGATTAATAACAAACGTGAGCAAAAAATAATGTTAAAGGTTGGACTTTAAATCCTCAATAAAAAAATTAGTAACAAACGTGAGCAAAAAATATTGTTAAAGGTTGGACTTTAAATCTTCTAAAAAAAAAGATTAGTAACAAACGTGAGTAAAAAATAATGTTAAAGATTGGACTTTAAATCCTCTAAAAAAAGATTAGTAACAAATGTGAGCAAAAAATATTGTTAAAGATTGGACTTTAAATCATTTAAAAAAAAGATTCGTACTCAAAATATTTTAGAAAAAGATTTGTTAGCACTGTATTAAACATTAAATATTAATAAGTAGGGTTCTCACAACTAATCAAAGTCGATTAATTTTATGGATTATTTGACTTGACTCGTTTATAAGTGATTATGATTCAAATTGTTTACTATTAATTTTATGGATTATTTGATTTTTCTGGTTTATAAGTGATTATTATTCAAATTGTTTACGATTAATTTTATGGATTATTTGACTTTGCTGATTTACAATAGATTATACAAACTATGATAGTGTGGCTTTTTTAATAAATAAAGAGAACCGTGGTTTTTTTTAATTATTAAATAAATCATTATTTGTTTAATAAAGGCAATATATCTTCAGCAAAGTATGTAACGTCAATGCCGATGATGACATTGAACCTTTTATCACTTAACTCCTATATGCTTTTTATGTGATCTTTGTTTCCCCACTCAAGTTTTTTGTAGTTAGTTTAGTCAGCAATGGTTGTCCTCTTCACATGCAAGTTGTGACGCCCCACCATTGATAAGGACCTCCAATATTTTCAAATAGCCTTTCCTCGTTGATGCTGCTGTTGTAGCATAGCCCGGGAACAATCTCACATTTACATTATTAAATTTGTTTTGGCGACATGTCACACATCTATAACTTGAAATTGGGTGAATAGAGCACACTTAAATGGAGCAATGATGCATGTCGCTATTTGGACAAATATCACAGTCATACATTGATAAAAAATATTAAAAATTCATGCCTTCTTTTGTTAAAAAAATTAAATACATGCATGATACTTTTACTAACTCTTTCATTATTACCCCTTTAAAATAAAAAAGAAAATCTCTTTCACTATTTATTATTAATCTTTTAATTTTGACGGTTCTTATTAGAAAAATGGGTAATAGCAAAAGTCAACTATCGAGGGAGGATTACCAGAAAGTAAGGACAAAATATGAAAGGAAAAGAAAACAGAGAATGGACAATGAGTAAACACAACAACGACTACTTCAAAGGCGAGAAAATTATGAACGACGGAAAGAAACAGAAAAAGGAAATGAAGTTGAAATATCATGCACTAATGATATCGTTGAGCCAAACATGCCCAATCAAATTTTCACAGCTATGAATTTTTCAAATACACACTTTCAAGGAACCCATGACAACGAAGCA
>Ga0315913_1004940_pt1 | contig 16151 bp, 6 predicted proteins | sample MpolsnodulesMG_FD_207736 | JGI IMG/M metagenome (GOLD analysis project Ga0315913, IMG submission 207736) | Medicago polymorpha root nodule microbial communities from Los Angeles, California, United States - small nodules | ecosystem: Host-associated > Plants > Roots > Nodule | place: USA... | reverse complement strand
CCAGATTGGGTAAAACTAAATCTGCACATTTAGTTTTACCCTAGGAAAACTGATTTTCTTGTGGATTTCTTTTAGTTTTACCACAAAAAGCTAGGTTTTCTGGTGGTTTTTTTTTACTTTTACTCCAGAAAGGTAGGTTTTCTGGTGGTTTTTATTTTTTCGCATATTTAGTTTTACCCCATTGTAAATGTAAAAAGAATTATACTAATAAAATGAGATTTTATATCTATTACCTGTGTTCCTTTATTTTTGTTTTTATTTGCATTTATTTTAAGATTGTATATGAAATAAATAAATTCGAATAAAAATTGTGTATTAAAGAATAATTTTTTTGAAAAAGACTAATTAAACTCAGCGTGAATTCGAATAAAAATTGTGTATTAAATAAATTCGAATAAAGACTGATTAAACTCAGCGTGAATTCGAATAAAAATTGCGTATTAAATAAATTCGAATAAAAGTTACATTACGTTACATTACATAAAATTCCTAAATATGTTATATCATTACATTACATTACATTTGGGAATGTACATTCCAACTACAACAATTGTCTTACCTCTGAATGGGGTAAATTCAAACTTGCTAAACAACAACTATCAAGCAGTCATCCAGAAGTTTTATTGTTTCATTCAAAAGATTAAATTTTTGTTAATTTGGTTTAAATGATGGTATTCAAGTGCCAAAAGAATGAGGTCCAGTCCTTGACACTTCAATACCTTCATCTAAACCAAATTAACAAGAATTTAATCTTTTGAATGAAACAATAACACTTCCGGGTGAATGCTTGGGAACCGTCGTTTAACAAGTTTGAATTACCTCATTCAAAGGAAGACAATTGTTATAGTTAGAAGGTGCATCCCCTACCTAATCACGATCTTTCGTCGTTCGTTAATTCCACCCAACTGAATGATACTCTCCCCTCGTCGAGTGTTGGACGTTTATACCGAACGTATTCCACCCTCCTTGTGTTTTCAGGGTTGACTCCTTAGTTGAATTCATTCAGTTCATCATTGAGACCTCTTAACGTTACACCAAGGTACCAAACCTTCAACTTCTGAGGTTCTCCGCCGTTGAATTGTGCATGAACGTCGATCCACTCGGCCATTGTTTCAAATCTACACAATAAGAAATTAAAAATAATTAATGAAAAACTCATTCAAACATTCAGTCAAACACTTGGAGTGTAAATTATACATAAACCCTAAAACTCATAACTACAACATAAACATGCAAACATCTAACCACAATTAAGCAACATAAGTCATTTACATGTAACATTGTATCATTTATTGCAAGCAAAATCAAAATTTAAACAAACCCTAAATCTAAAAAAATCTCTAAAACTCAAAACTACAACATAAACATGCAAACATCTGAACAATTAAGCAACACAAGTCATTTTCATGTAAACATTGTATGGTTTCTTGCCAAAAAATCCAAAATTTAAACAAATCTAAATCTAAAAAAATTCTAATTTAAGAGATAAAATCTAACATATAAACATAAAAGCTTAATGGTGTTTGATTATGAAAACTTACTTGTTAATGGAGTGTTGTTTGATTTGGAGTTGAAGGAATTTTGGATTTTGGTAATACGAGAGAGATTTGAGAAATTTTAGATGAGAATGAGGAAATGAGCTACTGCCTGTGTTTAAAACAACACGCAGTGTGAGTTAAGTTACGCTAGGCAACTTAACTCACAACGTTAGTTAAGTAACGCATAATTTTACACTTACGTTACCTAACTAACGCAGGAGTATTTTAGACATGGCTGCAGAGCGCGGGTGTTTTGTGCGCGGAGAGCAAAATTCTTGGATTTATGGGGGTAATGAATGAGCTTGGCCCATCTACTTTAGATTTGTTGAAATCAAATATCCTCCTAAAAAGGGTCCAAATCAAAACCATATTCATACGGAACTACATGTACCGAAAAAATAAGCAAACATTTGTTTTTTTCTTTTACAAACATCTATATTATTACAATATTTTTAAATCAATAATTTTAATAAAGAATTCTACAAATAGCAAATCAGTACTCCATGCTAATCCAATTGTACACATTGCATTGGGAAGAGTGATAACAATAATAAATACAGCATGCATATAAATTTATGTTGTCCCATAACCCATTCCTAGCAAAGTCTACTACAACCAACCTACTGACCCAATCCAACTAAGATATTTTCATCACATACACTATACTGGAAATAAAAAAATGTGAATACTACATTTGTAGACACCAAATCATTCGTTAAATTAAATACACTAGCAGTCTAGTAGATACTATAATATTCAAAAATGTGGAAAAGTAAATGGGCAGTGTATTATGGTGTATGGTCATAGTAATACAACGTGTGGAGAAAACTGCAGCCAACGAAAGCCATCAGAAACATCTTTTATTAACTAAGCTGAAAAAGTTAAAATTAGAACAATCTTATAACCATTGAAAAATGAGTGATGGAAAATAAACCCATCAAATTGTAAACAAACACATTTCATGTGACCAATGACCAATTTGTGGCTCATTTATTAATCATGCTGGTTTAAGATTAGTTTCACGCTTAGTTGTCAAAAAAACAAAAAGAAACCTTCTATACAATGTTGTCACCGTTCCGATCCGTGCCATTTTGAAAGCGATTTACTATTTTTTTTCAAAGTATACAAATTAGGAAATTAATTGAGTGTCTGGTTTGTACAAAAAAATATTATTGGCAGTTTTTTCCATAAAATGTAATAATATTATTTGACACGTATTAAATGCAATAATTGGATTTTTTTTACTTGATATATATGTGCTCTCTATCTACCAAATATGGGTGGTTATAGAGGTGGTTTAAGATCAATTTTTGACTCCAAATCACCGTCCAAATCGTTTTTCTCTTCCCTTTTAATTTAAATATGTGATTTTCACGTTTATTGAGTTTTTTCTTTTGTAATTTCGTCGTATTAGAGTGACGTTGTTTGTTTGTCCTATTTGTGTGAAGTTTTTTGTATTTCTCGTCTTGCTCAAGTGTTTGTTTGTTTCATATTGTCAGATCAACTTTGACCTAATGCAGATTGTTGTCGTCATTGTCACAGATCCTGAGACATGAGTATTCCGAAAACTTCAAGATCGACATATTTGTAGGTTTATGTACTTTTCTATTTTACGTTATTAACATGTATGATGCACGTATTTATCATTATTGTGTTTTAACGAATTTGTATTGTACTGATATACTCTATCAATTTAAATGAATGAATATCGTTTATTTTCAGTAAAAAAGCACCGTCTCATATTAAAACGGTTTGAAATCTTACATTGCTTAGGTTCCTAATTCTAAACTATTAGATGGAAAACATATGATTAGAATCTCTAACATTGATGTCGCAAAATTCATCCATTCAATTTTCAACTTGATCTAAACTAATTTTTAAGTTAAATCAAATAAAAGAAGAGTACAAATATTTGAAAATCATTTATTTAAATAATTGTATACATAGATATAGAAAATTGGTGTAGAAAATAAATAAAAATGAGAAAAATAGACAATTGGTGTCGTAAAGGCACAGAAGCTTTAAATGCGAGTTGGTTGATCGTAGTTTCTTTCAATCTTCTTTTCTCTTACACATTAAGCATTCTCCAACTAAGACCTTTCTCTTATAAATATCAACATTTTCATATTATTATTCTCAATTTTTTTCTTCCTTTTTTTATTTATTACTATTTATTTCCATTATTTTATTATATAACTCCTCCTTAAACCCAAATCTTGTACCATCAATTTCAAACCGAACGTACTTTACCAATTCTTCTTGTTCTTGTTGTTTTGTTTGTATCGATTTTTTTTGTGAAAATCTAGATAGATGGATTTTGTACCAAATCCATGTCCTTCTCGTTCTTCTTTGTTCGGTTCTTTTGGGAATTTTGTTGACAAAGTTAAACAATTTGGTACCCTAGCAATTTCTGTTATCATTGGAAACATTTTCTCTGCGATCTTGACCTTCTGTTTTGCATTAGGTTTGATTCTTCTCTATAATTATTGTTCTATCTCTTTGATCTTTTTGTGTTGTTTTGGGGGTGAATTTGCAATGTCAATGTGTTGTTCTTTTTTTTTTTTTTTATCATAATTTCGTTTTTTAATTCGTTGAAAATGATTCAGATGATTTTGTTTATGTGAAATTTAGAAGAAAAAATGAAACTTGGGATGTGGGTTTATGATATTTCGTTGATTGGGTTGGATTTTTCATTGTTTTGGTTATGTTGTCTAATTTTGTTATTTTTAATGTTAACAAAATTTACAAAATTGTAGGCTATTTATGATCTTCTATTTCTTGGATTTTCAACATTTAGATGTGACATAAATATGTTTGAAGTTTTAAGGTTTAATGGTTTATTTGTTTGTTTTCTGAACAAGGTTTAATGGGTTGTTTTGTTCTGTGCAGTTGGAACATTATTGGGTGCTTTGACGGGAGCTTTGATAGGTCAAGAGACCGAAAGCGGTTTCATTCGAGGTGCCGCTGTTGGTGCTATATCAGGAGCCGTTTTTTCCATTGAAGTTTTTGAATCATCTCTTGTTCTTTGGCATTCTGATGAATCTGGAATTGGTTGTCTTTTATACTTGGTGAGTAGGTTTTGTTAACAAAAGATCTTTTCTTGTGTTGGAAGCTTTTATGAAGCGATAAGATCGCAAAGTTTTAGTTATTTATCATTCACATTCATAATGGCATGTTGTGTAGCATGAATTTTGATCCTTTTGAGTTATGCAGATTGATGTTATTGTTAGCCTCTTGAGTGGGAGACTTGTGCGTGAGAGGATAGGTCCTGCAATGTTGAGTGCTGTTCAAAGTCAGGTACTTTTGTTTTGTTCAAAAGGATTTTATCAATGAGATAGAATTTTGGCTGCAATGTTCAGTGTTTCATAGTATTTTTCTGACACTTTTTTTATCAGATGGGTGCTGTTGAATCAAGCTTTGATGAGGTTCAAAACATCTTTGACATTGGTGGTTCCAAAGGGTTATCCGGAGATTCGGTTTCGAAGATCCCAAAAATCAAAATCACTGCTGACAATATTGAGGCATCAGGGGAGAAAGTTTCTTGTTCAGTTTGTCTCCAGGTTGGTTTTTTTGCACTTTTTATTGTTATTATTATTAGTGCTTACCCATGACATGAACAAAGTGTTCTTCTGTAATTTGATTTTGATTGATATTGGCATTTTCTGATTATTGGTATGTTTCCAGGATTTTCAACTTGGAGAGACAGTTAGAAGTCTACCTCATTGTCATCACATGTTTCATCTACCTTGCATAGATATGTGGCTTTTAAGGCATGGTTCTTGCCCATTATGCAGAAGGGATCTGTAATTTTGTATATGAATAGCACTGATCGTAAAAGAGGTTTTTTTTTCCTTTTCTTTTTTCTTGTTTTGGTTTTGTTTATAAGCTTATTTAATTCTAGGTCTTACTTACATTTGATTACAGCTACTGAGAGCTAATGCAGTTATGTGATATCATTGTACTAAATTAGTGTAAAGAAAATTTTGAGATAAACCATTTTCAGCTTTTTGTATATGGATATGACTTATATAAAGTAGACGACCCTTTTGTAGCTTGTCTCTATTCTGTTTTGTTCTATACTTGTATTTTATCTTTAGTTTTCTAAACAAAGAACCGTACCATATGAGACAGTAATCTAGCCGTGTGGATTTGTTCTTGCCAAAGTCTATGGAGTCTTACTTTGCCATGGTGCATGTGAATGGTACCTAACACTTGCCCAATTCTGAACATGAACATTTTATACGAGCATTTAAGCGCATCTATAGATTCACTACGAGTTTAATAGAATCACGATGTGCATTATGATATTTTTTTATGAAAACTATATTTTGGAACTTCAATAAAAGCACTGTGTTGCTATGGTTTTGCGTAACTCACTCTGAATCTGAACATGTATAAAACTCGTTTTAAGTTTTTTCAATCTTTTCTGACAAAGATTGATGTTTGTGGGATATTCAAAAGGACAAAACTTAGCTCTGCACATGTTATTTACCAATTATAACATGTCACATGGGTTAAATTATTCAATTAAACTTATGTTGAAGATCAGTAAACTGTAGAAATATTACAAAAATAAGTCTATCTAAATTTTGTCCTATTTAAAAGTATGTAAATTAATGAGATTGGTACCGTGAAGCCAATGTTGCACCTGATCATGTGGCAATGCTTGGAGTTAAACAACAGCAGAGTGGAGACTGGAGACTGTAGTAACACCTATAGTCTATAGATGAATTGAGGAGAGTGGAGACTCTAGTATGACCCTATATTGTATATAAATGATGTGACTACATTGAGTGTTCTACTAAGTTGAATTATGTGCGGTCACAACTATCGGATCAAGATTAAACGGTCTATATTTCAAACTTCGAACTTGATTGGACGGTCTAAATGTGATCGAATGTGTGATCATTCTGCGCTCAATCTGTGTCTTGCTTGCTTCTCTTGTTTTCAATGCTTTCAAAAAATGCCTTTATTTCAAACTTTTAAGATGCTTTATCATTTGTCAAACCTTAAACAATCAGTTAATGCTTAATGTGACAGGTGATCAACAGTACTAGTAGTTACCACTTATTTATTGGGATTGAAACTTTAGTTTGAAGACAAGAACTATCTTACACAAAAAAAAGTTTGAATGCCATAATAAACCATATCAAACCAAGCAGACAATGTTACCATATCAAACCAAATCGTCCTTTCAAGTCACCAACTCCATCAATGTTACCATTGTTCACTCATCTACCACATTAAATATTTGTTTTCCATTCTTTGCAAGCTCCTTTTCTTTTTGTTACATTGGATTTGAGCCATTCTTTGCAAGCTCTGGGACATTTGCTAAATCACGCAAATATGGATTTGAGCCGTTCAATTTAGAATTTACGGTCGGGATCTTTGTGATATATCAAGTGTCTGATATCCAATTAAATATTGAGATTCAAGACAGAGTAAAACAATATGTTTTCTGAACAGCCGACTATTCGGATCTAGGCGTTTACAAATAAAAATACTTTGGAGGCTAAAAAATAAACAGTTGAAAAAAATACTGTGATATATCAATCTAATGTTATTTTAACAAAAAATATATTTAAAATAACATTAGATTCTTGTGAGTCAATGACACAAAGAGTTGTATTTTTTCACCAAATGACATTAGATTCTATATAGAGACGTTTTGGAGGCTAAAAAATGACACAAAATCATATTCTTGTAAGTCAAGATTTGCCAGAAAATAATATAAAATAATTTCTTCTTTTCTCTAGTGCACGAGAGCAATTGAGAGAACTTTATTTTGTAAACTACCATTGATCTATACGTTTAATGTGAATGTGCAAGTTACGTCAAAAATTTCAAAGTATCGTGAAGGGGTTCGTCGGTATACTCATTTGCATCTAGTTGACAAAAATTGGTGGTGAATCGAACTTAAAGCTTAGTGTGTTCACACACTCTTTAAAATTTACGTTCCTTTTTCATCATGTTCATTTTCATCTTCTTCTTGTTCAAGTTTTACGGTGGTTTCCAATATAGATCCTTTAAGTTATTTAGTTTAACTTTATTCAGTGTTTAAAAATCATAGTTAAATAACTTAAAGGATCTAAGTGGTATAGTATTTTTTTAAAGGATTCACATGTTACAATTAAATAACTTCAAAAGACGTAAGTGTTACGGAAAAAAACTTAAAGATTAACTTCTTATAATGAAATAACTTAAGGTTTTTCTAACCAGTGTACTTGAGACACCGGTTAACGAATCTTTAAATATAAATTTTGTCTTGAAAACATAAGTTTTTATTTCTGATGAAGTAATAATTACACTATCTCTTTATAAAAACTTATCCGTTTTAATTGCTTAACCAATATCTCTAAAGTACGGATTAACATTTTCTTTTTACGCAGGGCTTCTTGTGTAGTTCAGATGCATAACTTTTTTGTCATAAACATCTATTTCTGAAAGAAAAATGGTTGCGGTAATCTAGAGTACTTCCAAGTGGTAAGTAAAATTTCATGGAAGATTGTACAGGCCAATAATTCAATATTTCAGATCAACTTGAGAAGCAATCCTTCTAAAATACTCTATTTATATAAAAAAAAATACTCAATTTTAAATTAAGTGTTGTTTAAAGTTTTTTCAGAAGATTATATATGGGATTTTGGGGTCTCGAATTGGCCTCCCTGATAAACCTAGATGGACTTGCAAGTTCAATGAAAATAGTGGTGGAGCATGTGTTAGCTCAACTAAAATGGGAGTTTCTGACATATTATCAATGCATTTGAAAAATATGAAGGTAATATGGTTGCTGCTATCAATTATAACCTTTGAAATTCACACCGCATGCTTCTATAGGCTACCACCAACCCCGACAAAATTTGAGAAATTTTCAATTTTTAGGTAGTTTAGTTTTTATGAGATTTAGATTTAGATTAAAATTATATATATAGATATTTTATTTCTTCAAAAAAAATGTATAAATATTTTATATTTTATATTATAATAAAAATTGTATTTATTTTTTTCAATGACATCAATAATATAATAAGTATAATATAAATTATTATATTTTTGATTGACACCAACAAGATAATATTTTATTAGTCAAATTTGTAAATGGTATAATTAAAACTGAAAAAATCAGCCTAAAATCATGTATTAACTTAATATTGGTTAAACAATTTTTTCTCTTGTTTTAAAAACAAGTGTCATTTTAATAAAAAATTGTTTTAAAATGATTTTTTTGCGAAGGATTTTAAAATGAATGTTATAGTCATGTTTAATGTAATATTTTTATGTTATTTCAATTCTACTTTCAATGTAAAACCTATTGAGTTTAATTAATATGCTACATCGATATATAATTATTTTATGTATGTATTAAATGATGTGTTAACATATCAATTAATGAATTTAACAACTTATATATTTTTATATTGATTAATTAATGTAGCAACACAATTTATTAAATGCAGTAGCACAATGTTGAATGCATGTATAAAATAATAGTAAACTAATAAAATATATTAATTAAACTCATATCTATTTAAATTGCAAAAACATTACATCCCCTATTTACTTTTACAATATTAAAATATTTTGTCTTTTAAGAATGATAGTGGAATACTTACTAATATTTAATAATGATAATTCGACAATTCTTTGTCTAAAGAAAAAAGTGTGAAATAAAAAAAAGTGTCACTCATGTTAAAACCGGAAAATGTTACATTTTAGGCTTAATTGCATGTTTGGTCTCCGATGTTTATTTTAGGTTTTAAGTTGGTCTCTTATGTTTTAAAAGTTTCAAGTTGATCCTTTATATTTTAAAAGTTTCAAGTTGGTTCAAAACGTTACTCACATCGAAAAAAGTTATCCCCTTCCGTTACTTGACCGTTTAAAGATTCAGGTCGACAATATGAGTGATGGAATGACATTCAGTTTTAAAACTTTTTTTTTTATAATTTTTTTTGTTTTATTAAACTCAATATCATGTCGCGGAAGGGACCAACTTACTCCAACGTGAGTAACATTTTAAACCAACTTAAAACCTTTAAAACATAAGAGACCTGCTTAAAACTTTTAAAGCATAAGATACCAACTTTTTTTTTGAAGGAAAGAGACCAACTTAAAACCTAAAATAAACATACAATTTCAAACATGCAATTAAACCTATTACATTTTAACATGACAAACATTTCATTGTTTTAAAATCAATGATTCATTAGTAAGAAATAAATTGTCTCAAAATGAATTATTATTTTAATTTTCAAGATAATATTAATTATTTGTTTTTCAATTTTACTTTTAAAGAATTATAAAAGAAAATATTGTCTTGGAAATTTTGCATTCTAATTTTTGAAAGTTAAAAAAGTGTTCTTTTCAATGTAAAACTTGATTTTTCTTTCTAATTTTAGTTTTTTAACTGGTGCCCTGGAGCACCAGTTAACAAGACCTAATAATAAATACTATTTTCACCACTCTCAAACCAATATATTTCGCTATGCATTTATGATAATGACGATTATTAACTCATTTGAGTCGAACCGGTGGTGTTGGCTTGGATCTTGGAGTATGTTCTTTCTCAAGGTCTCAGGTTCGATTTTTCCTGGTGTCAATTTAGGTGGATTAATTTAACTTCATAAAAAAATTAGTAAAAGTATTAATCTTTCTGATTAATTTATACATTTTACTTAATATATGTAAAATCGTCAGATGATCAATCATTTTAGAACGAATGGGGTATTAAATAAAATCATATTTTAGGACGAATGAGTTATTAAATAAAATCATTATAGAATGTATTTAACTATGTAGTTATACATCCGAGAGTATATTTCTCATTGTGTGTCAAACAAAACAAAATGGGTAATGTTTCATGTACATCTTTTTTTTCATACACACATTGTACCACCCCATGTGAGTGTGTGAGAGACAATAAATATGAGTTTTTTTGTGTGTGACGACCGCATGGACACATGTCACAATTGTGTGTGGGTGTACAAGTGGTACATGCTACCTAAGGTGGTCTATGTATCACTACTCAAACAAAATATATCTTTCTCAACGCAGCCAGAGGGCGTAAATTCTCATCATACTCCACAATCGCAAACTCAGCAAGTGGTTCCCACACCAGCAGTACCGGTGTTGGAATATGTTTACCTGATGCAGAAGGTACTTTTGTGCTTGCGTAGATTATGAGTTTCCCGATAAAACATCATGTTGATGTAGGAGAAGCGTTTGGGTTGTTTAGTGCGCTTCAATGGATAGTTGTGCATTTTGATAGTGTGAATTTTGTGATCGACTTGAATGTAACGGCTGATACTTTTAATTCCAATCGTCATGAGGTAACAGAGTTTGGTCAATCTCTTCTAAGATTCAGAGTCTTAAATTGTTCTGAGTTTTGAGTCAAAAATAAAATAAAATATTATTCATAGTCTTTTCTTTCCGCAACAACTTGATTGTGACGCACGTGCTCAAAAGAAATTGTTTTGGAGCGGTATGGCTATTCAAGTTTTTGTAACCATGTTCATGGCAAATAGTTTTTCAGCATTCTAGACGCTCGTTGCTACTTTGTGAAGAAAAGTGTCAATATCTTCAATAAATTGACAAAGAAGGCTGCTTAATGGATGGAAAAGTAGAAATGTCAGAAAGTATATAACTAGGTTGCTTATGATGAATGATATTTGTACGATCAATTTCAAACAACTTTTGTGATGATCTTTCTCTCTCTCTTTTATTAGACAAAAACAATAGCGAGAGAAAGAATGAGAGACGAGAACAACTCTGGTAAAAGGCACTCGGTGTCAATAAAAGATATGCAATAGATAAACAATCAATAGATTCAAGAATATTAGGAGCTCAACGAAAACGAGAATTATAACCGACATATTAATCATAATTGTTCCATCATCTATTCAAAATTCTGACCGGACTCTGCAACCAAAGCTCAAACATGCTGAAATTGTACAATCTCTTGATAAGTTCCACAGTGAACAAAAAAGAAAAGCACTTATGGAAAAATGTCAAAATCAGTTTGATCCGGTGAGCAGCAAAACAGAATAAAAAAAGTATATAACATGATTTCAAATTTCAGCACAACTATAAGTTCAACTAAGATGTCTTTCAAACTTCAAATTTAATTAACTTAAACTAAAAGAAAAGCCAAACATTTACATGCAACAGGTTTGCAGTTTGCTGCAGATCCAAAAATAAATGGAGAGATGCCTCTATTGACAAAGAGAATAAAAGAAAACGCACCAAACGAAGGAATACAAAAAATAGAAAAGGAAAAATAAATGGAAAGGGAAAAAAATGACCGAAAACAAATTCGACCAAAAATCATGTCTGAATTTAAATAACTTTAGAGTGAACTTTGACAAATGGATGGTAAAGGGTTCAATATTATACCAAATTTTTTTAATTCAATCGTTAAAGTTTTAAATCTAATCAATGCAATCGAAGCTCCTCAAATATTTGATTTGCTATATTTCACACTAGTAAAATCAAAAATTCTTTTTGAGGAGCAATTACAAACTAAGAGTGTGTTTCAGTTTGCATGAGTGTAACTATATAGAATGGTTAAAGCTGGACAAAAAGGAACAGAAGGGTCTTGCACATACTCGCATGCAATCGAACAGAACACATTTCTTAAGTCAAATTTAAATAGAGAAAAGGCATATGCTTTGTCGGTGTAAACTAATTTTACACCTACAACCAATGACAATCAAGTATTTTAACTATAATTTTTAAAATGTGTATTTAATAAAATGGACTTGTGTGGTAATATGGTTAACTTATAATTGAATGTTAGTGTAAAATTTGCTGACAATGCTCCTCGATTAAACTCATTTAAATAATTTTAGTGTGAACGTGACAGAAGGGTGCAAAGAGTTCAATATCATGCCACCGAGTTTTATTTAAAGAAAATCATGCCACCAAGATATTGAAAAAGCAATTGTATGCAAAGAGTTCAATATCATGCCATCAGTCTTTTTTCGAACCAAGCCAACAAGATAACATACCAGTCTCGTAAAAGCATAGATAATGATAAGCAGAGATTAAAGTTAACAAAAAAGCCATCATTTGCATCCAAAAACGAGATTTGTCTTTTTTTTTCTTTAAAAAATCACGACTAGCCAAATCATAACTCGTGATTTAACATAACCCTGCCACTGTATGGAAATTCCTTCTTATCAGTTTACTCTTCACCAAAAGCCTCACCACTGGAGGACGAAGATATTTGTCAAGACATCATTCAAGATCTTCATTTTCTTAATGCAATTTAAAATAACAACAGTATTACACAACAAAGTCTAAGTAACATAAGATGATGAAAGAGAAGATATATTTATCAAGTCACCATAAGATGATGAAAAACATGTACTTTAAGTTTCTTCCCTCAATTTCAACTTTGCACATCTATAATAATTAAAACGGTATTAGAGAATAATGGTCAAGTAATATTAGCTAAAATTGCAAATCGTGGGGGATAGAATAGCCTCAAGAAACTATTTACTATTTGGCAACTAAGAACGTTCAAATAAATGACATTACAATTTACAACAAATGTCCGTTCATTTTCTCCTTCTCCAACAACACGAAAGTATAAAAGAAATTTATAAGATGTAATTAGTAACGAAAGATTGTGTCCACGTGATTTTTTTTCCCATTAACCATCAGAGCTAGAGATGTAATTAAAGGTGGTAGATATTAGATAATGGAAAAGAACTAAAATTATAAACAACAACAAAAATATATTAGTTGTAAAAGCAATTGATTGAGGAAACATCGCAACCTCAAGTGAGAATATATATACTAACAACAAGTCTTCATTTCACCAAATCAAATGGCAAAATAGGAAGTTAAAATGTAAGTGATAATATAAGAAACTCACCTGAGTCCCTTTGAAAACTCATCTTATGATTAAAATTAATTCATATGACTTGTATGGGAACATCAACCGTCAGATTCAATTGCCAATAAAAAAAGTATTAGAAGTTGCATTCTTACCTTGAGTGGATATTCAACACCTCGATATTGTCTCCTTTCAAGACTTGGAATGAGACTTGGAATATGTGGGATTACTTCAAAAATATCTGAATAACTCCCATGAATTCGAAAAACTTTGAATCCATATTTCTCAGGTTCATGGAAGATAAAACAATTGTGGAAATGATATAACAATATGGCAACACCTTCTTCAAAGTGTTTTATCGGCCATAAACCCGAACGCTTTAAAACAAGACAGCCCGAAGGATTGAACGAAGTATCGATGTTGTAAACCTTAGTCCATGATTCTTCAATACCATATTCATTCATAACCCACACTGAAACATCAGATAAAAAGGTCCACTTACAAATGTAAAGAAATCCCTTTAATTCTCCCATGCTAATCTTCCTTTTGAAGTTACGATGACTTCCATCATTAGGATTTCCAAACACATGTGGAGGAGAAGGAAATGACTGCAACCTCTCACTTTCAAAACAAAAAAACAATATTGACCTTTATTGACTTTCAAATCTTATCCAATGAAGTGCACCATTCACACAAGTGGGATACTCGAGACTCAAAAAAGAAATTTGAGGATCCACTTCAACCTTTCTCCAAATTGGTGTTCCAAGTGTGTTTATATGAAGGATCACACGCTCATTGGCAAATTTAACATGTCTTATCCACATGTGTATTACCTTATATTCATTAGTTTTAGGTTGGTAACCAAAACCAGCTTGCCCTTGCATTCTTACCTGAGTTGGTTTGGTGGTAGCTTCAGGAAGTCTTATGAATTCCCCAGTGACTGGGTTGCAGATCACTAATGGGTTTCCGAAAGATGGGTGAGACAAACAAAGTAAACCATTGCAAGAATTCACAATATCAAACTTATCATAATTTTTGCTGCAACCATAAAGGTTTGTTCTAGCCCTATCACTGTTCTCATCGTTTTTCCCCGAAACTAATCTTGCAGCACGACAAGGGCAATTGGATTCATTACTTATCTTGTCTCTTTTATCCCTAAATGATCTGAGAGGAAGCTTGAATATAGGCGCAAGCTTGACATGATTGTTGCTTCCAATCTCAAACTTTTCAGGTTCACACTGAAGAAGGTACATGGTTCTTGACACTCTATCGTCAGGGGTCCGAATCATAAGACTAAGTGGTGCTCGCTCAAATTGCAATTTAGCAAAATGTGGTTCTGAAATAAGTCTTTTCCAAATTTTGCACACACATTTACAAATGAGAAGAGGCTTGATGGGAAGTTGAAGCAGAATATTGGTAGTGAGGTGAGATGGAAGATTATCAAAAAAAGGGAAAAGTTCATCACGACTCTCTGCCTCATTATCAACTTTTGTTCTTGCAACGTCAATTGAAACCTTTTTTCTTTTCACGACTACAACAAGTTGTAAAAAGGAAAATAAACAAATTAAGTTAAATTCAATCACAAAAAAAAAAAATGATTAAAATTCGATAGATATCAGAGGACGAAAAAGAAGCTAAGAATCAAACACGAGAAGACAAAAAGTTGCTTTTTTTCAATCTGAAATATGAACTTCATCTTAAAAAATGACAACTGATGCAAATTACCAAAGAAACTGATGCAAATAATCAAAAGGAAATTTGGAAAAACAATTACAATCGAATTAACAAACTAAAAAAACTGATGTAAGTTCTGAAAAATATTAGAATATGATGTTGATTATATAAATAAGGAAGAATGGTCGATAAAAATCACAGTGAAAGAACTACCTTGAAGAAGCTCAGAACCGCAATAGTTGCTCCGACAAGATTGGTGAAAGAATGAATGGACGCTCTTGAAACTTCAAAGGGCGAAGGGGTTATACTTATACTCTTCATTTAAAAATGTTAATGCATACAATTATTAACAGTATTCTATTCTATATAAAATTTTGATTTTGTTTAAAATCATAACTATGTGTATTTATGACTCCCAAATTGTAACCGATCCAACAAATCTTTTTAGTTACATGCATGGTGCATACGACGCTCAATGATGCTCCAAACATTCACCAGGGGTATGCCACTAGACAATGGACTCCACAACACAAGTTTGAAAGCGAGTCTTAGTGGAATTATTTCCATGCAAACTCACCATAAAAACCACTTATCTTTAAAGAAACCTTGTTAGTTTTACCTAGTACTTTCAAGTGGTCGATTTTCCAGAATTTGGTTCTTACACAATGAAATGAAATGTTAAAGAAATGAAATACAATACAATATTTTTAATCTTATTCCACCCTCATTTTTGCTCATAGAAAGGTTATCCCGTTCCAACTTATGTCTCGCACCACCACTTCCCGCCAAAAAGAATTGTTACTCTCTCAATCTGATCCCCAAAGACGAAGGGATAAGAAAAGATAATCATAAGTGTTGAAAGTGACTCGAAATTTGAAGTTTGGGAAGCTGTCAAAATCGTAGTACGATCTGGAAAATCGTAGTACGATTTTTGGACCAGGATTGGCACTTCCCATTCTGGAAAAATTGTAGTACGATTTAGAAAAACGTAGTACGATTTTATGCTGATTCAGAAAAATAGAAACGTATTTCAGCGTGGATTTTCTTCCAATTTTTGGGGATACTTTTACTATAAATATAAACCTTGTATCAGATGAATATGA
>Ga0315913_1004938_pt1 | contig 16152 bp, 32 predicted proteins | sample MpolsnodulesMG_FD_207736 | JGI IMG/M metagenome (GOLD analysis project Ga0315913, IMG submission 207736) | Medicago polymorpha root nodule microbial communities from Los Angeles, California, United States - small nodules | ecosystem: Host-associated > Plants > Roots > Nodule | place: USA... | reverse complement strand
TGCGAGCTGCCGGCGTGCGCTTGGTCGACAAGCTTGCAAATTCGATCATGGGGGGGAGGCGTGAGGCTGCGAACGTTTCCTTGGCGGACGCGATGGTCAGCAATCGATCCGCTCTCGTCGATGCCATCGCGCAGGCGCAGCGGACCGGACAAAACCCTGCCCTGGTCGAAGCTCTGGCAAGATCACTCCTGCTTGGAAGTGGAACCTCTGGGGCGCGATGACGGGTCAATCCAAATTATCAGCAGATAAGTGGCGACAGCGAAAATCAAGCCGAACAGAAAACCGTCACCAAACCCGGGGCCGCCCCACTGGAAGGTCGCCTGAAGGAACGACTTCAGCCCCCAAAGGATGAGGGCGGTGACCGCGATACAAGTGAATTGGACGACCCTAAGCATTGCACAACATACACGAGAATCTGAGGAATTGAAGAGACCGGCCGGAGCTCAAAAGGAGCCCGGTTAGAAGGAGCAGGCCTGAGCCTCCTCAAGCGTCAACGCTTTTCCCACGCACGATTCAGCCTCCTGGAGAGTTGAAAACAATCGTGCATTCCTTTCGATGTTTTCGTTGTTCTCCTGCGTAGCAGCCGTAAGTCTCTGCGCTATGCTATTCCGATCATCCATTAAGGAGTTGTATTTTTTTACTATATCGTCGTGCTGCTCAACCGCTTCGTCTAGAACCGACTTGCATACGAAGCCTTTGTAATTGCACGTGAAACTATCAAAGCATACGGCATCATCAGCAACGCACTTCGCAAAGCTGCTGCACACCTTGTCGCTGTAATCAAGGCAAGAGGGAGATTTGCCTATAGGGCATGTGAACGATTGCGCGCTGGCACCTGTCGACATCACCGAAACCATCAGCAGAACTGCAATTCTTTGCATCGGCTACTTCTCGTTCATACCGAGGGGGATATAGCCGCCACCGGTTAGCCAATCACGGAGAATGCGGCGCACCGCTTCGTCTCTACTGACCCTGTATTCGGCCATGAAAAGCTGGATACCCCGCTCCGTGTCATCGTCTAGGTCAATCATTGTTCGCCCCATAGTTGTTTGGCGAGATGAAATCGAAAAATTTCTGAAAAGACAAGTCTCCCACAGCGGAGCCATTTTACATGGAGAATGCCGATGCCTAGAACTGGCGGCGTATATAGCCCTCCTGCCGGCACGAAAGGCGTGTCCAACACGACCATTCAGAGCGTGCCCTACAATGCGTTCGTGGATGATCTGGCGGCTGATGCCAACGCCGCGCGGCCCATCACGGCGGGCGGTACGGGCGCGACTTCGGCAAGTGCTGCGCGGACGGCCCTCGGCGCGCAAACTGCAAGCGCGGCCCTTACCTCCATTTCGGCCTTGGTCACATCTGCCGACAAGCTGCCCTACACGACGGCAGCAGACACATATGCGGTTACCACGCTTACCGCGTTCGGGCGCTCGCTTATCGATGATGCGGATGCGACGGCCGCCCGCTCCACCCTTGGCGTCGTGATCGGAACGAATGTCCAGGCATATGACGCGGGCCTCGCTTCCATTGCAGGACTGACGACGGCCGCTGACCGGATGATCTACACCACGGCGGCGGACGCTTATGCTGTGGCGACTCTGACATCGTTTGCCCGCAGCCTCCTGGATGATGCCGACGCGACAGCGGCGAGGGCTACGCTCGGAGTGACGATCGGCTCGCAGGTGCAGGCATATGACGCCGGGCTTAATTCGATTGCGGGGCTTACGACCGCCGCTGACCGGATGATCTATACGACGGCCGCTGACACATACGCCGTTGCGACGCTGACCAGCTTTGCCCGGACGCTGTTGGACGACAGCTCCAACTCCGCGGCGCGCACCACGCTTGACGTTTACAGCAAATCGGAGGTGGATGGCCTAACTTCGAGCTCGACGCCTGCCGGAACAGTCATCTTTTACGCGAAGAGCACCGCACCCACCGGCTACTTGAAAGCCAACGGCGCGGCCGTCTCCCGCACCACCTACGCCGATCTATTCGCCGTAATCGGAACCACTTTCGGGACCGGCGACGGTTCGACGACCTTCAACCTGCCGGATCTCCGCGGCGAGTTCGTGCGAGGTTGGGATGACGCTCGAGGGGCCGATAGCGGTCGCGTGTTCGGGTCCGCCCAGGCCGACGAACTTCAGAGTCACCTGCACACCGTCAACCCGCCGAGCACAGCAACCTCCTCGGACACGCACGCGCACACCTATTCCGGTTCAACGAACACAACCGGCGCGCATGCGCACTCTGTCGCATACCAGGATCGCGGCTTCAACGCCGGCACCATCAACAACGCTGAAAGCGGGGGCTCTACTGGCACGTTCAACACCGGCTCTGCGGGTGACCACGCCCACACCTATTCCGGCACGACCAGTTCCGACAGCCACAACCATACCGTTGACATCGCCCAATTCAACTCGGGATCGACCGGCGGCACTGAAACCCGTCCTCGCAACGTGGCCCTTCTGGCCTGCATCAAATTCTGAGGAACCCCCATGCCTTTGACGGTCTACAACTATCATCCGAGCACGCTCGAATACACCGGGTCCTCAGAGGCCGACGAGAGCCCTTTGGAGCCGGGAGTGTATCTCATCCCCGCCTATGCGACGGAAATCGCCCCGCCCGAATTCATCCCCGGACACATCTTCAGGCGGGCCGGCGGTGAATGGGTGGCCGAAGCGATCCCGTCCCAGCCCTCCATCCACATGCCCGCGCTCTCCGCGCGTCAGATCCGGCTGGGTCTCGTCAGTAACGGTTTTGCGCTGGCCCAGGTTACCGCGGCCATAGAGGCGATGCCCGAGGGCGTAGAAAAGGAAACCGCCCAGATCGAGTGGGAATACGCGACCACCTTCGAGCGCATGCACCCGCTTATCGCCATGGTCGGCGCCGCGCTCGGCCTCTCCGACGACCAGATTGATGCCATGTGGGCGGCGGCGGTGGACCTCTAAGAACACCCGTGAGCGGCGTTTTCTTCTCACAACAATGTGAATGGTGCACAAGCGGCTAGCGTGGCGATCCCTAGTTGCGCCATCGACGACATGACACGTATAAGCAAGTGTCTGTGAATTCGAACGCTCAGACGCTGGGGCCTCTTCTTTCGTCGAGAGAGAAGGGGCCTTCTTGCGTCCAAGAACAGCTAGAACCCGCTATTCTGCCACCTGCCGCTACAGCGAAGGTTTGTTGTCCAGAAGCGAGACCCAGACGAACTCCACGCGAGGCCCGTCGCTGGAGGTAAGGCGCCAGGCCTCTAACCGCCCCGTCCGCCCTGCGAGACGGCTGCGTCGGGGTAACACAACGCGCCTTCAGTCTCTAGTCGCCCATTCGAGCTAACCAAGCTCTCAAACACCACTATCAGGAGACAACATGACTCCGACCGTGCAGTCTCTGCAGCGGCGCTTGATCGCGCTCGGATTCCCGCTCCCGGAATTTGGGGCGGATGGCGATCCCGGCAGCGAGACCGTCGCGGCCATGAATGCGGCGCTCGACGAGTTGGCGAGCCGCAGGTGGCCAACAGGCAATCGTCCGCCGGTCACGCTGCCGTCACCAACATTGCCGGCCCCACCGATCCCTGCTGACTGGATGCCTGCGGCGAAGATGGGGCGGATCATCTGCCATTGGACGGCGGGTGCGCACAAGGCCAGCGAGTTCGACCGGGGCCATTATCACATCCTCATAGAGGATGAGGGCAAGCTGGTCCGCGGAATCCCGTCGATCGCGCTCAACGAGGCGCCGGCGAAGAGGGGCTATGCCGCCCATACGCTCGGCGCGAACTCGGGCTCGATCGGCGTCTCTCTGTGTTGCATGGGCGGTTCGAACGAGGCGCCATTCGATCCCGGCAAATATCCGATGACCCGCGAACAATGGGATGCGCTGACATCCGTCGTCGCCAATCTCTGCCGGCGCTACTCCATTCCGGTCACTGACAAGACCGTCCTCTCTCATGCCGAGGTGCAGAACAACCTCGGCATTCAGCAACGCGGAAAATGGGATTTCACGCGGCTCGCGTTCGATCCTTCCGTGAAAGGCGCAAAGGCCTGCGGCGACAAGCTGCGCGCCGAAGCGAAAGCCAAGCTTTAACCCCTCCCAACATCGAAGGAACTGACCATGCGTTCACTGATCATTGCATCAGCGGCATCGGCATGCCTTATGCTCGCGTCCTGCACGGCTACCGGCTCTCTCGACACCGCTATCAAGAACAGCCTGCCGAAGACCTGCGCGCTGCTCGAAACCGCGCACGCTGCATTCATCGCGGCTTCCGCCTCCGGCAACATCAAAGCAAAGACTCTCGCCAAGGAGAAGGCCGCCTATGACGGCGTGCGGGTGATCTGCGCCGATCCAGGCGGCGTCACGGCAGCAAATGCACTCGTGGTAGCGGCAACCGCATACGCGACGGTCTCGCTCGCCCTGCGCGAAGCCAAAGCGGCGGAATAAGGAGAGACCACCATGAACATCTCGAAAGCCGTTGCCGCCGCTGCGGGTGGCGCGCTGACCGGAACGGCCGGTCTGCCCTTCATGCCGGATGATACGCCCTGGTACGGCTATCTGGCGCTCTACGCGCTCACGATCGGGCTGCCTGCGCTGCTGACCTATATCGCACCGCGGAACACGCAGTAACGACACCACAGGCCGGCTCTCACTCTCGAGTGCCGGCTCTTCCACCGTGGCATTGCATTACGAGGGCAGGGGCTTGGCTGAAACACAGGAACCCGAGAAGATGGTAGCAACCCCGAAATGGAGGTTCGAATACAACCTCAATACCCTGGCCCTTCTCGTCGGCTTCGGCAGCAGCCTGGTCGCATGGGGGATGACATGGGAGAGGGTCGGCGCCAATCAGGATTCGCACGCGTCATCGATCGATAGGCTCGATAAACGAGTAACAGCCGCGGAAGTCTCCCTCCGGCAGATCGACAATCACGAGCTCCGGATCTCGGCGGTGGAGAAGCAGGCAGCCGAAGCGGCGACGTCAATGAAGGCCGTCGAGAACACACTCAACAGCCTTTCGATCGATACACGTGTGATGCGGGAGATCCTGCAAAGGATCGAAGCCGGGCAGCGCGATGGGGCTCAGCTGCGGCGCTGAGACTCCTTAGAACGCTGACAATCAAGCCGCGTTCTTCTTAATAATCCTTCCTAGAAACCAGGGCTCGAAGCTCCGCTTTGCGCCCGGCAAGTTGATCATTCAACTCCCACAACTCTTGCAGGATACAAAGCGTAGCATTGTGCAGAAGCAGGCCGATCCAGAATATCGGGACAACGATTTGCACCCAGGTGTCAGCGCCCCAATACCAAAGGCCGATCTCAATCAGCACAGTCACGGTGGCTGTCACCTGAAATACCCACCGTCGTTGTTGCAGGAGTTGCTCCTGCAACTGATCGGCCTCGACTGCTTTCTTTGATCGGAAGTCGCGGACGAAGGTCATTAGATGGTCCTCCCCAGCAGAAAATGCGCACCGCAGCGCATTATATCAGGAAGGATGGTCCCGAGAGCCGCATAATCGACACCCGTGTGATGCGCGAAATCCTGCAAAGGATCGAGGCCAGCCAACGCGACGGGGCGCCGTCAGCTTGATCAGATCATGGGCAGGGGCTTACCGCCTCGGGCCTCAATTTGCTTCCACTTTTCTTCGATCATTTGGGTAAAGCCATGCGGATAGCCACGCGGAAAGACATGAGTTCTAATGAAGGCTCTGTCTGAATAGAGGCAGTTGATGGTGTTGTTTATGGTCGAGGTCGCGAGTTTTTCATCCACATGTAGGCTCTGGCCAACCCAGCTGTTGAAAGCAAGATTGAGTTTCAAGAAGTAAGCGTACATCCGTTTTGTTTCGGCCGATGTAATCTGCCCGAACGGATGCATCTCGGTTTCCATAGCGAGTAAATCGGTGTCGGACAAAATTATCTGATTGTGAACTTGCCATTCTGTTTGAATCTGCGCTGTGGATTCGAACAGTTCACGTTTCTTCGTGTAGTCAAAGATGATGAACGTGAGGACTACGGTTGCTCCCGCACCGATGATCTCGGCTATATCTGCCAGTGCTTGCAACGCGTCCATCTCGCCCACCTGGTTGGGAACTGCTGCATAAGAGCTATAGTGCAGCAGGGCTTTCCACGGTGCAATTGACCCATTGTTACTACCACGGGTGGGCAATACAGGAGGCCGCGTATTGAAGCCCATCGACGAAGGGCGTTTCCGAAAACGGGGTGATGGGGCGTCGCAGAGCGACCAAGGTCCCTAGCGGGGGTTGTTCTGTCCGGGACAGCCCCTCGGGACAGAACATAAACTCCGGGCTGTCGTACTTGAGCGCACAACTTTCTGTATGAACGATAGTTCCGCCCCGCCCTTCGTCAGACTGCGAGCCAAGCGAGGACGAACAGCGCTGTGATAACAAGGAGAATTACGATACCGGCAACGTTGAGCGAGTGCATCGAGCTGCCTCCGCATTTCTCAGTCAACATCACCAGGCAACGGTAAGTTCCGCCGCTCGCCTTCGGATTTCAAAACAGGCGCTCAGTGCGGTCCGACCTCTCGGGGCGAAATACCGTCTCCTTCAACACAAATGTGGGAACCCGACTCTGCTCTGCGCGTTCGGGAGCAACAGCATCGTGCGAGGAACGGACATGGAACCGGCCACAATATTGGTCGCCGATGACGAAACACTGCTCCTTCTGGATTACGAGGACGCGCTCGCCGACGCGGGGTTCGTCGTCATGGCGGTAACCAGCGGCGGGAAGGCGATAGAGGTCTTAAAGTCTGCCGGCTCCGGAATAGCAGGGGTGGTAACCGATATTCGGTTTCACCAGCTTCCTGACGGCTGGAGCGTCGCACGGGTTGCCCGTGAGGTCGATCCGGACATGCCAATTGTTTACGTCAGCGGACACGGCGCTCTCGAGTGGGCCTCAAGGGGCGTGGCGAACAGCATTATGCTCGAGAAGCCGTTTCCCGTAGACAAGCTTGCGATGGTTGTATGTCAGATGCTTAGAGATCGACCACCGCGCACGCATGCCTAGAGCGTGTCGGTGGCTTCGAAAGACAGGCGGGGTTCGTGCAGTTAATCACCGACCGCCAAGTTGCGCAGCATCTTCGTCTCGCGGTGTCCAGACTGGTAGAGGGAAAATAGTCTCCTGGCAATCAGCTCGGCAGCTTCGCTATCGCGGCAGAGCCCCTTTTCACTCAGAATTTGGGTGAAAACGTCGTCCAGAAAGTCAATACCGGTAGGTAGAACCGCATCCGTATAATCGTGTGACGTCAACATCGCGCGACCTCATCGGGGCGAAAGCGCAATGATCTTCCAGCCAGCGGCGCCCGTGTTATCAGCCGCTGATGGTTTACTATGCGCCCCGAGTATGACAGCGGCAAGGAGACTCGCCTCTCGCCTCAACACGGAAGCGTGATCTAAGACCTTTGCCATTCATGAGCCGGACCAAGGTCCTAAATCCTTCTTCGGTGTTCCTTAGATCTTGAAAAATTCTGGCTCCACATGCCTCCCCGGAAGACGAGCCGTAAAGTCGAGGTAAGGCACTGGCGTGCGAGTGATGTGGTGAACGACCGTGTTCCTGATCAAGAGAAGAGAGGTCAAGGCAAGGACCCCCATCTCTACTGAAGTGGACACATTCAAAGCAAGCGGAAGTACCGCCGCCCAGAGGCGGGGGGACGTGCAAAAAGCACTCCGACGAGCAAATCCTGCTCAGGCGAACGCGGGCGAATATCTCGATAGAAGGTGGCTATTCCATCGCTAGCTTGAAGCTTAGCGATGTTCGGCATCGGTTTGCTGAGGAACATAGACCGCGACCACGCCGCTTCCGTTGTTCGAAAAGGCGCCGCCGACGAGCAGATAAACGACGATGGTCAACATCGATACGAGCATTACGCTGAGGGGCAGACCGGTTGATGCTCTTTGCTCCGGCAGTCCAAAATCGTCTTTGTCACGCATCAATCATTCCTTCAGCACAGTAAACTAGCAGCGGCATAGAACTCGGCCTCAGAGCTGCCAAGAAGGGACAACGCAGGCAACTCTGAGGCCATCACTCACACGAGCGGCTGACGAGGGTGCCGCTCGGGGTGACAACGCTAACATGGGCCGAAGGGATCCGCTCGGTCACTGGCTTAGGACCTTTGCCATCAACGAGCCAGACTAAGGTCCGATACGTGCTTGGGTCTTCGGTGAGAAACCCGAGTGCAAGTGGGACGACGACGAATACAAGGAAGAGATCAAGTGCAAGCGCCGTGCGCGGCCGATCTATGTATACTCCCGGTACTAGCCTGCACTAGGGTGGGTTGCGTGGCCGCATCGGTTATTCCGCGCGGCGTCGACGGAGCTTGGGTAGTCGGGCCGATTGTTCCACTCGGGCTGATGCTCGGTGCAGAACCAGTTCGGCTCGCCGCGGCCGACTGCGAAGCCGAAGCTGCCCCATTTCGTGCAGCCTAGGTGTTCGCAGTAATGGACATACGGGCCGGCCTCGATGTGGGGCTTGGCTCCCAGTTCGTCACTCATGTCGATCGCCTCCTCGGCCGGCGCCAAACTGCTGCTCGAAGGCCTGTTCCCAATTCGGATGGCAGGACGCACCAGCGTGCTTCAAGCGCTCGAAATGGTATCGCGCCAGCAGCGCGGCCGTGATTACCCGCGCCATTTCCTTTCGCGCGCTCTCTGCTTTCAGCCGGTCGCGGTCGCAGGCCGCCCGCCTCAATTCGATCGGGATCGAGTGGAGCGTCTGCGTGATAAATGGCGTAATCGCCGGAGACCGGAGCACCGTCTCCACGTCGAATATCGCGAAGGCCCCGAAGGATTCGGCAATTCCCTTGGCGAGTTCCTGGACGCCGCGCACCGCGACGGGACGGCGATACTGGTCGAGGCCGGCATATGCCCGCCTTTGGTGCGGAGGCATTACCGCGAGATCGACTTCAATTGCGGTTCCGATCTCATCTTCAAGTGTTCGCATGATGCGCGCCTTTCTGCATTCGCCGCTGATTGATGGATGGCGCGCCGCATCGCCGATGAATGTTCTCATTATGTTCTCTACGCAGAAAGAGTCAATTCGGCTTTTCGCCGTCCCGTGCGTTAATGGGCCAATGGCCAGAGCATCCTCGAAGAAGCCCCGCGATGTCGCCCCGATCGATCCTATGCCGGCGCGCGTCGATCCCTGCCTTGCCACTCTCGTGGACAAGCCCCCCATCGGCCCTGACTGGGCCTATGAGGTGAAGTGGGACGGGTACCGGCTGGCCCTGCACATCGAGCCTGGCCGGGTGCGGGTTCTCACGCGCGGCGGCTACGATTGGACCGATCGTTTTCCGTCGATCGCCGATGACGCGCGGCGCCTTGCCGTCAAGACAGCCATCCTCGACGGGGAGGCGGTTGTTCTGAACGATCAAGGCCGCTCGGATTTCGGCATGCTCCAGCGGGCACTCGGGCGGCTTCCTTCCGCGGTCGAAGCCGGCGCCATCGTCTTCTATGCGTTTGACCTCCTCTATCTCGACAGCCACGATCTGCGCCGTCTACCGCTGCGCGAGCGTCGGCGGCTGCTAGAACCGCTCGTCGCCGGCCGGGAAGGGGCCGTTCGCCTGTCGGAAGAGGTGCAGGCAGATGGCGACGAGTTCTTCCGCGTCGCCTGCGCGCATGGTCTTGAAGGCATCATCGCCAAACACGTCGAGAAGCCATATCGGTCCGGCCGCGGCGACTGGTGGCAGAAGATCACCTGCAAGCGCCGGGATAGCTTCGTCGTCGTCGGTTTCGAGCCGTCGACAGTAGCGGGTCATCTGGGCCGGCTGCTACTGGCGGCGCGCAAGGACGGTGAGCTCGTTTATGTCGGGGGCTGCGGTACCGGCTGGTCGAATGAACTTTCGCGAGAGTTGCGCAAGCTGCTCGAGGGGATGGCGACGAAAGGGCCGGCGGTGGCTCTAAGGAGGAAAGGCGCCGTCTTCGTCGAGCCAGTGCTTGTCGCGGAGGTCGAGTACCGCGCCTGGACCGATGATTGGAAGCTGCGGCATGCGTCGTTCAAGGGGATACGGGAACGGGAGGACGATGCAACGGTATGCGCCCTTCTTTGCAATGGCAGTCAGGGACCGGCGGAACGGTGAGCGAACGCCAAGTACTCGGATCGGCGGTTGTTTCGAGTCGCACGGGCACGACCACTGTAACAACCGAGGCTGGCTTCTCACCTAAGCAATTTGGGCAGGTCGCGGTCTCAGTGGCGCTTGTGGTAGAATTATGATGCAACGCGGGAGACGCAAATGTGGCTTCGGGCAGGGAGAACAGAGTTTCTGTTGGCCGCCGTATTCGCTTTGACGCTCGGGACTTCTGTCAGTGCCGCTGATTTATCGAGCGGACCATCTGTGCTCTACACTTGCGGCAGGGATTTATCCGGTAATCGTATCTGCAAAGTCACTTCAGGAATTTCCTGCGAGAAAGGAAATCTGATCTCAATTCCACCGAGGCCTCCTGGAGAAAGAGCATTTTTCAGCTCAGCAAGGCCGCCAATCGGAGATGTGTTTGTTGTTAGTTCTGGAAGATCGGTGATTACTGAGAGCAGGAATGATGGCCAAATTTACATTACAAACGTGACAAAATATAACATGACGTGCCAATTCAAGTGTAGAGCGACTTTGTTTGATGATGCTTTTGCTTATGGATATTGTGTCGTCAGGGTGAGGTGAAGCCCTTTCATGACTTAGTTCTTGCCAGGGAAAAGGGCCGTTCGGATGGGTGATGCGCGAGACATCGTTCTGCGAAAATGGCCGGCTAAACTGTCAATACGAATATTCTCGGCAGCTCTTCTAGCTTGGGGCTTAATCTCGTCGGCACACTTGATGGCTGCGGATCTGAGCCCAGCTTATCACGAGCCGACGAACGTTCACCTGAATCAGTTTAACAACGACGGATCTCGTATACCGTGGCTACGCTCCTCAAAAGGGCTTTACGCATACTTCGTGGGGGTTGGGGATTTTGAGACAAATCCAAACGGCTGTCCTGTATGTGCGTCCATGCAGCTCGAGCTTAGAGAAGCTCATAAAAAATTCCGTTATAGACCTACAATGGTCATCGACGCCGGGTGCACGGAGAAATCAAGCCCAACGTTTGTGATCGGCAGTGACTTAATTCGCCTGAAGCCGAAAACATACTACAAGTGGCAGGCCCGGTTGATAACGAATTTCCTGACCCTGTATACCAATAACAATACCTACGCGTGCAGGGACACTGGTGTAATCTTCCCGGGATACTGGAATATTGTTGGCTTTCCGAACGGAAGTTACTTCTCTTTTAAAACTCCCTAAGTGTGGTGCTAAGCGGCTTCGCCTCCAGCCGTCCAAGTCTCTGACTTCGACGTTTGCCCTTCGGAGGCCGTTAAGTGCCCTATGCGTTCAGCCCGCCCCCGCCAGGCAACTGGAATGTGCCGCGCCAAATGCCGACGCCTCTTTCTTGGGCGCGCTCCTGATCATCCGCGTAAGCTCCCTTGCTATATTTCTCCCAATCAGCAGCCATTTAGGCCGGTCTGCTCGCGCATGTCGCGTATGGTGGCGACCGATCGATGAGGAGCCGCTTAAATTCGAACGGAGTCAGCTTGTCCACTTCGTTCGCAGCTCTGATCAACTCGGCAATGAAAGCGGTTGTGGGGCTCATGGGCTCTCACGCCCAGCCGACGTGCTCGCGCTTTGCAAGCTTTAGGAATAGGCCGAACCAGAAGCGGTACTCCTCACTGTCCCGGCCGTCGTATGCTTCCAGCGCGCAGTATGCGACAGATGCCGTTGGGTCCTTGCCGTGCTCGGCCACGGCTGCCTCGATGGCATCTTCTTCCGGTCATTTGCTCACACCCCGATTTGTGGGTAATTCACACATCCACTTTTGAATTTCGGATTCTCGCCATGTAACGCATGCCTCGCTGAGCCGCTTAGGCTTCGGGAACTTCCCGGCTTTCATGCGTCGGTAGATCGTCGAGCTTCCCAGAGAGGTCATCGAGATGACCTCTCTAAGCTTGAGCAGTCTGTCTCCGCGGAGTTGGAATGAGCGGCTCGAAGCAGGCAATTCGTCCATAGGCGGAGCCTCCGGCTGCAAGCTGCCGGGATCGGAGCGACGCTGCGCCTCCAATTCGATATCAATGCGTGCCTGTCTCCGCGCGAGGTCTCGTACGAAGGCAAGCAGCGCTTCATTTGCGGACTGGCTCATGGGGCCTCGCTCGTGTGGTCCGGCTAATGCTGGCAGAAACTGGGCCGGAGCACAGCGGTCTTTTCCCCCTTGTGGAAAGAGAGGAAAACTCAATTCCGATGGAACACGACTCCAGAATTGGGTGGTGAGGCTCATGGACGCGTATTCTTGGTAGGCTTCTTAGAGCCTTTTCGTTTGGCGGGTTCCAGGCGTTTAAGAAGCGCGTTAAGCTCCGCGGAGTCGCGACCAGGACGATATTGTTCTGGTTTCGGATGCGCTGCCTCCAGGATCGCTTCAACGTCCGCTGGCAGCAAGAACACCTTGTTTCCCACTATACAGCATGCTCCCAGTTCCCGCGCCATCTGCCGGAGCTTGCGAGGGGAAATGCCGAAATGGCGTGCCACCTCTTCTGGGCTGCGGCCTTCGGGCAAAGCGGGCGGGGCCTCCTTCTGGGGAGCGGCTTCGTCTACTGCCTCTGCCCAGATCTCGGTTGAGTGTCTGTACTTACCTTGGTCCGGTTCGACGTCCACGAGGACTGGATCCGATAGATTCTTAATCGTGTACCAGGCGACGTGAACCTCAACGCCGCGCGCCGCCAATTCATCCATGACCCCGCGCTCATTCCCATCCAGGACGGGCCCAAGTGCCTCCGGCGCGGCTGAAGAAGTGGTGGGCGCTGGCGACCCTGGATACATCCGGATCGTGACCCCTTCCGCCTCCACCTCTATCGTAAGATTGTTCCGCTTCGCGACAGCAGCCAAGCGGTTGAGCTCAGCCTGTTTGATCGGCGCGCGATTTTTCATTCAATCTGATGCTCCGATTCATTTCGGTTCGACTGCCAAGCGAATATCATTGATCGGGTACACCAGCTTTCCGCCGCGGCCCCGGAAATAGCGAATAGCGCCCGAGCGCTTCCACCTGTTCCATATCTGAGCGCTCAGCCAATCGTGGCGCTGTAGCAACACATCGTGTTCAACCATGTCGTCTATCCCGAACGGTTCCTTGGGCGCCACGGTCGGAGGCTGTCGCGCGGTCATTTGCTTTCAGCCCCAATTCTCAGGCCCGTCCGGGGCTAGTCCATCGCTGGCATTTGAGACATCGCCAGGTGCCGGCAAAATCTTCACCTCAAGCGTCCGAAGATCAACCTGCACAACAGCGCCAACCTTCTTAGCGGCGCGAAGAACCCGCTCCAGATCTGCTTGTCTAAAGGCGGCCTTACTCATCGTTTCCGCGCTTTTGTTGCCCGCTTCCGGTGCAATTCCTCTCTCATCGCAGCGAAGTCGCCAACCTTAAAGGTCTTGGACGGTTCAGTCGCTGCGGTTCGCTGTTTCCTGGCACCAGGCGCAACGCGGCGAGCCTCGACAAAGGCGGCTAGGTCGGTCGGCAGGTATCGCCTCGTTGGCCTTCGGCCGAGGCCGATATTTACGAAAGCCAGATAACCAGCATCCGCTAGATCCCGGAGCTGGCGTGTCGATATAGCAAGGAATTCCGCTGCTTGCTTGGGAGTTAGCAGTCTCTCGGTGGTCTGGCTCATTTTTTGGTTGCCTTTAGTCGCAGCCGTTCCGCCTTGTTCGCTTCCCTCTGCTTCCTGGATTCATTGGATATGATGGCTCTTCGAGTCATTTGCTCCCGCCCTCGCGTTCGAAGCGGTCCACCTCATCCCACGCTATCCGTAGAAGTTTGCCGCCAAGCCGGAAGGCTCTGATCTCACCACGCGCAATCAGGTTTCTTACGTGTCGTTCCGAGCATTCCCAATGCTCAGCAAGCGTTTTTGGCGAGAAAGGCCGGCGTTCGTCGGCAACTATCATTGACGGAACTCTCAGAGGCATTACGGGACCGGCGCACAGTTCCCGAGGCCGCTTGGCTGTGTCAAGGCCGGCTAGGCTTGAGGCTAACTTTGTCCAGCTCCTTGAGCGCTCGGCATAGCTCCCAAGCGATTTCCTTTTTCACTCTCAGGCGCGCCACGACGTCGGCCTTTTTCTGTCCTTCACCATCCTGCGTAAGGGCTGCGAAGGAAATCCGAAAAATTCCCTCCTCCTCGGCTATCTCGGTGAAAAGGTCCACGTGCAACGGCGGCGAACCATTGTCGATGATGACAACTACGTCGTCAGGGCCGGAGCCGATACGTACTTTGCCGACGCTCGCCATTCTCATCCTCCGTCTTGATCGAAGGTTGAAATTATAAACGATATCGCTTATATGCTCAATAACCGATATCGTTTATGGACGAGCGGAGGTCGGTTTGACTCACTTTCCGATATCGAATAATCCTCGCCGCATGGGGCGGCCACCATTGAAAGTGAAGCCTATTCTTGTGCGGCTGCCGGAAGGCATGCCGGAGCGGATAGACGCGCTTGTCGGCAAGAATAAACGGGCCGAATTCATTCGTCAGGCAGTAGAAGCTGAGCTGTCCAAGCGCGAGGAAGACAAATCGAATTCCGCTGGCGACTGACCCATTTCGGCAGTCTCGAAGTTCCTTGGTTTCGATATCTTCACGACTTCAGCGGCCCAGGCCGTCAACGCAGCTCTCTTCTCGTCCGCGTAGTCGTATCGGTTGTAAACTGCGGCGACACCTTTAATCGACCCCGATCGGTGATTGAGTACAGCTTCCACAATATGCACGGGAACGCTTAGACGGGCCATGCCGCTTGCTGCGGTACGTCTCAAGTCGTGGTAGGTCCACGGCTCTATCGAAATGCCTTCCGGATCTTGCCGGCGCTCCTCGGCCTCCTTCTTGGCGATGGCGAGCATTTCCGCGTCAAGCTGCGTTTTTGCCTTAGAGAAGCCGGAGACTGGAGTCTTACCGGTTGTCGTAAACAGGTAAATGGGCTTTGCCTTCTCATCCTCGGACGGTTTGATCTTGGGAAGCGCCTGGATGATTTCGAGGGCGGAAGCGGTGAGGGGGACGAAGTGTTCCTTTCGGTTCTTTGCTCGATCCGCCGCAATAACCCACAACTGGTTATTGCCCTCTAACTCCATCTCATCCCACAAGGCATCTGACACTTCGGTTCTCCGCTGAGCTGTCAGCAGCAGCAACTGCACGACGGGGCCGAATGGGTATCCCAGTTTCTCCGACGCGAGCCACAGGAAGCGGATTTCCTCATCCGTTAAAACGCGGTCTCGCGTCTTCTCTTCCGATGGCGCTTTGATTGAAACCACGGGGGAGGCGTCCACTATGTCGCGCTCCATGGCCCACGCGAAAAACTTACTCAGCAGTGCTCGAACCCTGTTCGCCATTATCGGCGAGCCGCGGTCGACGATTTCATCCAGAAGCCTGATCACGTCGCGCTTCGTCACGGCCTTGACCAGCTTCTGCTTCCATTTCGGTTTCAGCGTCGTCTCTATTATCCGCTTTGTCTCCCTCACGTAAGACGGCCGGTTCTTTACGGCCACGTGGCGAGTAACGAACTCGTCGAGGAGCGCCGGCATCAGATCCATGTGCGCCGGCCGCTTGGTCTCTTGCTCTGTCTGCTCTGTGGCGGGGTCCCTGCCTTCGGAGACCATTCGCAAGGCGTTGCGAGCCTTTTCACGGGCATCTCCAAGGCTGATTGCTGGAAATCCTCCCAACGTCATCTTCCGCGGCTTGCCCGCATGGCGGTACCGGACAGCCCAACTCTTGACGCCGGTCGGCTGCACGATCAGGTAAAGGCCCTGCAGGCCGCCGTCCGGGATCTCTTTCCTCGACGCGTCGGGTTTAATGGCTTCGATCGATTTAACTGTGAATGGCTTTGCTGCTGACATCCGGGGTAACTTTGGGGTAACAAAAAACGGCGGAAGGTGACGGATGCAGATGAAAGCATGTGAACGGCGAAAAGCCTAGAGAGGCAGGCAGTTGAGGCGCAAATTAACTGTGGACTGAATCGTCCCGAATGGTCGCGAAATGTCACTTTCGCTGATTTGTAATCAGTAGGTCGGGAGTTCGAGTCTCTCTGGGGGCACCATCAACGCCTTGCGGCGCCACGGTTTCACTAAGTTTCCCACTTTTCTTCCGACATACGATCCGACTTTTCCGACGCTC
>Ga0315913_1004936_pt1 | contig 16155 bp, 9 predicted proteins | sample MpolsnodulesMG_FD_207736 | JGI IMG/M metagenome (GOLD analysis project Ga0315913, IMG submission 207736) | Medicago polymorpha root nodule microbial communities from Los Angeles, California, United States - small nodules | ecosystem: Host-associated > Plants > Roots > Nodule | place: USA... | reverse complement strand
TTTTTTATGAAATTTTGATTTTGATTAAAACTAAAAATATAAATGTTTGTTGCTTTCAAGTTATAACAAACCAAACTGACCATGATTATCGATGACACCAACAATATAACAAAAAAATATAATCTAAATTTCTTTTTTTAATGACATCAACAACAATTTTTATTATAGAAAAAGTTATTTAAGGGTAAAATTGGAATAATGAAAAAGTAAGTATAAATATACTTATCTAGTTTGTTACACTTTTTAAATGATAAAGGAAGAAAAAAAACATAAATGTACATACTCATATCGTGTTTGTTACATTTTTTTAATATTTAAATTTATTCTTATTTTTTTATTACATGTGCTATTTGTCTTAAAGATTAAGGTCATTTTTGGAAAGCAAAAAAGTCAGCCCAAAAGAACTGAAATATGTTGTTTTCTTTATATATAGTATAGATGAATATGGTTTTTCGAAATTCTAGTATGAAATGTTAACTTGCTTAAAAATTTATTTTATATGAACATATTTAAATATGTAATTTGACATATATTTAAATAGTACGAATATATCAATGAGATTAGACTCTATTTTAATATTTAGCATAAAATTTAAAGAATCTACTTCAATTTTTTTTTAAAGAATCTAACTATATACAATATCATATTTCAACTTTAGTTTATAATAATGCATTAAAATATGCAGAAAATTAATGTTGCTAAAAAAAATGCAGAAAATTAATGTAAATTAATAAGTTTAAATTGGAAAAGTTAACAAATTTATAATTTAATCCTTTAGTAAAGAAAAATGTTAATCCAAAATACAAAATTTAATATAATAATAGTAATAAAAAATATTGTTTATATTTACTTAAATACGATGTCGGTTCGATAGACTTCAAAAGACTTTTCTTATGGTCAATGAGCTGATCTTTTTAATTAAATAAGCTTCTAAAAATGTTTTAACCTCATCTTATAAATGTTGAATGCAGGTAATCAATCATATTCAAATGTTGAATGCATCATTTTTAAAATAAAATTCGTTTTTGAACTTTTTAAAAATATCTTTAGAATAACAGTGAGCATTTCCTATTAAAAAATCATTATTCTCCCACTCATCTTACAGAATTTTAAGATGTTAAAAAGAGAACTTCATTTGTCTTCATTACAACAAGTAATGGAAACAAGTCCAGTCCTATTTTGCTACCACAAAGAAAGTAAAACCAAATAATAGAGGTAGTAGTAAATAGGAATACCTACTTGTTGGGAAAAATATGAATGAAATTAAATTTATAATGAGTCATGTGGGTAGTGGACCACATGGTTTGAAATAAAAACGAATGGTAAAGATCCTCTTACGTGATGTGCATGTGCTGCAAATCTACGGCATTGTGGAGTCAGAAGTTAGGACACAGGGGGGGTGTGCCCACCCTACTAATTTAGGCTAGCAACAAATCACATACCCTAATTCATTCAGACCCTAAATTTAATAGTTTGGTTCTTAGCATATTTTTAGAAATATCTAATATCTATACCAGCGTGTCCATCTCAATTTTCTGTAAGATGGCTTACTATAAGCAAAAGTAATCTTCATGCCCTAGTTTCTTAAGTATAAATTAAACGTTGTGTAAAAAAAAAAAACTATTGATTAACGGTGAAAAATATTATTTGTCAAAAAAACTGTGAATGAAGAATGTTTATAAAATTATTAATCATATGGTTCATATTATCTGAATCATTCTCATTACGAAAGTGACGTTACATTGAAATAATGAAAGGAATGGACAAATAAAACAAAATAGCTTTTAATGAAATTATTTCACTAGATATGATATATCTATCCCTCTCTTTCTTTTTCTCTCACGATATTTCCCTTACTGTCGTTTTTTGTTTATGTAAAAAATAAGCCATATTTATGCGTGAAAGGAAAAAGATGGAGGTGTGAACCAAATTACAATCAACCATTATTTTCAACAGTAACAAAAAAAAAAAACCATTATTTTCAACAAAGTTGAATTACCTCTAAAAAAGACCGTTGAAATTATTCTAATTTTTTTTTAATAACATCCAATTGAAGATGCTTATTACAGTAAACAAAATTTATTTCTCTATACGGGAATAATACATTAAGCGTAGAGTATATATATTTTAATCATAAAATTTCAATCATCTAAAGATGTAGAAATTCAGTATTATTTAGTCATAAAAAATTAGTATTATAAATTTTTAATTATATCTGGTCAAAAAGATATTTTTAATTTATATAGTATGAATTAATTTTCAAAATACCCTCTCATTTTATGTTTTCTATATTGTATGCTTTGGAATAGCACATAAAAATGTAAATACATTAAAAAAAATATAATGTAAAAACAACCTTTTTGAATATTGAATGAATAAATGGTTTTCCATGAAAAATATTTTTTTTTACATGATAAAGAAGTAGTTATTGATACTAGCATAAATAAGAATAAAAATAGTTATCGAGTCAAAAGGAAATTAAGAAATAATTATACCATTGGACCATGCTTAACACAAGTTTCTTTAGTATTTTGTGTCATTAAGACTTGAACTCGGTAATCCGAAACTTGCTTATGTCATTAAGACTTGAACTCGATAATCCGAAACTTCCAACACTAAGATGATATTTGACTTGTAAAAAAAAACATAGAATCTTTTTTTTTTTGACAAAAATAGTTTGTTTTTTGTTTATAAATGAAGTAGTAAAATACAATCTAAAATTATAGTAACATACAACTATGAGATTCTAAATTTAAACTTAGATGAAGATTTTTAATCTAACAATATTGATATTGTCAATTGAGTTGAGTCTTAAGAAGAAATCAAAATAGTTCTATACTAATATTTTAATTTCCTCTACGTAAATTTAATTAATCTATATAAAGTTATTTCTATTTAACATTTTGGCTTAATACAATGAGTGTCCTAAAGTGGAAACTTCAACATGAAGACAAACAACAAACACTATTGAAGGGAGAAAAGGAACAAAAGCCAAGGGAACAAACGAATAAGGGTAGATCAGTCATTTAACTCAAATTTTGAAAATAATAATAAAGGACAGCTTAAAACCTGAAGTATACGTTGTTGGTCCTTAATTAAATCAGATTAACCGAAAGATAATCTTAGCATTGAATTACATAATCTCATCATTATTATTATTACTATTGTTATAGGATTCAAATCACATTACATTTACACATTCCCTTATCTTAAGGATACAATATTAATATACTAATATTGTCATAATCTTCCTATCAAAAGCATAAACAAAAAACAACACAGCAGTGCACTAGTGTTATGTTGACGGGTCATTGAGTGTGTCAGAATTTGCAATTCCACAACACAAGAACCCATTTTGTAGAGAGAGAAACAAAAAATGTTACTTTTTGTGTCACATTGAAAGAAAGAGAGAGAAAATGGGGTAAGTAAGGAAGGTTATCACAGCTAGTAGTGAAGCTGACGACATTGCCAGATTTCATGGTTTTGTGGTGTGAATGATGCTATAGAGATCAAAGTTGTATGCTTTTTGTGATTTTATTCAAGCCCATTTCATTTTTTTGGATCTTCACTTTCGGTGTTGATTTTTACTTGGTAAGTTTTGGATCTTGTTGAAAATTTAGTTTCACATTCATTGAAATTTGTACTTGTGCTATTGTTATCTAATGTTTCGGTCGTGACTCATGAACACTGTCTCTTTTTTTTTCTTTTTTTCTTTCTTTTGATGTCACTGTTTCTTGCTTTTCATGTTTGTAACCTTTTTTAAGATTTCTCTCTTCTTTGTCTCTTCACACTCTTGATGTCACTGTTTACCAGAAACAACATTTTTTTTTTTTTTGGATAAAAAAGGAAACATTTTTTTAATAATAGCTATTGTACTTTCGATACTACCAATGCTAGTGATATATTTCCTTCACTGATTATTTAATTTTTAATTTTTTTTGGTCATTTGATTTTTTTATTTTATTTTATGTTCAAGATCCTTCATTTCTGCAAAATAGATAGTTTTTTTTTTTTTTAACTCAAATAGATAGTTGTTTAATTTATGTTCTTTCTTATGTATTTTCTTATTTAATTTTGCCTCTTTTTCTTTTTTCAGTTGTCCTGTTTTTGAATTCTTTAAGCTGCTGGAACATAAAATTCTATTTGTTACAAGAAGATATTGGAGTTGTGTCTAATTGAGCAGGTAATGCAGCATGATCCATGTTAATAGAGTATATAATTTTCAAGGTCTCCGGTTTGAATCCTCCCGGTGCCAATTTCTGTTGGTTTGTCCATATAGAGCTTTGCTCTCGCTTTAAATGATGCCCTTGCTAGTGGATGGTGGGATTGGTCCCCGGATTAGTTGGTATTGGGCTGAATACCGAGTTTTCAAAATAAAAATAGAGTATATAACTTCTTATAGAGTAATCCATGAGTAATTAGTAAAGTCAGATGTCATGAATATGTGCTATTCTTAATTTCTTATTGAATATATACAATGTGTTCTTTTATTGATGTTAGGTAAAAGAAGAGGAGATCTATATACAGATAGCAAGGCCTGGATTCATTATCAGGACTTTGCAGTTTGGCAAAATCCAAACCAGCTTTGCTGTTGTTATTTGCTGGGGTTATGGCAACCATGTTGCATTCTGACTCCAGACGCTTATATTCTTGGTGGTGGGATAGTCACATTAGCCCAAAAAATTCAAAATGGCTTCAGGAAAATCTTACAGGTTTGTCTCCATATATCTTCAATGTTTACTATTATGCGTGAATAATCTGAGTATATCTAGTTTGTCTCCATATATCTCCCTTGCTAGATGAACTTTCCTAACAGAAGCTAGTTTGTATTTGTTTACCATAATGAAAATCACTTTCTCATTTGAAGCAGTTTTTTAACTTTAGATTATAATTTTTTATTTTTAAATCTGTAACAAACAGGTGAAAACCCTCTAAATTACTCCCTCCGGTCCAAATATAAGCAAAAGTTGTTGTATTTGGTCCAAATTTTGGACCTGACACATCAACTTTTGCTTATATTTGAGACCGGAGGGGGATACCGTTTTGGGTTTAGGCAAACATTTGAGATCACCATGATGGTCTACACATTTCATTTTGCCAAAGCCGAGCATACTCACCCGTGGCATTTTTTTTCAAGACAAAATTCATCGATATAAAATCATTTATTTACTAACATATGTTGTGAAAGTTCATAGTTTGGCAACCTTTTAAGTGATGATTTTATGTGTTTATATACTTTCTACAGACATGGATGCAAAAGTCAAAGCAATGATCAAGCTTATTGAAGAGGATGCAGACTCCTTTGCAAGAAGGGCGGAGATGTACTATAAGAAGAGGCCAGAACTCATGAAATTAGTTGAAGAGTTCTACCGAGCATACCGTGCATTAGCAGAGAGATATAATCATGCAACAGGAGAGCTACGTCAAGCCCATAGAACCATGGCAGAAGCATTTCCCAACCAAGAACATTTTCTGCTGACTGATGATTCACCGCGTAGTTCTTCAGGCCCTGAGGCTGAGCCACGCACACCCGAAATGCTACATCCTATTCGTGCATTCTTGGAGCAAGTTGATGTACAGAAAGATGTGTTAGGTTTAAGCAGAAAGGGTCTAAAGCAGCTGAATGAGATCTTTGAGTTTTCTCAGTTATCAGCTGAAAAACAGGATGAGAAAATCCAGAACCATTCTGAGTCTGAGCATGGGGGGACAGCAGAGATTGAACTCGAAGCCTTAAGGAAAACTCTGGCAGATGTACAGTGTGACAAGGAGTCTATCCTTCTTCAGTATCAGAAGAGTTTAGAGAGTTTATCTGAAAAGGAAAAAGAGCTTAATAAGGCACAAAACATTGCTGAAGGTCTTGATGAACGAGCAAGCAAAGCAGAAATTGAAATTGGAATATTGAAGGAAGCTCTAGCAGAGCTAAAATCTGAGAAGGATACAGGTCTAGTTCAATACAACCAGTGTCTGGAAAGGATAGCTAGCCTTGAAGCTATGTTATCTTTGACTCAACTGGATGCAAAGGGGCATGATGAGAGGGCTGCTAAAGCAGAAACTGAAGCAAAAAGCCTCAAGCAAGAACTCGCCAGGCTCGAAGCTGATAAGGATGCTGGTCTTCTTCGGTATGAAATATCTCTTGAAAAGATATCTGTTTTGGAGTCCAAGATTAACCTTGCAGAGGAGAATTCCAGGATGCTAACTGAGCAAATTGAAAGAGCAGAGTCTGAAGTTAAAGTGTTGAGGGAAAAAATTGCTGAATTGAATGATGAGAAAGAAGCTGTATCTATCCTGTACAAGCAGTCCTTGCAGAAAATATCTTCAATGGAGAGTGAAATTTTGCATGCCCATGAAACTTCTGAACTATTGAAGAGAGAACTTGAGCTAGGCACTAAAAAAATAAAGACCGCGGAAAAACATTGTGACACGTTGGAGAAATCAAATCAATCTCTTCAACTAGAGGCTGACGATCTAGTGCAGAAGATTTCTTTAAAAGATCGAGAGCTTCTAGAGAAGCATAATGAGTTTGAGAGGCTGCAGAATCTGATGCACGAAGAAAATTCTCGCTTTCTACAAATTGAATCTACTCTGCAGACTCTGCAAAACTCGTATTCTCAGTCACAAGAGGAACAAAGGTCTCTTGCTTTGGAGCTTAAACACGGGCTTCAGCTGTTGGAGGACCTGGAACATTCCAAAAAGGGTTTCAAAGAAGAAATGCAACATATTGTGGAAGAAAACAAGATTTTGCATGTGCTTAATTTCTCTTCCACTAGGACCTTAAAAGATCAGCAAATGGAAATTTCCAAGTTGAAGGAGATCAAAGAGAATCTGGAACGAGAATTTGTCGTAAAAGTTGAAGAAAGTAATTACCTCCTACATGAATCTCATCAAATAAAGGATGAGATCAAGGGCTTGAATAATAGATACCGGGCTATACTGGAAGATCTAGAGTCTGTAGGTTTGAATCCTAAATGTTTTGCGGCATCTGTGATGGATTTACAAAAGGAGAACTCAAAACTAAAGGAGGTGTGCAAAGTCGAGCAAGATGAGAAAGAAGCTCTTCGTGAAAAGTCGAAGGATATGGATAAACTTTTGAGTGAAAAGGCCTTTATGCAATGTTCCCTTTCAAGTTTGAATGATGAGCTAGATGGAGTAAGAGATACAATGAAGAAATTTCAAGAGTCATGCCATGTTCTGAAGGAAGATAAATCCACTCTTGTTGGTGAGAAATCGGCTTTATTGTCACAATTGCAAATTATCACCGAAAGTATGCAGAAGTTATTGGAGAAGAATGCCTTGCTGGAGAAGTCTCTGTCTGATTCAAAGATTGAGCTTGAAGGTTTAAGGGCTAAATCAAGTAGCTTGGAAGAATTTTGCAATTTGCTGAACAATGAGAAGTGCAGTCTTCTTAACGAAAGGAGCATCCTGGTATCTCAATTGGGGAGTGTCGAAGAGAAACTAAGTAACCTAGAAAAAAGGTTTACTAAATTGGAGGAAAAATATTCTTATATGGAGAAAGACAAAGAAAGCAAAGTCAATCAAGTGGAAGAACTTCATGCTTTGCTTTCGGCACAGAAACAAAAGCATGCTAATCACAGACACTCAAGTGAATCCCGATTGGCAAATTTGGAGAATCTTGTTCTTCGGCTTCAAGAAGAGCGTCAGTTGGGGAAGGTAGAATTTGAAGAAGAACTTGATAAAGCTGTAAATGCTCAAGTAGAGATGTTTATTTTGCAAAAATGTATGGAAGACTTGGAGCAAAAGAACTCAGGCTTACTATTTGAATGTCAAAAACATATCGAGGCATCAAAATTTTCTGAGAAAGTTATTTCCGAGTTGGAGGGTGAAAACCTTATGCAACAGATGGAGGTAGATTTCTTGCTCGATGAAATCAGAAAATTCAAAATAGGGATTCATCAAGTGTTAGCGGCTCTTCAGGTCGATCCAGACAAGAGACACGACAAAGGGTTCAAGCAAGAGGAAATCTCTATATCGCATATTTTGAATAATATTGAGGGCTTGAAAGGTTCTCTTGCAAAAACACAGGAAGAGAAGCTGCAGCTACTTGTAGAGAATTCTGTCCTCCTCACCGTACTTTCGCAGCAAGAATCTGAAGGAAAAGAACTGGATTCCAAGAAAAGGCACCTTGAGCATGAGTTTCAAAACACAAGAGAGCAGAATGTTATGTTGCAGAAAGTTAAGTTTGAACTACTGGAGATGAACAGGCAACTGGGGTCTGAACTGACTGAGGGGGAAGAGAGGGAGAACACGTTGAAATCTGAAATGGAGGTTCTTCGTATGAAATTGGTAGATTTGCAGAACACAAATCTTATGTTTCAGGAGGAAAATCGCAAGGTGCTTGAGGAGAAAAATCTGCTAATTAGGAGTGTTTCAGAGCTCAAAGAAGCAAAGTCTGCTGCTGAAGAGGAGAGCAGTGTGATGTTCCATGAGGCGCTGAATCTAAAAAGCCTTAGCTTGGTTTACGAGAGCTTTTTCATTGAGAAGGTATTGGAACAAAAAGAACTTGCCGAGCATCTGAGTGATCTTCACCGTATGAATAATAACCTCAAACAGGAGCTTGGTCTGTTAAGGGAACAGTTTGAGGCGAAAGAAGCAGAGAATATTTATCTGAAGGAGTCGGTTAGGACAATGAACAAAGATCTGCAGGAAGCCAAACATACAAATGACAATTTAAGTCATTGGATTCAAAGTTCAGAGGATCGTCTTGAAAAGAAGAAAACAGAACTGTTAGAAAAAGAGGAAAAGCTAAATGCCGTGGAAATGTTGAATGCGGAGTTTTGCAGAAATGTTGAAAAACTGAAAATGGAACAACGTGAATCAAAGCTGATCAATGAAAATCTTGAGAGACAGATTCTTGAGTTATCAGAAGGTTGTATGAATCACAAAAAAGAAATTGAATTCCTCAATGAAGCAAATCGAAGTATTGTGTCAGAGATGAGATTATTACACCATGAAGTGGAACAACAGAAGGCTAGAGAAGAAACATTGAGTTCAGAGCTGATGGATAAAACAAATGAATTCCAACTTTGGGAGGCTGAGGCTGCTACGTTCTATTTTGATCTTCAAATTTCATCCATTAGTGAAGCATTGTTGGAAAATAAGGTGAATGAGCTTACCGGAGTTTGTACGAAACTTCAAGATGAGAGTGCTGCAAAGAGCTCGAAGATTGAAAAAATGACAGAAAGAGTCAGTCTTCTGGAAAGTGAAATCGGAGGACTGAAGGGTCATTTGTCTGCTTATGTTCCAGTCATTAGTTCTTTGAAAGAGGATTTCGCTTCCTTAGAGCACACCATCCTTCAAACAAATAAAGCTTCGGCTGTATGCAATCAGGAACAAAAGGTAGTCTTCTGTTTTAGCTTTTTACCATATACTTTAGTTTTCCTCTTCCGATTCCCGCGTTAAATGAGCATATGAGATTATGTTGTGTATTCTACTTATTCTTGTTTGTCATGAATGTGTCCAGGATTATGTAATTGAAACATGTCTCGGAGAAAACATCAATCCAAGTGTAATAGAAAATAATTTGATGCTGGACGGCATTTCGGATTTGATAGGCATGAAGGCAAGGATTAGAGTAGTTGAAAGGTGCATGGTGGAAGAAATTGAAAGACGTGTCAAGGAGGAAAATCTATCCTCTAAAGCCAATCCACAAAAAGACTACAGAAAAGTAGAGAAGCAACTCAAGGATGAGAACATGTTCGATCTCAACACATGGAGAACAAAATCCCAAAATGGATCGCTGATGAAAGATATTCCTCTGGATCAAATATCAGACAATCCAGCCTCCAAGAATTGCAGGAGAAAGAATAGAGGGACTGACGATGGGATGCTTGAATTATGGGAAACCGCCGAACAGGATTGCTTTGATGATGGTTCGATGGTTGGTGAAGCAATGAAAAGGAATTCTGATCCAACCGAAGACGTTATTATGTGCCATCAGTCGGACAATTCAGGAAGATGCCTGAACACCTCTTCAGAATTGGAGGCAGAAAAGGAATTGGGTGTTGACAAGCTTCATCTGTCGAAAAGCATAAAAGACAGAACTCAAGATGGCAAGAGAAGAAAAATATTGGAGAGGCTTGCATCGGATGGACAGAAACTGACAACTCTTAATATGAGTGTGCAAGATTTGAAAATGAAAATGGAGACAAAGCAGAGAGGCAACAAGAAGGGAGTCGACACCGAATACGAAACAGTTAAAAGACAGATAGAAGACATTGAAGGAGCTGTTGTGAAATTAGCAGATACTAATGATCAACTGACAAAGGAGATCAAAGAGAGTGTTCCGTCTTCAAGCAGGGAGACTTCGGTGGAGTTGGAAAAGAGTAGACAGATGCAAAGAAAAAGAGTGATAGAGCAGGCGCGAAAAGGTTCGGAAGAGATAGGACGGTTGCAGTTCGAGGTGCAGAACATCCACTATGTTTTGCTAAAATTGAGTGATGAGAAGAAAAACAAAGGGAAGAACAGACTCTCTGGAAAAACAGTGGTGTTTCTAAGGGACTTTATTCACATCGGAAACAAGAGTAGTAGCAGCAAAAGGCGCAGCAAAGGGTGCTTCGGCGGAACCTCAAAGACAACTAATGAAGACTAAGAAAATCTTGTCGCTCACTATGTTGTAAAGTACTTCTTAGTTTGGATGTTTTTATTTTAATCTAGCTTATCAGTTAATTTTAGCTTGTCAAAATGGGAGGTTAGTTTATTTATCTATCTTTTAGCTTTCAGAAAGACTTGTAATGAGTGACATTTTAGCTGAGTAGTGTATGACACTCTTATGAAAGCATGGATCAGAAAATAAATTAGTTTTTCTTCAGTATTTATTCTCTTCATGAGATGGAAACTTTGGCTCAGACATCTTGATTCTATAGGAGAATAACCACACTTTTATATAGTCAAAACTATGCATAATGGCGCCAAATTTAAATCGGGTTTTAAGCTGTTTTTCTTCTTTTTCACAATGTAAAGTCATGCATGAAATTACGCAGCGTATTTTCTAGTTATTTTAACATTCTATTGGTTAAGAAAAAGATGCAGGCAATTTTCAAAAGTAATATTTCATGGATTTAATTTGTATAGACCAAGAGTTTCCTTTAAAAAAAAAAAATTGTATAGACAAAGTGTAAATTTCTTTAGACATGCATCTAATTAAATCACTCTACGATGTCATCTTTCTATTTGACATGATTTAATTGAATGCATGTGTAAAAAGGTTTTGATAGTTCAACCCTTGATTCAAACTATTTAAAACAGTTGAACTATAGCTGAAAGTCTTGCTAGTTTGATGTCTCATTCAGTTTTTTAAACATGGATTGAATTTTTTTTTAAAAAAACTACCCCTTTATGTCCTTTTGTTAACTCAAATATTCAAGTTTTGAAAGCATGTCATTGTCAATACGTGTTGTGTTTATCCATTCACTAGAATAAATAAATCTATTTTTAGAAATCACTATATTGTAGTATGAATATGGTCCCACAAATTTTAACGATTTTCATCATTGCACATATTTTTGTAGCTTATATATGTCATATAGTTTATGAGCATCTATTCTTCATAGTCAATCAAAGCAGCTACCAACTTTCCTATGCAGTTTCCTTTCCTCCAAACTCAAAAGTTTCCTTTCCTAGTTAATTATAATCAATCCTTGGATACATCAAAGCCAAATATCACATGATGGAAGAAATTGTTACCTATTCCAAATCAGATGCTAAAGAAGAGTATTCTGTTGTTGACTTGAGCCAAATCTCTCTTCGACCCATTAGTCTTTCTGATATTGATGATGTTATGGTGTGGACTAGTGATGCAAAAGTGGCCAAGTATTGCACTTGGGAACCTTATACAAACAAAGAAAAAGGCATTGACTTCATCCAAAACATAGCAAGCAAATCTCTATGGTTCAGAGCAATTTGCCTTCGCGACCGAGCAATTGGGTGTACTGAGTTCCAGGCGTGTTCGGAGAGATGCCGGGACAAATCTGCTCAACTTGGCTATTCTTTGAGCTCCATGTATTGGGGCAAAGGGATTGCCACTATGGTTGTAAAACAAGTGGTTGATGCTGCATTTAAGGAGTTTCCATACTTGGAGAGGCTTGAGGCTCGAGTTGATGTGGAAAATGTGGCTTCTCAAAGGGTGTTGGAGAAGGCTGGTTTTCAAAGGGAAGGTGTTCTCAGAAAATATCTGTTCATTAAGGGAAAAAGTATAGATATTGTGATGTTCAGTATTCTCTCAAGTGAAGTTATAATTTGATCTATTTGTTTTCAAGTATGTCAACTACTGTGATGTGCAATTCAAAATGTTAGTATGTTACATTTATATTTGATCTAAACATCTTCAGTATTAGTGTGGTAAAATATCAGTGCTATTGCGTAGCAGAATTCGAACAAATAGTTCTTATTTTGCAATACGGCGCTGTTAGAATGTAACAAAGCCGAATTCGAGCAAACTATTATGTTCAATATAGAGTTCAAGCAAAGAACAAATATGCATATATAACAATGAAAAGAGAAGAGCAAAGTGAAATTTCCTTCCCTTACCTCCTCTTTTCAAATAAACTTCTATGTCCCAGAATATTATCACTTATTTGACTAAAAATTTGTCTCCTCTTTTCAAATTTGTATATATATATTTGTTGCTTCTTTTTCAAATAAACCTCTAATTAATATCATTAAGTGTCTTGGAATATGAAAACGCAAAACTTACTACATACTCCACAAACAAGGGGGAATTTTAGGTACATCCATACATTAACTATACTACCAACTTTTCTTAATAAAAGCGAGAAAAACAAAAGATGCTTATATACATGGATGAAGAGAGTAAGTATCACTTTTTCAAGTAAAAATACTTATGGTGCCAACATCTTCAGAGTAATCTCCATGAACCTACAAGGACACCAAATAGCAGCCAAAAGAAACCAAATCGACTTCAAAGTAATCTTCCTTTGTTCAACATTTATTCTCATTAAGAGATGGTAACTTTGGCTCAGAATTATTAACTCGGTTCAGACTGTTTAAAACAGTTGAACCATGACTGAAGTTCTTACTAGTTTGATGTCTGGCTTGAATTTGAAAACATTGATTAAAAATAGGCAAATTCTATGGTACGCCCAGTATATTTGAGTGTACCGGTACACCACTCTTCAAATTAATAGTTAAATGAATTGTTTTTTGAAGAAAAATATTATTTTTATATCATTTATAATTATAATAACTAAATTTTATTCATCAATAGTGTCAACGAAATAAAATTAATTTTTTTTAAATTTTTATCACTCATAATTGTTGAGAACATTGATTATTTTTTACGATAATATGTAAAAAAATTACTATGATTCTTATAAACAATAAAATGATGTTTTTTCTTATGAAATGATGTTCTATCAAATATAAATATTGACAAATAGCTATTTATTACATAAAAAATGATCGTTAATTTATAAAATTATGAAGTAAGAGTACCGGTACACCTCACTTTGTAAGTGTACAGTAGAAGTTCCATTAAAAATATATATTAAAAAGAAACTTCACATATATTTCTAGTTTGGAAAGTATGTCATTGTCAATACGTGTTGTGTTTATCCATTCACTAGAATAAATCTATTTTTAAAATCACTAAATTAAGGGTGTGAAAATGAATCATTTCATTAGTTATTAAAATACGCAAAGGCCATCAATATGGTCCCACAAATTATGATTTTCGTCATTTTACCTTACTAGGCTAGCAACTTCACTATATATAATTCATTTCCTCCAAACTCTAACATTTATCTCCAAGCAACAAGATCTACCTAGTAATTACAGTCAATCCTTGGATATATCAAGGCCAAATATCCCATGATGGAGGAAACTGCTAGTTTTTCTAAATCAGATGCCAAAGAGTGTGTTGATGACTTGACCCAGATCTCTCTTCGACCCATTAGTCTTTCTGATCTTGATGATGTTATGGTGTGGACTAGTGATGAAAAAGTGGCCAAGTATTGCACTTGGGAACCTTATACAAACAAAGAAGACGGCGTTGACTTCATCCAAAACATAGCAAGCAAATCTCTATGGTTCAGAGCAATTTGTCTTCGTGATCGAGCAATCGGGTGTATCGATTTCTGGTTGTGTTCAGATAGATGCAGGAACAAATCTGCTGAACTTGGTTATGCTATGAGTTCCAGGTATTGGGGCAAAGGGATTGCCACACTTGTTGTCAAACAAGTGGTTGAAGCTGCATTTAAGGAGTTTCCATACTTGGAAAGGCTTGAAGCTCAAGTTGATGTAGAAAATGTGGCTTCTCAGAGGGTGTTGGAGAAGGCTGGTTTTCAAAAGGAGGGTGTTCTCAGAAAGTATCTGTTCATTAAGGGAAAAAGTAGAGATATGGTTATGTTCAGTATTCTCTCAAGTGAAGTTCAAATTTGATCTGTTTGTTTTCAAGTATGTAACTACTGTGATGTGCAGTTCAAAATCATTTATATCTAAAACATCGCTATTGCGTAGCAGAATAAGAACAAATAGTTCTTATTTTGCAATGTGTCGCAATTAAGAATGTAACAAAGCGGAATTTGAACAAACTATTATGATCAATAGAGTTTATGCAAAGAACAAATATGCAATTATAAAACAATGAAAGAGAGAAGAGCAAAGTGAAATTTCCTTCCTCCAATGAGGTTAAATGTATATTTTTCAGCAATGAATGGACACAACCAAAAGACTTATGGTGAGATCTATTAAATATAAGTATCAATTTTTCAAGTGAGTACTACAAAACCACACCAAATCAATAATCACCCAGCTCCCATGCCCAATCCAATAGCATGCATATCTGATTTTCTGAGCTCCAAACAAAATTCAGATATATATTTTGATTCAAAAAAATGTTCTCAATGTCAAAATAAAACCGCTGCACTTGGCTTACATAGAACTCGGGACTGAAGTTTAAACTTAATGTGACTAATAAACATAAGTAACAGGAAATCTAAATCAAACTAAGAGCATCATTGCCAAATCAAGCTCCAACAATTTCAGTAGGTTCCTCTGTCACCATTTCATCAGCAGGCCTCTCTACCTTTGTACCAACATCCTCAGAGTAATCTCCATGAACCTACAAGGACCAAATAGCAACCAAATCAAACCAATGCCACTTTTTAGATGGTTATAAGTGTGTACATGTGACAAATGCATACTCATGCTAAAAGAGAACAGAAGGAAAACAAAAGTAAAATTTAAAAGGCAATATGATTAAGTTTGTTTTCACACAAGCACTTATTGGATTAGTAAGTATTTAGTTTTGAACTTGTGAAATAACTTTTAATAATCTGAAGGTGTTTATGGAGAAACTGAATAGAGAGCTTTTGGAAAGTTTGAAGTAATTGGTTATATTAAAGAGTTCATCTCGTCAAGCAAATAACATCGGTGACCAAAGTAACAACCAAAGTTTTTGTATATTACGAAAATAAATATTGGGAGTGAATGAGAACAAACATAAAGAAGTTGTTACGAAAAAATACCTCCATCAATTTTCCAAGATCAAATTTGGGAGCTTTAAGGATCTTCACTTTTCGGATGAACACATTCTGCAAAGGGTAAATACTAGACGTGGCTTTCTCAATCTCTTTCCCAATCATCTCGGGAATGAATTTGCGGACCAATTCCTTCAAATCACAGGATGATGCTTGGTTGATCATGATCTCAACCATCTTCCTACGGATCTGAACAAATAAAGGTGTAACATTAGTAACTAATAAGAAATATCTTAGAAGAAGACAAAGCATGATACTAAGTTCAAAACCAGTGATTTCTTCTTTATATATAGCAGCATTTCATAAAAGAAAGGTTCTACCTAAAATATGTGTTGGAATGTTGAATACACTAATATCTGCATCTAGAAAACTAGTATGATTTGAAAAGAAAAGCGTTAATGTATCTACCTGTCTAATCTGACTAGATTGTGCATAACAGGTCCTCTTCACCTGGTTAGCTCTCCTCTTGGTAAATCCAATGCAAAACATCCTCAATGTGTAATTATCAGTAGTCTTGACATCCACATGGGCTTCAATAAGAGTTTGCCACTTACGCACCAATGACCTCAGTTTGTCAGTTGTGAAATTCATCCCCTGTAAATAAAAAATAAAAAATTCAAAATCAAATTAAAAAAGAATACCA
>Ga0315913_1004935_pt1 | contig 16155 bp, 9 predicted proteins | sample MpolsnodulesMG_FD_207736 | JGI IMG/M metagenome (GOLD analysis project Ga0315913, IMG submission 207736) | Medicago polymorpha root nodule microbial communities from Los Angeles, California, United States - small nodules | ecosystem: Host-associated > Plants > Roots > Nodule | place: USA... | reverse complement strand
ACCTCCCTCTTTCCTCTATCCTTCCCCACTCCCCTTCTCTATATAATCACCCCTTGACATTCCAACCGACACCCATTTTCCATTTCCACCAAAGCAACAGTTTGGTTTGGTTCCACAAACCAACATGGAGGTGGTTCTACCAGTTGCACCACCTACTCCTCCTGTAGACTTCAACTTCGACAGTAACTGTTCCTCTCCATACATCACTGCTCCTTCTTCCCCTCAACGCTTTGCCAACAACTTCTTCTTCAGTGCTCCTACTAGCCCCTCTCGTGTTTCACCTCTTTTCTCTGAATCCTCTCTTCCTTTTAACCAAGAAACCAAACCCAACAATCACCATAACAACTACAGTTTTGGAAACGATGATGATTTTGAGTTTGATTTCAGTGGCAACCTCCAAAAGGAGTCTCTTTCTGCCGCCGACGAACTCTTCGACGGTGGAAAGATCCGTCCCATGAAACCCTTGCCACCAAATTCTCTGAGAATCCGAAAGAAAAACGCGGTTCATGATAATACTGAGAGAGATTCTAGTCCATTTGAAGCAGCAATTGAAGAAACTTTGAGAAAAGAAGAAGAAAAACGAGGGAGAGAGAGGGTAACATCTTCTGGTAGGAAAGGAAGCAGGTCTTTGTCTCCCTTAAGAGTCTCAGACATCATAGAAAAATCCGAAGATAAAGATGTTTCTGTTTCTTCTTCCACAAGTAACAACGTGAAATCGTTCTTGTCTTTCACGAAAGGTTATAGAAAATGGAAGATAAGAGATTTTCTATTATTTCGAAGTGCTTCTGAAGGAAGAGCCAGTGAGAAAGATGCTTTGAGAAAGTACTCGGCTTTGTCTAAGAAAACTGTTGTGGAAGATGATGTTAGGAATTCTAGTTTCCGGTCTAATGAGAGTTCCGGTTCGTTTTCGAGGCGGCGTGGACCGGTTTCGGCTCATGAAATTCATTATACAATAAACCGGGCTGTTACTGAGGAGATGAAGAAGAGAACTTTCTTGCCTTATAAGAGAGGTTTGTTAGGTTGTTTGGGGTCTGATAATCGTATGGATCAGATTTCTAGGGGAATAGGGTCTTTCTCACGTTCCTAATCATTTTTGAGGGCTCTATGCTGTTGATGCTGTTGCCAAACATGTTCTTTTCTCATTTTCATGTTGTTGAGTCTGAAATTTGTATGAACATAATATCATAATTGTACCCTTCACACACAAACATATATAAAAGGTTCTTTCATATGTTGATGCTTTGGTATTTCATAATCATATATATTTTTGGCAAGTGCTTTTAATTTCAAGTCTATTTAACCTCCACCAAATATAATTGTCCCAGTACATTTTGTAGAATTACTTAACATGTTATCTATTTGATCAAGATGGCAAAGATTTGAAAGAATTAATTTTATAAAATTGATGTTGATTAAAAGTGTGTTGATTGTAAAGTGATTTATGTTTAGATAAAAGTTAGTTGAAAAAGAAAGTTGAAGCTAAAACCAATTTTAGATGCAAAAGCTCCAAATTAGACTCAATTCTTGAGGCAAGATTAATCATACTAGAACATCCAAACATGTCAAAGTTATCTTACACGTTTAGAATCAATTTTACCACTTAATATGGAAAGTATAAAAGCATGACAGAAGAAAAGAGGCAAGCTTTTTAATCTACAATAATCATTAGTGTAGGGAATAATGATCGCAACATGTAAAACAGGGAAAATTTTGTTGTGGATTTGGGCACCCAAAGTCAAATTAAAGGTAAAAAAAGTCATGGTAAGATACCATAAAGCATGTGATTATTTGTCCATGGCTACATGATGCAATGATTGATGACCACTTAACAATGTACTACCTCTAATTGGAATTGGAATTTAGAAATGTGTAACATCTTGGCATGTGTCGTGTCTCAAATTATACTCTTCTATAATCCTGGTCCCCTCATACCCCCACAATTATAAGAAAAATACAAAAAGAAGGATGGTAGGATCATACACTTTTAATTTTTCATATCATTTTCATGAAACATAATGGGTGGAAATATGTTTGTATAGGTTTTCAAAAAAAATTCAAGGTTTAAAATTGGCTTGTTACTTGTATCATAAAATTTTCATTAAGCTTGATTGAGCTATTTGAAGGCTTGATCTAGCTTATTAGCATAATTAAAAAAATCTGTTAGAGTTGAAAATAACTTTTATAGAACTTTTGGGAATTTAGAAACAAAATCAAAAAGTTTCTAACTATTAGTTTATGTCACTAACAAGGCTGTAAGCAGTGATAACCATGAGATGTTACTAGCAACTTAGTTGTACTATTTGGACCACTGTACTGTCCACATGAGCTGCTTCTAAGTACCAACTTACTCAGAAATAAATCATGGCACTAATTAACATACTAATAAAATTAGCAAAAGCAGAGAACAGCACACAGATTGAAAATCATCAACCAGGTGCTTTGCTCATAATAATGAACACAGCTGCTTAATTGTACTATAGTAATACTTTAGAGATTTTAATGACCTACTAGGTGCCTGCCTGCTAATAATAAACATAGCATTGCCTAATTGTATATGATACTGTTACTTTAGAGATAACAAAAATTTTCATGTATATGATACATAGCATTGCTTTTTGTTGCTTTAAATTATATATTTGAATTAAATTTCAAGTATGTATGTATGTATACACACTATAATTTTAAACTTTTGAGAGAGTTGGCATAATAGAATAGGTCACAGTTCATGTATGTGATTGGATATGCTCGAATAATGAATAGCATGCTGCAATCAGTGATTGATTCAAGCATAGGATATTTTCATCTAAAGAGAGAAAAATATTGGATAGAGAGGAAGATTTTTCATCATATATATCCAATCCATGAATGTTCATGTGGTTACACGCAGTCTTTTTAAAGAAAAAGTAAAGTCTTTTACGAAAAGAAAGTGTGAGAGAACCAGCAAGCCAAGGCAAGCATGCAATATTGTCTTTATGTAAAGTCTACTTATGATTATGAAGATCGTTAATGTAATAGGTAACCCAATTCCCTTTTTCTTGCCAACTTTTATTTTTCCCTTTCGGTAGAATGCAAAGCACAACCGACAGGGATTTAAACCTCTTAAGTAAGTAGTTAGTGACTTGATTTCTACACACGTTCTTCCATGGAAATTAGTTATCATTAAACTACGATCGATTTCTACACATGTTGTTTCATGGAAATTAGTTATCACTAAACTACGATGAAGGCTTTCTACCTATAACACGATAACAAAATAAAAATGCAAGTCACTCCCAACAGAATAATTTGATCGTGAAGCATTCTCTTACCTAAGAGTATTTGGATGAGATGGTAAGTAATCACTTTGAGCTTAACCAAAAGTTTTAAATTCGATTCTTCTACTGTAGATGCATTAGTGTTAAATCTCTCAAGTGAGATTAGTCCCCTCAAGAAATCTTTACTATTAATTGTGGTCATACCTGATTCAAGAGACTAATCTCAACAATTGCGCATGAAAAGTATTTGGTTCACGCCCAAAAAATACTCTAGCACTCCTTACTTAATTAGTAAATAAAAAACATTCCTTAACTATTAATATATAATTAGAATTCTCTACACTATTATTAGAAGAGAAAATGGTAGTTCGGATGCTATTTGATGGAATAAAAATAATGTAGGAATTGTTGATTATATTTCGATAGTTTCAGCACCATATTAGAGAGAATAATAATATAGGGTATATCCTTGACCAAAAAAAAGTCTTTTTCTTATAAATAAGACTAAATTTCTTTTTGAACATGTTTTTATAAATAGGATCTACAAGTACTTCCTCCGGTCTTAAATGTAAGGAAATTTTCACTATTTTAGGTTCGTTCAATAAATAATGTATGTGACTCATATTATAGATCACATACATTATTTATTGAATGAACCTAAAAAGTAAAAAGTTGCTTACATTTAAGACCGGAGGGAATAGATAAAAAGAGTTTGACAAACGTGGCCCTATATAATTTACAACTTTTTAGCTACGGACAGGAGACACGCGTCACTACCAGCCGAAATTATTGACTCGGTCATTTTAATTCGGACTTTATTTTTCGAGTACAATTTTAAATTAAGAATTTAATGAAGGGAGACTAAGTCATGGCACATGCTCATTAAAATTTTCATAAATAATCATCTGATGAGGTAAAAATGTAGAGATCAAAGTACACGATGTAACATGTCTCTTTCTTGTAGATCATATGATTTTGCATAAATAATAAACTGATGAGAAAATACATCCAAAGAACGATATATTTGAAACGATGGAATTGTTTTATTACACCTCATAAAGATGATACTGAAATCCTTCTTTATTAATTTTGTTAGGTGTGCAGCAACTTAACCTAATGATTTTCCTCTAAAATGCTGCATTAGTTTAGTAGCAATTTAATCTAACAAATTTCCTCTAAAATACAACAATCCCTAATATTTCTCCTCATTGATGAGTTTTTCATTCCTATCATATTGTATCATCATTTGTATATATATGTTGTTTCTGTACATTTTTTTTGACAAGTTGTTGTACACTTATTTAATACGTTTACAAACAAAATACCCTAATTTCCATGCAAACTCGGATATATATAGCAAACCCCAAACCGTGTTTCTCTAAAAAAAAAAACCTAAACCGTGGTAAATTACACAGACAACAGAAGAATCATATATTTTGATATTTTGATTTTTGCAAATGGAAGGACATGACCTTACAACCTTCCTCTCATACCACTGGTTAACTGATATTCTAATTTAACATGCATTTTATCAATACACATATTTTTTTGAGAATTGGAATATCCTTTTTGCGTTTTTTGTTTGAGATGTTTACACCAATTTTGGCAATCTTCCTATTTTGTTTTTTCATAATTTATTGGTCTATTATCTAAGGATTCAGACCATGTCGTGTAATGTCATGTTTTTTTGAATTTAATCTGAATTTTGTTTCGTTCAAAACATTATTATGTTGTTAGCCTTTATTTCCTATGCATACTTTTATTATTTCTTTCTTTGCAAGCAAAGTTGTGCAACTGTACTTGGTGGTTTTTTGTTTTGTTAAATAAGTGGTCATTTATTTTACAGGTGGTCATTGTTTTAAACTAATAATATCATCATCAATTTAATTGGTGACGTCTAACGTCGTATATGAGGAAGTATTTCGCAATGTGTAATGAACATACCAATGTACTAAAATTTTCATATTTCTTTTACCGAATTATTAATAGGATTACCGAATTTTCATTTAAAATATTTTCAGATTTTATACATTTTATAAAGTGTTTTATTTTGTCTACTATGGATTATCACCTGTTCTTTTTTTCACCGTTACCAATTATATATTGCATTTTATTATTCGTATGTCAATCCCTTAACAATAAACCTATGCGACGCACGAGTGTCACTAATCTAGTACAATGTAAACGTTAAAAAGTGCATTGCTTCCATATCCTTATATTACACAAGGATTGACATGCATATTTTTTAATTACCCATAAAAAAAATTAAAAAACTTGCCCATTTCTAAAAATAATCTTCAACGAGGATTTTTAGCCTGCATTTTATCAGTCCAACTTAAATCAGACTTTTAAGTCGTCTCCTTCAACCCTTTCGCAAAACATGCATACAAATACGACAGAGATTTAACATGCATTGCAGAAAAATCAAACAGTTACATATTTTACAAGGTACACATTCACAAGAGAGAGAAAACTTGGGAATTAGACACAGTTAATGCCAGCATAAACAAATCAGGCATAAAGAAGTATAATCCTCAAATATGTGGGGAAAGACAAGGTTGTTAGTAAATATCTTTACACTCAGTAAGGCTTGTTATAAAGCCCAAGCAACGGTTTCTCCCTCTGTTCCACTCTTTTCCTTGCAGCCTCTCTTGCCTTGAGAGCTTCTTTTTCTTCTTGGGAGATAACCTTGGGTTTTTCATTGGGTCTCTTTCTCTTACCAACAGCAAGAGATGACGCGGCGGCGGTTTTTGCATTTCTCATGGGATTCACTCTAACTGGTAACGCTCCTTTATGGTGTTTATTTGGTTTGTATTCATCATCTGAATTGGAGTGTGAAGTTATCTTTCCCTTTTTTCCAGATGGTACATTCCGCTCAGCGTTTGATGCAAAGTGTGGCGAGGCATATGCTTCATCATGGGTCACCCACTTGCCTGTTGAAATTTAAACAAGTAAATATGGTATTGACACAAGAATATTATTACTATATACATGTAAATGAGAAGTACAACACTCATACCAATGGCATCAGAATAGTAAAATCCCGACTTTTGATCATAGCAAAATCCATTTGTTTTATGGTAGTAATAGCCTGAACTGCTGTCAAACTCCCATTCTGCCAAAGCACACAGCAAAAATCAGCAGAGGTAAAAAAAATCAATACAGCAGTAAGGAAATACACTAACACCAATGTATGAAGCTACATGGGTATACAAGATTAAACTGCCCAGAAAAGATAATGAAGATAATTAGATACAAGTAAAAGTTGCCCAAGTTTCTCAAAAACACCAGAGCACCACTCTTGAAAGGGCGGTAATTTGGTTGGGCTAGTAGTAATTATGTATAACGAATTCTACCGAATAGGCAATTTCCAATCTTTAACACACAGTTTTCCACTTTCTTAATTTATTACTCAAATAGATAATCCTGTGACAACTGCAGCATGCAAGGCGTACGATATCAATCTTTGAACTCATTTGGAACATCCAGTTACAGAAGGCAACCCGTGGTCCCCCACTTTATCCCGAAAAAAACACCTTATGAGTGCAATGATTCCTAGTCACTTTCGTAAAGATGTGTGGCAAAATAATTTTGTACTTCTGCTTTGAAAGACCGCATAATATTGAGTAATTTCCAGAAATTGGGCTCTCCTGAGTCCTAACAGAGATGTCACTAAGATTCTTTTTTCTTTGTATATCGCTCCAACTCATTCCTTACAGTATCCGCCAATTAGGTCTAAACATAGTTTCAATGTTGAAACATGTATAAGACTATGCTAACGAACAGTTGATTAGAACTCTATCAAGAGAAATAGATGCAAGGAAATTCATACTTACCGCCTTGAGAATCCAATTCATGTGATTCTCTAGCTTCCTCAAACTTCGCCATATCCTTTAGATAGCTACGCTCTGCTTTCTGCATTAGAATAAAAAGAAATGGATATATGAAACGCTATATACCTCATCTATGTGTTCAAATCTAAAAACAACGTATGAACTAAGAAGTAGTCATGCAACATATACATTTCCCATTTTTAAACACCAATATAAGTGCTAACTTCCTCATACTTCCAGTTCATTTTCAATTCTTTGAATGAGTCAACATTTGACTTAATGAGTCCCTTTGGGAATCCAACATCTTCATTAAATATAAAATCATTATGTGTTTCATTTAAGAGCAGTGCTAGATCTAGATATTACAAAAAAAAAAATTAACACAAGAAAAGCAAGAATATGTAGTGTCATGTTTTGGACAAGCTAAGAATTATCATGTCCTTATTTGATGGAAATCAGACGCATGTTTGCCAAAAATCAACGGAGTACAGTAGTTTCGTGCGTTTCATTTTCTAATATTCCCGTAACAATAGGTTCATGACATGTATCAAATCTTTCACCAAAATAGACTAAACTTATGGGATAGTTGGTTCATGACATGCTATCTAGCACAACATAGACATCTTCCTGGTAATTCAAATCTCTCTCTGTCTCAACATATTTTAATAAGAGATCAACTAAGATACTGTAATATTTAAGATACAATAGATATTATGATATCAATCTAACACTACCCCTCAATCAAAAACTTACGTAGCTTTAAGATTTTTACAGATGAGTCGGTCGTTCAGAAAGGAAAATATAATGTGGGCTAGGCAAGACATGGTTCGGAAGGAAACTAAATGAGGCTGGAGATGCCAAAAATGAGTACCAATGGAAAGAAGAGTAAAAACAAGAGTACGTCAGATGGGATGGATGCGATTCGGAGTGGCCACAAACATTATATGGTAATATGGTGTTGATAGTAGTCTTTGGATGTAAGCATGTAGGACAAAAGAATTGTGTAGTTTTAGTGATTACTTACTGGTATTCATACAATCACGGGTAGAATTGTTTGATTGTAGAATTGTAAGATATATTACATATAAAACCATTTATGTTTTTTAATCCAATAGTATAATCTTTTGGGGGTAGAACTGAGTATGAGTTTATCGCTCCCATTCTTGTAAGTTGTAAATAAATGTTAAATTGCAGGACAAAGTACGTGTGTACGTTTACTTGACACTTTTCAGCTTCAAGCCCAAAGGGCTTTTGCATGAGTGTTGTTCTAGATAAAATATGTGCATTCACTCAATAGCTTAACCTTTTGTTCTAGATAAAATATGAATGATGCATAAGCTAATTATTTGAGGGTTAAATTAGAGAAGAAATTTGTTAGTTTGAAAAGGTTAAACGATACTTAATATAATTTATTTTTTCATTTACTAAATTGACGTCAATGTAAAACAATGAGAATGAAAAACCCTTCTGCCTGACCGACTTTCAGCTGGAAATGAATCATGCAGTTGATGTTGTGTTGAAAATGATAACAGACATTAATATGGATTCAAAATAATTTGGCATATTCTTCTTTCTACATTATTAACTCTAATATGTACGCAGCAAACCTTCTTATTTCAAGCCTAGACTACAGACCAAATGAGAACAACTCAGCCCCGTTCACTTACTTATGGTAATGCTAAACAATAAAATATAAAAACCACGAGATAAAAATAAGTTCCTCTCGGGAAAATTATGCACAGTACATGCAAACTAATATATGAAACAAAGACAGTTTATACAATAGATCCCTGAGCACTTGATTGAAAAAACACAGCTTCTCTAAAGTGGAGTTTCAGTAAAGTTATATATATTGAATATTATAAATCTATTGAAAATATTACTCCACTAACGTTATATTGCTAAGAATTGAAGATGCAAGACAAGGCTTTGGCCTGCTTACTGATATAACCCAAAGTTTTCTATCAATGTGATTTTTTTTTTCCATAAGTAAATTCCGAATTTAAAATGGCTATTATCAAATAATGTTCATTAACAACACATTCAAATTTTCTAGTAACCTTTCCAATGAAATGCAAATAAACCTATGCACCTTAACGGAAAGAATCACATGTTTGATAAGAAAAAAAAGTCTTACCGCTTCGATTTGCACAAGAGCATTAGCTGTTTCTTTGTGTTCTTTATCTTTAGCAGCATTCTCTTTTCGCATAGTAGCGAGCCGCTTCGTAACATTTTCCTTGTGGCGTGTTCCAAGCTCATGATTTCTGATGCTGGAAGGGTTGTTTGATATGTAAATTTTGCACACATCACACCATTTGTTTCCCTGACTTACCCAGTACTGCAAAAACAGAGGAAAAACAGTTCATAATTAACAAAAAGTGCATACAAATTATCAGGCACAAGTCACAACCAAACAAAGTGCATCTAAACTACAAGACCCAACTAAAAAAACTTTTTTTTTTTGTGTTTTTGATTGTGCAGTGTCATAATATAGTTAAGGGAATACGAAGATTGAAGAAAATAATGCATTTTCAGAATAATAAATTGAAATTTTGAGTAAGATTTTGTTGATCAAACCTCAGTCATGGTAGCAAATTAGGGTTTGAATGAGGAGCGAAGGAAGCTAAGCTTGAGAGGTAATTCACCAAACTCTGTTCAATTTTCAAAACCCTAATTCACCAAAATCGGAACAAGCTCTGTTACTTCTCTCTTCGTGTTCTTTTTGGGGGGAATTAAATGGAGACTTTCACTTTTTTGTCAGATCATTGTTTTTTCTTCGTTGCGATCAGAAAGAAAGAAGACTGCTGGTAATTCTTGTGGGCCTGTTTCCAATCTAAATGGGCTTTAAATTGGGGCTAGCTGCCCAGGCCCAGGCCCAGTATAAGGTGTAACCCAAGTTAAAGAAGAAGATATGAGAACAATGTTGTTCCCACATCAAAGGATGCGGGGAAACACCGTTAAAATACCAAAATAACTTCATCGATAGTTAATTGTCGATGAATTTTAATCGACGGTAGTTAACTGTCGAAGAAAATTGAAATATGATAAATAAAAATCAAGATAATATTTGCATACTTGTTAATAAAAAAAAAGTGCAATTTTCAAAATGCCATATATTTATGGAAAATGATCCATATACACTCATACATCCTATATATACATTGAGAGAAAAGGAACTAAAGAGAGAGTAATGTAGCAGATTGATATTGTGATAGAATCGAGAGATATAAAGAAAAAAAGTTTTGAATGAGTGTTGAAAAAAGTTTAAAAAATGGCATCAATGTGTCAATGAAGATTGTTAGTTCAATTGTCAATGTGAAAATTTCTTTAGCAGGTGATCTATAAATAACTGTGTTAGCATTCGTTGTTCATTGAACCTTGAAGCCTTGTCCTAACTCTTTTTATCTCCAAAAGCCAACTCACCTAAGGTTGATGGATGATTAAGATTCCGAGCAGGATGAAGAATGAGAGAGAAAGACTTAAGAAGATTCAATTTCAGATTTGAACCCTCTACAAATACAAAACGGTCATGTGCGACATGAAATGTTGACTTCAATCAACTATAAACATAAACAATCAAATACATATTAGTTGATGAATGATTCGTATTCCAAACAAAACAACGAATATGAGAGAAAAGGAGAAGATATTTGTTTAAAGTCTAAGAGAAATAGATAAAAAAAAAATGTTACATGCATGAGAGGATTTGATCGCCCTAAACATTTCACTGTTGTATGCATGAGATGATTTGATCGCCCTTAACATTTCATTATGTAAAAAAGCAAAACTTATTGTTCCTTAACATAATTTTAAGTAACAATCATCTTTTATCTTTTTGACCAATTTGCATATAAATTTTTTAGATTCAAATCCTTGGTTTTATTTGAATGAATTATTATTGTTGAAATCTTTAGTTATTCACTTAAAAGTTTGTATGCAAATAGTTGAAAAGTAACAAATGATGTGAAAAAAACAAATGTTTAATTTGAATGTTTCCTAAAAAAAGATAAATGTTGAATGTTTTGTTGGTAAAAAAGAATGGGTTGGAAGGTGGAGTAGTGGTGTGGTGCTGAAGTAGGCAGTGACCGGCTACTGCCACCACCACCAACACCAGAAGCAGAGAGAAAGTGAAACAAATGCTGCAATCTCCTCCATTTTTTCATAGATCCACACTTTCTCTCACTCATAATCAAATATATATATATATTTATAGATTCAAAAACCCTAATTCAAACCAAATCGAGAAAAAACAACACAAGAAATTAGGGTTTTGATTCAGAACTAGCAATGGATCAATGGTTCCTCGTTATGCTCTCAAATCTCCTTCACCTCCACAACTCCCTCGACCCAACCACCGACACACTCTCCTCCACCGCCACTTCCTCCACCTCCTCCGCCTCCTCCCTTCTCCAATCCTCCTCCATCGCCCCTCTCCTTCTCTTCACCATGGCCTCCGTCCTCTCCCACGTCGCATCCACCCGAACACCATCTTCCCCTTCCAACCACCGTAACAAACGCCACCGTCGTAATCGCAACCCAAACGCCTCCGACTACTCCGTTGCAGCCTTCCGCGCCCTCTCAACCGAACACATCTGGTCCCTCGAAGCTCCTCTCCGTGACGCTCAGTGGCGTTCTCTTTACGGACTATCCTACCCCGTTTTCACCACTGTCGTTGATAAACTCAAACCCCACATCGCCGTTTCAAATCTCTCTCTTCCGTCTGATTACGCCGTTGCTATGGTCCTCTCTCGTCTCGCTCATGGCCTCTCCGCGAAAACCGTCGCGAATCGTTACTCTCTCGAGCCTTACCTTGTTGCCAAAATCACTAATATGGTCACGCGCCTCCTTGCCACTAAACTCTACCCAGAATTCATCAAAATCCCTGTTGGTCGTCGCAGACTCATTGAAATCACACAATCCTTCGAAGAACTCACTTCACTTCCTAATATGTGTGGTGCTATTGATTCCACCCCTGTTAAGCTTCGGTCTGGTCCTAGTTCAAACCCCGCTACTTATCTTTCGCGTTACGGTTACCCTTCGGTTCTTCTTCAGGTTGTTTCTGATCATAAGAAGATTTTCTGGGATGTTTGTGTTAAAGCACCTGGTGGAACAGATGATGCTACTCATTTCAGGGATAGTCTTCTTTACCAGCGTTTAACTTCTGGTGATGTTGTTTGGGATAAGGTGATCAATGTCCGCGGTCACCATGTTCGTCCTTATGTTGTTGGTGATTGGTGTTATCCTTTGTTGCCGTTTTTGCTTACGCCTTTTTCTCCGAGTGGGATGGGTACTCCTGCACAGAATTTGTTTGATGGGATGCTTATGAAGGGTAGGTCTGTGGTTGTGGAAGCTATTGCTTTGCTTAAGGGGAGGTGGAAGATTCTGCAGGAGTTGAATGTGGGTCTTCATCATGTGCCGCAGACTATTGTTGCGTGTTGTGTTTTGCATAATTTGTGTCAGATTGCTAGGGAGCCTGAACCCGCGGAGTTGTGGAAGGATCCTGATGAGAGTGGAGCTCAACCTAGGGTGCTGGATAGTGAGAAGTCTTTGTATTTCTTTGGGGAAAGCTTGAGGCAAGTTCTCACTGAGGATTTGCACCAAAAGCTCTCATCAAGATAGTTACTTTTACTGATATGTTATTGTTGATGGTGAGGGTGAATCACCTCGTGATGTAGATTTTTATTTAATTTGTTTTAAAAGAAGAATTTTTTGCTCTTGTAGGAGTAGGATGCTCATTATGTATTTTAATGTTGAATGATTTTAGTAACCTGTTGTAGAACTAGATTATAGAATTTGTGAATGTGTTCAATTGTAATGGCTACTTGACTTGTGGATGAGGAAAACTATTGTACTAACATTAGATTTGAATGAGATGTTTCGGACAAGTTTAACTTAACTCTATTGGCAGAGCTTCATCATTTTGCCATTCAGTTTCTTTTACATCCCTTTTCCGTTGTCAAGATTAATCAGTTTGCAGAAGTATTAGACAGACAATAGTTTTACGAAGATTTTACTTGGGTTATTTTGACTGCAAAATATATTCGCAAGCTCATGTTTTAATAGTTAGTTTGCTTTTAATCTATGATGAAATTTATAGTTATAGCAGCTTTAATACTCAGTATATTGCTCCTTGAATGTCAAGCTGTTCTAATGTATTGTTAACATGGTTTTAGCTTCGTGTTGGCTGACATAATGGTCAAGCAGATAACAATATAACAAACTTATTGGTGTTTGGGGATCATAAATTTAGAATCACGTGCAATTCTGTTCCTCTTTAAGCTGCACCTTGAGTGTTTATCCTCTTTCATTGCATATTATGTTTTATAGCAAATTATCAATATCCCTCTTTCTGTGAGATGTCCTGAGGATATGCTTATCTGGCATTGGAAGAAGGATGAAAATTATTCTGTTAGATCAGCTCACTGCATTCTCTGTGAGGAGAGAATTATTTCTCTGACTGAATCATCAAACGGAACTGTATTGGTTTATGGAAGAGGATTTGGAATGTTCCTGTCCCAAAAGTGCTCAGAATTTCCTGTGGAGATCTCAATTTAGCTGAAGATATCCTTCCAACAAGAAGAAACTTAGGAAAAAATGGCATTAACTTGGATGAGCTGCACTCTTTGCAACACATCATAGTAACCAGATGTAGAACTAAATTACAGGATTTGTGAATGTGTATGTAATGCCTCTTGTCTTTTAGATAAGGAGTACTAATGTACTAACATTAGATTTGAATTATATGTTTCAGACAAATTTAACTGAACTCTAATGGCAGAGCTTCATTTTTTTGCCATTTGGGTTCTTTTTACATCATTTTTACCTTGTCGAGATTAACTGGTTTGCAGAAATTTCAGACATAAAATAGTTCTGCAAGATTTTGCTTGTGTTATTTTGATTACAAAATAAATTTGCAAACTCATGTTTCCATAGTTTGCTTTTAATTGTCTGAAGATGTTTATAGCAGCATTAATACTCGGTAGATTGCTGCCTGAATGTTGAGCTGTTCTAATCTATTGTTAACTTGGTTTTAGCTTCGTTTTGGCTGCACATAATGCTCAAGCAGATAACAATATACCGAAGTTATTGGTGTTTGGTTGTGATGCAAAGTTATTGAAGTTTTGCAACATATTTTGAAAGTCAATTCAGCATGGAATAGCTCAAGGTGGCAAGATCAGAATGAAATATTCTCAGGGTTAAAAAAAATTTATAGAAAGGGGAACACAAATTTAGAATCACGTGCAGTTTAGTTCCTCTTTAAGCTGCACCTGATGTATTAATCCTCTTTCATTGTATTTTTACTCCGCAGCAAATTATCAATATCTCTATTTTTGAGACGTCCCGAGGATATGCTTATTTGGCATTGGAAGAAGGATGGAAATAATTTGTCAGACACCGTGTTTCTGTCTCTGAATTGTCAAATGGTAACTGCATTGGTTTATAGAAGAGGATTTGGAATGTTACAGTCCCAAAAGTGCTCAGAATTTCCTGTGGAGATTAGCCAAAGATATCCTTCCAACGAGAAGAAACTTAAGAAAAAATGGCATTTATTTGGATGAGCTGCATTCTTTGCAACACATCTTTGGAAAATATTGATCAATTATTTATGCATTGCCCCCTCCTGGGTATTTATATTACTAATCAGATGGATATTCAAACTTGGATGTTGTATTGGCTATCAGCCTCCAATGTCCTGGCTCAACAATTGTTTAGCCAAACTGTTTTTACCTAAGATGTCTTTGATCCCGTTGGGGTTGCACAAAGTGTTTCTCTCTTTGTGGAGGAGTTTAAACAAGCCAATCCTTTTCCTAAAATAAATACAGAAGCCGTTGCAGTGCCTACGCAGGCTTCTTCCCCCCTGAATCGACGTGGATGCTGAGTGTTTTGCTGATGGAAAACTGGTTGGGGTCTTGTGGCTAGAAATTCTTCTGGCTTGGTGATGTTTGCTGCAACAAAGGCTGACTGGGATATCTATGTCCCTGCCAATGGAAGAGTGTACGGGTCTTTGGCGGTGCCTTGCTTTGACCGAGGAACAACATTTCGCTAACCTCTCCATTGATATTGACGCTGAGGCACTGTTTACTGTTTATGCCTCTATGGAGCTCCAATGTTTTGCTGAGATTAAGCTCATAATTTTATATTTAGATTGTCTTAGAATATAATTATGTGGAAAGAAGTATAATCTAAATATAAAATTAGTACACTCATGCGACAATACACAAATACAAAAAAATAGTAGAAATTATAAGACTTTCAAATGTAAAATGTATATAAAAGCATTCGTTAAGATAAGTGACACTAAATTATTACCACCCATCCAGGCAAAGCTAATTATAAACCTACGATTCATATCTTAAGCCACGGTTCTGTAGACTATTTTACAATTTGAGCGCCTTCAAAAGAATCATTTTGCATTTCATAATGAAACTATACTTTAATGGGCTATGCTTGCAATGGCTTCAGATGCCGGTGAGACAAATCATCAGTTGCAGTACAATAGACAAATTTAAATATGATTGATCCACATAGCAGAGAAAATCCAGCACATCCACATGCATTTGCTTTACATCATAACTGAACCTTCGGAAGGCTTCGGCTAGATACACCATGCAATAATTTGACAAACCCGAGAAAGCTTAACTTCCCATCTGTGTGGCGTATCCAGTCATGAAGAACAACATGAACAGGGATCGATGGACCAAGTCCAAGTTCCTATAAAACATTTTTTTGAAGAAATATGGTGGTGATTAGCCATGTATACTGATGATTTAATATATAGCGTAGTTATTAAGTATAAACAAAATAGGTGTAAATGTGGTATTATGTATAATAATAACTATGGCTGAGGTGCTTTTAACTTACTGAAGCTAGTTCTTCAATGACAATAGCCCTGTTTCCATCTTTCTCAAAAAGTTCATATGCACAGCGAGCATGTTGTTCCCAACGATCAAGAGCTTCGAGTTGATGCACACTTAATGCAGCCGCGCAAAATTCTTCAAAATCCATCCTTCTATATTGTAATGAACTCAGCTGTAATAAAAGGGAAATAGCAGGAACATGTGAGACAA
>Ga0315913_1004934_pt1 | contig 16155 bp, 8 predicted proteins | sample MpolsnodulesMG_FD_207736 | JGI IMG/M metagenome (GOLD analysis project Ga0315913, IMG submission 207736) | Medicago polymorpha root nodule microbial communities from Los Angeles, California, United States - small nodules | ecosystem: Host-associated > Plants > Roots > Nodule | place: USA... | reverse complement strand
TGAGCTATTTACTACATAAAATGACTATTTTAATTCTAAATTGTTGTAGCACATGTGCATAATAAATTAAAAAAATAAAAAATAAAATAGGTATTGGCTTGGGACCTTGTACCAAAAAATAAATAAATTAAAAAATTCTTCTTCAAAAAAAAAAAATTAAAAATTCATGGGTACTCATGAATACCTCAATACCTGCGGGTACCCGCATAGTGGGTACCCACGGAGGTACGGGGCGGGCACGAGTATCATATTTATCAAACGGGGCAGGGACGGGTATCATAATATCTGTACCCACGGGTACCCATTGACATCCCTAGTAGTAACTGTTTCGTCCACATATTTTTGTTGGGTACAATTCCTTTACATCTTATATGACAATTATACTAAATCATGGTTTTTGGTTCAATATATTTATCTATATTCAAGCCAACGGTTCAAATTAGTTCCTCTCATTTTCACATACACCTCTGGTTGTGCATGTTATCCTCTACTGATGACATCTACAGAATCAAGTCCACTACTGATGCCTTTTGATGATGTCAAGGCTGCTGTTACTGAATTTGGTATGATCTTTATTTCTCATTTTTTTCAGAAACCAACTATGGATTAGTAGAAACAAAATCATGTTTTGGACTGTGTTTTTACTTTTTAGGCTTAATGATGCAAAAATAAAAAAGTATAGTCTAATAGCCATTATTTTTCCTCTTTCCATACAAACTCATGTTGTCAGTGTCACTATTTTTTTTCTTCTTCCAAAAGCTAGAGGATTCAACCACAGTTACTACCGACCCTTTCACTTAGCAATACTAAAAGGCGATTGGGAATCTACAAAGGCATTCATCGATAACGATCCAACTGCATTGACCGCGAAGGTTACAGTACTTGGCAGGACTGCACTTCATGTTGCAGCTGTAGGAGCTCAGTGGAAACTTGTTGAGAAATTGGTGCAGCATATGCCTGCAAATATGGCTGCAGAATTGGATTTTATGGGTTGTACTTGCCTTCACTATGTTGCAATGGGCGAAAGCGTAAAGGCTGCAAAAGCATTGGTGGCTAAAAATCCTTCTCTTACACAAGTTACTGATTGTAAAGGATTCACACCACTCATCTATAGTGTCACCTCCACAAGATGTAAACACATGGTTCAATATCTTTTTATGAATACTACAGATGATGGACCTGGCAGACCATTCTCTGGTTCCTCTGCTAGTCATCTTGTTGCTTTGCTTATTCATGCCGGATTTTACGGTAATTTAAATGCTGCAAATCTTTTCAGTCCTGATTCATGAAATAGAATGACTTCAGTTTATAGTTTTAGTCGCTTCATAGTTATACCTGTGAATATATAGCTAGTGTGATAGACACTAGCATGTGACTATTTATAGTTTAATGCTCTTAGCTTTACAATTTTATATATCAAGTTGCATTAGAAAGCCAAATTAAAACCAAACAATCGAGCTCAAGTGGTTAATGAGCTCCACCTCATGATAAATCGATCGGGAGAACCCGAGTTTAATTCCTGTGTGGAATAATTCTTGGTCAGACTATACTAACCTCATGGCCAAACTCCATATTACAGGGTTTCATTTCCCTAGAAATCGGAGGGTTAACATAAAAAAGCCAAATTAATGTAATTTGTCTGTATGAAGTACTTTTCAATACTATCAAATTCATTTTTTTTAAATTGTTCAGCTAGATACATCAGTTACTCAATGAACCTAAAAAGCGAATTGTTTCTTATTGTAAGGAGCGGGGGAAGTATATGTTAATACCGCTAAAGCATTCAAAAGTTTCAAAATGTACTTGTTTCTTTTTTCTTAAAAGACCACATTAAATTTTTTGCTTTAGGCCTCTTAATCTGCTGGGCCGGCCCTGCATATAAACACACTATTGCTCATATGTTTTTATTATTTATAAATCTTCCATGAACAGATATCATCATGCATCTTCTGCAGTGCTACCCTAACTTGGCCACTCTTTCTGATTCAAATGGAAGCATTATACTTAATGTTCTGTCAAAATTGCCATCACACTTTCTAAGTGGACACAAGCTTCGGTCTTGGAAAAGATGCATTTACTATTGTAAGTACTTTTTTTAGGCATAATTCTTTTGTGGTACAAAATATTTGATTGTAATACTTTTCTGCTTTACAAAAATTTAACATCTCTTAAACTATATAAGGTGTTCCTGTGGAACTTGAATATTTTCCACCCAATCAGTCTTATTTTAGGAATAAATTATGGAATGCACTTCAAACTCTTGGTATGTTATTCTTTTAGGAAAGCTCATATCCAGATATTTTCTAGAATCATTCTTTCTTAACCTTTGTTTCTTTTTAAACTTTTCTATATAAAATAGACAATTTCATTTGCAGTTCCGAGCCTAAAGCTAGTTAGAGATACAAAGTTGAGACATGTATCTGCTGTGAGATTGGTTGAACTTGTTTTCTCAGAAGCTTCAACCTTGAACGACTATCAATTCTGGCAATCTTTTGTGAGTCCAGATATTATTTTCAATGCAACATCATCTGGCATAGTTGAGATTTTAAAGACTTGTTTTCTCTTTTTTCCTGATTTGGTTTGGACTCACATTCCAAATGAAGGGTATGTGGTTCAAATTGCTATCAAGAATAGGCAAGAAAAAGTTTTTAATCTTCTACGCAAGATGCCAATAATGTGCAACCTCTTAGTGTTGGCATTAGATGAATCAAATAACACTACATCACATCTGGCAGCAAGGGTTGCTTCTCAAGCAGAATCAATTGCATGTGCTGCATTTCAAATGCAAAGAGAGTTACATTGGTTTAAGGTTTGTTTAATTTAATCTCATAAGCACATTCTTTGTAATTTTTTAGCTAGTTTAATCTTTATCTTTAAAAACTGCTTACATGGTAGGAAAAATTTCATCGTTAGTTCACTTGTGTTACAAATTTGTATACATGACCGTTAAATGATATACTATAAATAATATTTCACCACTCAACAGCACAATTAGACTCTCATTGGCAACAATGTGATCACAATCTTAAATAAAAACTCAAAAAGGTCGTGTTAATCTTGATGGATTTGATATTGTAGGTCATTGTGATGTAATTTAGATGTTATATTGATGAATTGAATATGTAATTTACCTTTTTAAATGGTCAAGTAAGGCTTTTGGTAACATACATTCATGAAAGGTGAAGTTTGATCCAACATTGATGATGTTTTTAATTAGGTTAAAGGAATCCTCATGTAGTTTTGTCTAAATTGTATAAAGTTATTGATAGCATAGATACATACATCACCAACAGGAAGTAGAGAAATTGGACCACCCTCTCCATAAAGACGTTAAGAACAACAATGGTAAAACAGCTTGGCAAGTTTTCAAGGAAGAGCACAAGACATTGCTTGAAGAAGGGAAGAACTGGATGAAGGATACATCAAACTCTTGTATGTTAGTGGCAACTCTTATTGCGACAATCACCTTTGCAGCCGCGATAACTGTACCTGGAGGTAACAACCAGGACAAAGGAATACCAATATTCTTGTTAGATAAGACATTCATGTTATTTATTGTGTCAGATGCACTAGCCTTGTTTTCCTCAATGGCTTCTCTTCTGATGTTTTTATCTATCATACATGGACGCTACGCCAAAGAAGATTTTGTCGTGGCATTACCAAGGAGAGTAGTATTAGGCATGGCTTCTTTGTTCTTTGCTGTGGGGACTACAATGATAGCATTTGGTGCAGCTCTGTCGATGTTGCTAGAGAAGAGACTTGTATGGGCTCCATATCCTATTGCTTTTTTGGCTTGTGTTCCTGTTACTCTATTTGCAAAGCTTCAATTTCCTAATTTATTCACAAAAGTTATAGACATGATCGTATCAACATACGGATCTCCATTATCGCATATAGATAATAGATGGGTCTAAATAAATGAAGATGTTTTAAAATATTAAACAGTTTTGATGTACAATCTTCCCTCTCTGATAGCATACCTAAATCTATATTCAAATTGTTCTATGGAAAGGCAATGTTCATAAAGTTAGGAGGTAAAGGATACACTGGTTTTTATTTACTTTTGTTCTCTCCCAAGTTTTCTATGCATTTCCTTTTTTTGTACAAAGGTTTCTATGACTAATTCAACAAGTATGGCTAAACTTGATACAATTTATGACAATTTATGGTATTATAACAACAATAACTACATATACTTAATTTGTGAAATTAGGTCGGGTTGGAATCAAGGTAAAGATGACAAATTCATGTTAACTATTCTCACATGAGTTCACTTGTGCTACAAATCTATACACATGATCATTAAATGATAAACTATAAGAAAGGTTATGATAACAAGTGTTCCTGTGACACTTGTTAAAGACTCAAATATAGTAAGTAGGATTGGAAATTGAGTAGACAATTCCTCAAAAGTTTAACAATTGTCATTTTCATAAAAAAGAAAAACTTTCAGTTTTTATGTCTTCCTTAACACCACAGTATTTCATCATAAATAATATTTCACCACTCAACACCAGAATTAAACCCATTGACAACAAATATGTCACAATTAAATACTAAGAAACTTAAAAAGTTAATGTAATTTTGATGAATTAAATATCATAAAAGTCATAATGATGTAATTTAGATGTTATATTGATGAATTGAAGATGTAATTTATGTTTTTAAATAGTCAACTAAGACTTTTGGTATCATACATACATAAAAGATGAAGTTTGATCCAACATTGATTGCGTTTTCCAGCATGGTACTAGCTGATCTTGACAACATGTTGATATGGTTCTGTAATTTGACTGATTAGATTTGTGTTTAGTTCATATTGATAATTACTAGTAGAAGGAAGATGTTATACAAAAATCTTTAATTCTAGAAGTAGCACTGTGTATTTAGGTCTATGGTTGTGATCTCTGACAATTGGAAAGAAAATGATGTATCCTTCAATCTTTACCCATGATATTAATATATAGTTAATTTTTTTTTTTGAAATGGCAAAATTTATTCACGTCGGTAAGATGCATGAAGCACTAAACCGCGGGCAAAGAAAAGAACAATACAAAACAAAACAGCACCGCATATAGACGGAAAACCGTAGGCCTAAAAACACCCCTACCAACACTCCAAATAATGATGCTGAAATATACATGCTTAAAGGCTGCATGCATACCTCAGCCTCACCACCTAAGGATCTCCAAAACCTTAAAAAACCTGGACGCCAAAGTAGAACCAACTTGCCCGAAAAAAAACCATCAGCAATACAACACAGCAGCGCCCCTTAACCAAAACTGACAGTTACGGAAGCCACACACCAGCAACCTACCAAAATGCGCTCTTGCCAAAGATCCCAACTCCACAAAGCAGAACCTGCAAGGAAACACAGGAGCCAACCTAGCAGCAGCCAAAACCATTACCTAACCAAACACACCAGACACTAAACTTGCATCCTTACCCTTCCAAGACAATAGATTGGATCCCAACACCACTCATAATATAAACAAGCCGGAATATTCATACGATGCAACATCCACCGTCACGATAGGACCTTTATTTCCTCCACTATATCATCCACCTCATAGTTAATGTCTTTAAAGATTTTGTCATTCCTAGCTTTCCGCAAAACCCATATTGTGGTGTTCCAAATCAACCACCGCCCTCTAAACCTATTTTTATTCCCACACCTCCTACTCCAACACTCCCAATGGACAAAAAGATTCGGAGGAGTTAAGAAGTGACAATTCAACCACAACATCAATTTGGACCACACCAAAACGGCCACATCACAATGCAAAAAGAGATGGATCGACGACTCTTCCGCCCCATTACACATGACATGCAACGTTGACTCTTCCGGATTAATAACATTTCTCACGGCTAGATTAACCTTTGTTGGAACTCGGTTAAGCAACACCTTCCAAGCTAACGCCAAAACTTTTGATGGTGCCGGACTCTTCCAAAGATTTCGAAACACTCTTTTTTCCTCAACCCCCAACAATTCCTCCGTAACAACCACATCCAACACTCTCTCATATGCCGACTTAACCGGAAAAAACCCCGACTCTTCAAGGTTCCACCACCACTCATCCTCCCTTGTTGACCATGTCATATCTTCTAAGTCCTCTTTAAGACTTATAAGAACCTCCTCCTCCCACACAAAAAGGCTACGTCTCCAATTAAACACCCAATCCCTTTAATAAATAGTTAATGAAAATACAGTTTGCTAGATGTACATATTAGATGGTTAAATTAACTAAGGGAGATAAAGTTTGTGCTTGTGTTTTTTTTTTTTTTGTGAATAGGATTGTATTTGGGTTTTATTTTTCAAATGTTAACAACTTATTTGACATGATCTTCGTACCAATTGACACTTGTCTCTTCTAACTTAACTAAGGTTCTGGGTTCGAATCCAGTCTTGGGCATGCAACATTGTTAAAATTTTTAGGGAGAACTTGCCGCTCCTTTAGGTTCCACAATGTTCGAAGGATTAGTCTCCGCAGTTGCGCGCGGAGGATACCCGATTTAAAAAAAGAAAGATGAAGCATTAGTCTATTGAATGTGTTTTGTTTATCCGGATTATGTGCGATACGCCGTATTGACATGGTTGGACTTGGAACATTGGTGGCTATTTGATTAAGATAGGATGTTTTAGTTCAGTATTTTGAATTTAAAGTAAAAATCAATTTGCATTTTATTAGACAATCAAATGTTAATTGAACGGTCATTGATTGTTTGATTACATGAATGCAGAATATTTTAAATGCAAGGAAACTAGTTGTACTTTTAGCCTTAGGTGAATATTCTCTTATAATATTTTAAATGCAAGGAATCATTTTTTTGGTGGTGGCTGAATTCGAACCCCAGACCTTTCATATTTTATGCATTGTCCATACCAACTGAGCTGTGCTAACGATGACAAATGCAAGAAATCTAATTCTATGAGCATTGGTACCCACATTTTTTTTAAATATCAAATAATTTTTATTTTAACATATAAGCTCAAATCAAATAATTTACTTAATATATTTGCTACATAAACGGGCAAAAAAGCATAGTAGATTAAACGATTTATTATTCAAAAAAATTCTTAATACACGAGATACAATGAATCCATCTATTTATCATTGCAACAAACACAAGTGTCTCTTCCATTACAATTAGGATTTTTAGTTCCAGCTGTGCCATACTTTTCTAAACATTTACTTAGGCAATCACTATTTTCACAATACAAAATGCGGATAAATCGAGCATTGTTTGGGTCGCATATGGGTTCCTCTGCTGTTGTCACACCTTCATAGGACAAAAAACAAAGAACAATCGTAAATATTATAGTCATACAACAAATTTGAAATAGGTAGAAAATAAATTAAATATGTGATTAGGATTTAATTAATCAATACATGTGTGAATAATATATGCAATAGAAGAGAAGAAACTCACTGCTTGATGAACTAATTAGGAGAGACACAAAGAAAATGATCAAAAGAGAAAGCTTCATTATGAACGATTTTCTTAACTCACTACTCCTGTTGGTATTGCTTATAAAGGATAATAAAAATGATACTGTATTGAGTTGATTTTTACAATAGTAGAGTACATACAATTATAGTAAAAGAGGCAATAGAAGGAAATAATGTTGAGTAAATATTTGGTCGTATGATTTGCTATAACGGTTGATTTAAAACAAATGAAATCAAGGGCAGATATGGAACATGAATGCATACGTTAAATGCAATAAATGGGAGATATTTATTTGATTTTATCTAATCAATTTGGATGGAATGTTGTTTGTTTGACTAGTTTATATTCACCCCTTTCTCTATAAAAAAAAGGTTGTATTCACCCCCACCTTATGAATGAATTCTTTTTAATTAAGATGCTTTGGAATTTCAATTATAAGCTAAACGATATCTGGTGCAGAGTGCTCCAAACTATGTACGTTATGAATAACGATTTAAGTATATCCATTTAATTTCAACTCTACGACTTTTCTTTGTCGAAAGTTCTTGTTGGGAGTTGGGGGGAGTTTCAAAGAAATAGGGTAAAAAATTAGGGATGGTCTCCGTACCAATTTTTGGTTGGATAAATGAGGTCCAAGAACATTTTTCTCATTGCAGTAGGTACTCAACCGTCTATTGATATCACTTTTAATGTTAAGAATGTGACAAATGACTCTAGAAATTAGGATACTGAATTCTTGTTTGACAATATTCTTGAAAACATTGTGAATAAAGTGATTGCGTTTCATGCGCCTATTGAGGTTGATGGTCCTGACAACATTGGGTGGGGAGACACTGGCACTCAGCAATTCTCAGTTAAGAGTGCATACAACTTGCTTCTTCAAAACCAATCGATTGTGGATGGGGATTGGGAAGTTCTTTGGAGATGGAGGGGCCTTCATCGTATTCAAACTTTTATCTGGTTAGTGGCTCATGGTCATATTCTTACTAACTACCGTCAGAATAGGCAGGGGACATATGATAAACTAAATTTTCTGATCACACATCTATTTATAGAGTTTCTGCAAATAAAGGATGCAACGATGCTCGCCTAGTGAATCTTGTTTTACCCAAATGCATATGAGATGCTCTGGCTTGGCTTTTAGTGAGCGTACTTCCATCACATAGTTCATCTTCAGTGTATCTGTGTCCAAAATCAGCGTGCAACCTCAACATTTTTTCACAGTCAAATGCATGAAGGTCCAAAATCAAAGGATCTTAAAATGACAAGGGGGAATCAATATTTTTTTATAGGGAGTAAACCATATTTCGCTCGAATGGTTCCTTATGTTTCGTCCTAATTATAATGATAATATAAAGTTTAATTATGCAACACAAATGGTCCCTGTGAATAAATGTCACATGAATTTTAATCCTTCTAAAATCAAACCTTTTCAATTTGACCTTGTAATATCAAACCATATTGGTGACAACTAGAGTACCCATGAAAAATGGTGGGTAATTTACCTCAACCAATGAGCATTCACCTTTTTAAGTGATATTCATGAACTATCTTGACCCCACCAATAAATTGCACATTTTCATTGGTTGGTGGGTAAATTACCCATCATTTTTCAAAGGTAATCTAGAAAAAACCTTTTTGGTTTGGTCGCTCGGTTATATTTTTGTTTTGTTGAAGTGGACATAAATGGATGTCATGTAAGTGATGGGGGGTTGTGATTAATGAATACATAAATCTTCATATTCTTCAACTCAAAACTCAAACATTTCAACTTGAATCTCATAAATCAATAAAAAAAAGAAGTTAAGCTGAGTGATATCACAAATCAGGGTGACATCAATACCAATATGCTAAATTAATAGAGTAAAATTTCCCAACCAAAATTTAATCAACCTGTGTGTGTTTACATAAAACATCAATGATTCATTCAACAAAAGAAGCATTAAAATCGAAAACTCCATGGCACAACCTAAAAATCCAAAATTCAAATGGCTTAAACATTAACCCCTAATCGAAAACCCTAGAAACAAAATATCAATCCCTAATAAGAATGCACCAGTATCATCATTCACTCATTTTTGAAACAAAACAAAGATGGAAATCAGATTAAATAAACACATGCAAAAATGGAAACAAAGATTAAAAATAACCCAATCAATTGAAACAACTTTGTGTTTGTGCTCGAGAAATCGATGTTGATATCAGATTAATGTTTGTGTTTGGTGGTTGTTTTGCTATAAGGCTTGCACTAGAACAATTATGTCTGCTGTGGTTTTTCTCTGAGACTGCGGTCTTGCTCCAGCGAGTCTGTTTTAACGTCCACGGAGACAAAATCGTCGATTTCGGTTCAGTGTACTAGAAGTGAGAGGAGTTGAGATAGTTTAGAGCTTAGGTCGGTGCTAGAAAATGTTCAACCATCATCTTTGTTTGCAATATGATTCTGAGCGTGTACGCAATTTTTTTGGGTGATGGATGTTCGTTACTTAGGGTTGACAAAAGTCAAATTCACACGTGTGGATTTGTATGCCTTTATTACCATTTAGGGTTGATCACACTTTTGTGTGGATTCTCTAGGTCGGATATTCGATCAAAAAGCTAATTATGTTTAACTTGGGAGAGGATCTTCTCCCGTGCAGTTTTTGTCTTGTGAAATCTCAACCCCATGTTTTCCTTGCAATCAATGCAGTTTTAACAATTAAAAATAAATTAATGGTGTGGATGTGCACTAGACCTGCTCCAGTGAAAACTTCACAGGAGAGAATCCATGCCCTTCGGTATTTTGAGTTATAAAGTAAAATTAAAATTTGCTTTTTACCGGAAAGTCCGATCTTAATTAACTGGCCACTCCTCTTACAATTGCATGAATATGTAAAATTCTAAATGCAATAAATGTTTAGGTGAACACTCTTATAATTATTTTTATATGCATTTAAATTTTGAATTAAACTTGTTTTTATAAGTATAATTCTGTGTTTTTTTTTAAAAATAAAAATAAAAATATATAAGCTCAAATCAGACAATTTTCTTAATATTTGTAACATAAACGGGCAAAAATGATAGTAGATTAAACCGTGTATTATTCAAAGAATTTCTCAATACAAAGATACAATAAATCCATCTAATTATTAAAGCAACAGACACAAGTGTCTCTGCCTTCACAATGAGGATTTTTAATTCCAGCTGAGCCATATTTAGCAAAACATTTTCTATGACACTCCCTATGTTTGCAAAACCAAATGCGGATAATTCCAGGCTTGTTTGGGTCGCATGATAGTGCTTCAACGGGGGGCTTCGCTGGTGCTATCACACCTTTAGAGGAATAACAAAAAACAAACAATCATAAATGATTCAATATATGTGTGATTAGGAATCACTTTAAACAATTTAACAGTAAGTGCTTTATATTTTTGCATGAATGGAGATTTTATATTCATGAAGCATTTTTTAAAATGATCTATGATTTACATCAAAATATATTAAGACTTACATTAAAATGCATGTTTTAAGTATGAAAAAAGAAGAATAATAAATTAGGAGAGAAACAAAGAAACTCACTGCTTGATGAGCTAATTAGGAGAGACACAAAGAAAAGGATCAAAAGAGAAAGCTTCATTATAAATTCAATTGTTTTTTTCACTCAGAGATTTTTTTTGGTATTGCTTTTAGCGTTGTATCTAAATACCTTGAGTTCCCTGACTCTTTATAAGCAAGCACAACAATATAATACAAACATCAACGTGACATAAACTAAGATTAACGGTATAATTTTCAATAACGTTTAAAGGAAATAATTAGTTAATGGAATGTTTACTTCACAATGAGATAAACCTATAGAAAGAAGTGAGTATATTTCTCTCTAGAAATATATGTGTGCATGACAACCGGATTATTGAAGAAGTTACCTAGTAGTTTTATAGAAATATTATTATTTTTTATTTATTTTTTGCTAGAATATTTATTTGATTATTATTCTTATAAAAAGGTAGAATGGTGGTATTCAAGGCAATCAATTTTTCTAGGAAACCATTCAAGAAAATACAAATTTATCCACACCAAAGATGTAAGAAATCTGTTTACAAATGTACAATAATTTAATCATGGGATAATTCTTATATAATTACAGCAATAAATCCAAACTCATTTAGGTATACACAAAAATACACATTAACCAATATTATTAATAATATGATAACAATAAATTGATTTTTTCTATTTCTATTTGTGAGTGTGCCTAAACCTATTAAGTTTTTGGTTGTGACCAAACAAGTATTGTTCATCATGATAGCTTCTATGGTACATTGATAAGTTTAACTGATTTGCTAACTCTTTTTTTTTAAATCAATAAATTAATAATTTTTTTAGGCTTGATTGCATGTTTGATCCCTTATGTTTATTTTATGTTTCAATTTACTCCCTTGTATTTTAAAAGTTTTAAATTGCTCCCTTATGTTTTAAAAGTTTTAAGTTGGTTCAAAATGTAACTCATTGAAATAAGTTAGTCTCTTCCGTCACTTGATCGTTTAAAGATTTGGGTTGACATTATGAGTGATGAAATTTAATTTATTTAAAAAATCAGTTTTAAACTTTTTTATTTTTATTTTTTTGCTTTATTAAACTCAATATCATGTCGCGGAAGAGACTAATTCCAACGTGGGTAACGTTATGGACCAACTTGAAACCCTTAAAACGTAAATTACGTAATGAACCAACTTGAAACTTTTAAAACATAAGGGATCAACTTGAATCCTAAAATAAACACACTACTACAAAAATGATTTTTTACATCAGTTGAAAATGATTTTTCACATCAGTTTGCAACCGATGTAAGGTGATATGATGTGGTAAGTCCACATCCTTTCACATCAAGTTGCGACTGATGTGAAATCTTGAATCTCTACATCAGGCCCGCTTCCACTGTTGTAATAAAGGCACTTTGGAATTTAACACTGAAGTTAAATATGTATATTTCACATCAGTTTTCAAAACAACTGAAGTGAAATAATTTTTTTTTGTCTATTTTTTTTTAAATGGCTTATCAAATAAGCTTCACTCTTGCTCTTTTCTTTTATATTAATAAAATGAAAACACATTATGGATAATTTTAATGCCAAAAAAGAAGTTATATTATCTAATTGGATATTACATAATCAATCCTCAATTTTCCACGTCAATATTCCAATCTATAAAAGAGGCATATGAATACAATATAGCTAAGAATATTCCAATAAAACAACTTTAGGTAGAAATTTCAAACAAAAAAAAATCCATACCAGAATCATCATTGTAAATATGCTAAGCTTCAGTTACAAAAAGCATCTCATCTCATCTCAGTCATAAGCACCGACAATATCTCATCTCAGCCACATCATAGTTAATTTTCAGCTGCAAAAACCAAAATCAATTGAAAAAGTTATCTCAACTGCAGAAACGCACTTCACACACCAAAACCACCACGCATTAGGACAACTACAAGTCTGTTCAAAATTCTACTCTATCTACAAATGTCAAATTATGAGATTGGCTTTGAAACATACCATGTAAATCCTAAGCTTTATACAAGTCAAGAAAACAAGTTGCCCATTGGTTTCCCAAATCATATAAGTCATGTTCAGTTAATGTCGTTGGATCATTGAATACCTACAATGTGTAGGTTAATATAAGTAATTAATATTAATAAGGACATGTTTATATTTGGCAATACATATAGTATAAACATGTTATCATAAAATTAAAATACCTTTATCCAAGACATAGTAATATTAGAAGAGATGATATCTAGCATATTCTTCATCACATAGTATCCACAATCATTGCCATTAGGTTGCTTTCTTGGCTACAAATGAATGACCGTTTTTATATAGTGATTAGATCATATAAAATAAAAAGAAAATTTCATTTATTAACGTAAAAAAGTGAAAGAATCTACACCATATTTACTTTGGGACGAACCCATTTAGCCTTCTTTCTATTGCCCTGAGCAAGTTGATTAACCTCTAAAGCTCTGTGTCAACCAAATTAAAAAAATCATCAAAGTTATACATTTTAGTGTTGTAGGAAGTAATATATCAAATACAACGTGAAATATACACTTACTTTGAAACAATCTTAATCATTGCTTCATTAAGATCTCGGTGCAATGAACAAAGGACAACTAAAATATTGTCCTTGGGACAAATAATTATTAACTGCCAGTGTCCTCTGCACACGAAGAAGAACAATCATTAAGGTTTAAGCTATCAAAGAGAGAACGTCACTTGGCAGTATTGCTTCACCGTGCCATATCCATTGTGTATAAGTTTGACAAATCTTGTTCCAAACTAGATGCCCCTTATTTCTTCCGTAGTAATGTTTGGCTCCCGGATCGCACAAGAAACACAAGGACACGGGAAAAATCCATCATTGTTTGGAAGATTTTGTTCAGCAAACTATAGAAATTCATTCACTCCATTATCAAACTCTTTACTTAATCGATTAGCTCTCATCCAACTACAATCCATAATGAGGCACTGAAAATTAACACACAATAAATCAAAGAATTGTGATGCCTATATAACTATTAGAACTTAGAAGACTTGGAGTTTGACCAAGTAAAAAACTTGGTGCTTAAGCTACGTAACTACTTACACGGAGGTACGAGATTACTACTAGCTAGAAATCTCTTAGATGACATGCAAATTTATTAAGCTGAACTAGGTGTAAGACACACCTAAGAATGCAAGGAACCAAACAGCCAAACAAGCAACATGCTTTTGCTGCTAAAACAACTACCAAAGCAACATTATACCCTTTATGCTACTTGGATTCCATAAACATAATAGAAGATAAAGGGAATTAGAAAATTGTACAAGAAAAACAAAGGAACTATGACAAATAATCTTCACATTCACACAAGAACTACAAGCATGATTCCATAGAAGTTAAGGGAATTAAGAAATTGCAAAAATAAATTAAAAAAATACAAAGAATAATCTTGCATTCACTTCCGTCACTACTCTTTTTGATTTTTTTTTTGTGGTGAACAAAATTTCATCTTTCCAAAGTAAAGGTGCAACAATAACTACATTACTAAACCTAAAGGAGGACTGTAAACAATATTGACAATTGAAACACATATGTCTTAATCTCTAAACAATATCATAGATAATTGCAATCACATTATCACAATGTTGTTGTCCAAATTGCATCAAGATTCAAGACATTGAAGGGAAGAAAATTTAACTCTGGTCCTGTCACATGACACTTGTAGTTCATGTATCATCAGCGTAGTACAATTTGATTAGTGAATCATAAAATGAGTGGAAATAAAGTGAAGTAGTACATATAAGTACATAAAATGAGTGCAAAATCATGAAAAACATTAAAGACTTTGTTATCCAAAAATCAATTGGTTTCTCCACAAAAACTTAACGTAGCTTCAATTAGAGGCAAATGGATGTGTCGCACCATATAGGATATAGAATAATTTTATTAACATTATCATTTTAAAAAATAAATTTTAAAAGTAACTTTTTATATACAATACTTTCATGAAATCACAGTCTTCCCTACCCTAAAAGAAACCTACCCTTTCACCTCATTGGAAGATCATACCGTTGTAAATAAGATTACAAAATGATATAAAGCAGGTCATTATCATTATTAGTTTGATGAATAAGAGAATCTTTAGGTTCATAATCTATGTGAGGGGTAGAAGATAAGGAAATTTTTATAAAATAAAAGAGAGTAGGAGCAAGAACTACCTAGATTTTCTTAAATAATGAAATGGCTATACTATAGATTATTCTGTATCACTCTTTATGATGTTTTCAGGAGTCTTCTGCATGTGCTTTATCCTTGTATTAGTTTTGTAAGACTTAAAAATATGAAGTTTTTTTTTTGAGGTAAAATATACATGTATAGTTGTCAACTAATCATATAGCCATAATTTCACTATTTAATTCCTTTGTCTCATACATGCGGCAGATTTTATTGTATCAATCAATATATCTAATAGTAATAACCATAGATTGTATGTAATTAGTATTTAATTTTCAACCCTGTTTGTTACTTCAGCTATGAATTGTTTCTATAGATTGTAATAATACCTAAAATAGAAAAGAATGAAAAGAATTGTTTCTATAGATTGTAATAATACCTACAAATCCACTGAATTGACAACATAATAAACCCTAACTTTGTAATTTGTAGCATACGGTACAATCTTGTGACAATTTATTGTCAATCTTACCCCACTTAACACTGAACTCTGTTACTAGGCAATATAAAACATTATAACATTGAAAATCATATCAGGGATCAAGGCTGTTGAAATCAACAGCATCAAAGACAAATATATCAATATTATTTTCCTATGCCAGGGAAAACAATAGTGTAATCCCAAATCAATCAGTATAGCATGAAACAGAGTAAAATGGAATGAGACAACACCCATTTTTTTAAATCTGACCAATCTCGGTGCATTTTATTTAATGCTATTCCACTCTATACCTTCAATATTTTATCATAAAACACATCTTTTCCCAACATGACTCTTCAATTAGACATTTTTTTATCGGTGTTCTATGAAGGTGAGAAAAACACAAGAAGGGGGTTGAATTGTGTTTACTTTTTCTTCGTTTTCTCCTACTGAAGTCACTGATCAGAAGCAGATAGAGTTCAGCTTCTGAAGTGATAATCAGAATCTAAATGCAGCGGATAAAACAG
>Ga0315913_1004929_pt1 | contig 16165 bp, 14 predicted proteins | sample MpolsnodulesMG_FD_207736 | JGI IMG/M metagenome (GOLD analysis project Ga0315913, IMG submission 207736) | Medicago polymorpha root nodule microbial communities from Los Angeles, California, United States - small nodules | ecosystem: Host-associated > Plants > Roots > Nodule | place: USA... | reverse complement strand
CATAAATTCTAGACATGGAATTGATGTTTAGATAACCACTATTTATATCCGAACTTAATGCTTTTCTATCATTCAAGAGATTGAGAAATCATCGATTGAATGATAGGAACAACTCTTGGATCGTTTAATAGTGCGAGACATCGACGATTAAACGATACAATTGAAGTCACCATATTATTTGGACACGAATGATATTGACGAGGGATACATGGTAATATCAAAGGGAAGATAGAATCCATGCATGATCTTTAGGTTACGTGTGAAACTTGATTAAGGAACTCTAATCCTAACAAGTTTTACGCCCTATCAATCTCAAGTTTTAATCTTATAACGTAGATATTTAGGTTCTTAAACAAACATACAAATTACTCTTTCAACTTAAAATGGTAATCGATGTCGAATGATCCATGATATCGCACTAGTCCCTGAGGAGACGATATATAAATACTTACTTTTGATATACGTAAATATGCTACATCAAAATGGCGCCGCTGCCGGGGACTGGCGTTAAGATATCATAGATAGTACGACTATTTTATCGTTTTAAGCAAATTTTGTACATAATTACTTTGTATAGATATACCATTCATTTATTCATTATCCTCGGTGTTGCTAATTTTGTTGGTTAGATTCTTGAAATTTGTATGCGAGGTAGGATTCCACCCGAAGAATTAGAATACGATCCTGAGATCGAGAGGACTGCTCGCAGAAACAACAGTAAGAAAAAGAAAGAGCAAGACCTAGCTAAACAACAACAACAAGAAGGAACCTCAACTGTCATTCCTTCATTAACAACCATACTTGAAGATACAATGGCTGGAATTGGTCAGAATCCTCCGGAAGGCAATCAAAACCAGAATCTAAATGATCAATTTATTATTATTTTTTTCATAATTAAATTTATTGTTAAAATTAAGTGTTCTATGAAAAATGACAAGAAAGAGCCCCAACGATGCGGAACAGAAATTAGTTGATGTTACCTAAAGTGTAGTTCCATGCATTGACCAGAGACCAACAACACAGGTGCTCTTGAACCAATAACGTAGCTTTCTATTTTGGGACACACCAATTTGATCCTTTGCATGCGGATAACATAGCATATGTGATACATACAATTAATACATTACAACACAATATTCTTCTCTTTCATGTTGCACTATCCCATACTCCAAACAATGCTACTTTTAATTTAGCTTCATTGTTGCCAAATCCACATCTACACAGACATGGGTCACAAAGAAAAATCACGAAAAGATAAGAGATTGCAAGAGATATCCCTTTTGAGAACCATTCCTTATTCTGATCACCAGAGGTTAATTTGATCTTCTAGATACATAACTATAATTTTTTTATTGTTCAATAATATTAACCTTTAGTTAGTTTTTCCTTCTCATTATCATATAAGCTTCTATTAAATTTGATGCATTCACACAATCAACACGTTGGTGGTCTTTGGATCCAAATTGAATAATCCACATATATTTCAATCCATCTCGATCCAATGATCCAATGATCATGATTTTAATATGTTAATATTTTGTGCATTTGGTTATTTACTTTTCTATATAAAGGTGGTGGTCCAAGGAAACTATTGCTGTGGTTACCGGTGGAAACAGAGGAATCGGTTTTGAGATTTCAAGACAACTTGCAGACCATGGAGTTACCGTTGTATTAACATCGAGAGATGCTAGTGTTGGTGTTGAATCAATTAAGGTCTTGCAAGAAGGTGGTTTGGACGTCCATTGTCATCAACTTGATATATTAGATTCTTCATCTGTCAATGAATTTGCTGAGTGGTTGAAAGAAGAATATGGTGGTCTAGATATTCTGGTAGGTTTCTAAAATATAATTAGCAAAAAAAAAAGTGAAATTCGTCTTTAATTTTGTTTCTAGATGTTAGCATTGTTAAAAAATTGTGGAGTAATCAATCTCTAATTTCTGTTTGCAATTCAGATTTTTAGTAGTATGTTTGCTTTTATAATCTCTTATCAATTGTTTTTTTGGCTATAATTTTGTTATTTATAGGTAAATAATGCTGGTGTTAATTCCAACATGGGATCTGATAACTCAGTTGAAAATGCTCGTAAGTGTATTGAAACAAATTATTATGGGACCAAGAGAATGATTGAAGCTATGATTCCTTTGATGAAGCCATCTGCTGCTGGTGGTCGTATTGTTAATGTGAGTTCACGTTTGGGTCGACTAAACGGCAAACGAAATGTGAGTAAACAATCTAATTGTTTCATTGAGTAATTTTTAATCTTGTAACTTGGAACACACTTTTTGTTCCCAAATCACGTTAAATTCATTCTCCAGTAAATAGACAACTGATCATCAAAATTGTACGCATATTTGAATATATAGTATTATTTTTGCGAATTGATAAATAAATTTATATAAAATTGTAAACTATCAGTTAAAATAGCATCTCCATTAACTTTTACGGTTGGGGACTATGACATGACACATTAACCACATTAATAGCATCATACTATTCACAATTGCAACCAATGACAAATTTGTTCCTAATATAACCAAAGTTTCATAGTCAAATTAATTCCCAATGAGGTGATATTGATGACGATGTAGGATTAACGTGCAATGTGACACGTTCATTTAATATGCCACATGCCCATATCATAGTCTTTAACAATGGAAAGTAACCGAGTAATCATTTTGAATGACATTTTATAATTTTAGGGATATATTTTCCAATTAGCAAGGGACTATTTTGGTTCAATGATGAATTTGTCTGTATACTCTTAATTCTCAAATTATGCTAAATGCAAAACTGATTAACTATATTTTGATTGTGTTACAGAGAATAGAAAATGAGGAATTGAGGGAGAAACTAAGTGATGTGGAATCTCTTTCAGAGGAACTAATTGATGAAACTATAAATAATTTTCTACAACAAATAGAAGATGGAAGTTGGAAAACAGGAGGGTGGCCTCAAACTTTTACTGACTATTCAGTATCAAAGCTTGCAGTTAATACTTACACAAGATATATGGCAAAGAAGCTTTCTGATAGGCCAGAGGGTGAAAAGATTTACATTAATTGTTATTGTCCTGGTTGGGTGAAAACTGCTCTGACAGGTTATGCAGGAAGTGTTACAGTTGAACAAGGGGCTGATACTGGAGTTTGGATTGCCCTTGTTCCTGATCAAGAGATTACAGGGAAGTTTTTTGCTGAAAGAAGAGAGATTAACTTTTAAGCACAACATGGATATGTAGAATTAAACTGCTAGGAAAAGAAAGTTACAACTTTGATTCCTTGTGGTCTATGGTAATTAAGGGCTACCAATATATTCAGAGGTTAATTGATTGAGATATTAATGGTCTATTAGTGTGACACATGGATTATGGAGAGGTATTTGAGGCACATTGGTGATCTTCACTTGAAAGTTTGACCATGTTTGATGTCATCAAGTGTTCACTAGCAATTTGAAGAGTTTTTCATATCATATCATGTTATAAGACTTTTATCTTTATTATAAGTTCATTATTCATTATTGGAGCTTCACTATAACTCAAGAAAATAATTTTTTTATCCTCAATCATAAAAAATGAATGTTGATATCAATATTTTATTTTTGCAATATTTTGTGACAATGTTGCCGAATGCATTGCTATGTTGACCTCAATGGCATCCCAAACTCTTCTCGACATTTTTTTTATTCATAGCACCAAAAAAAATATAAAAAATAAAGACAATACTCATACAATTATGCATTTTTTTTAAGACATCACTCATACTTTACGGACAAAAACCCTAGTTTGGACCACTTGATCCTTGAGGTGACCCTGCGAACTATTAAGAAGATATGAATAGCTCAATACAAAATATTAATAAATTAACAACATTCAAAATCATCGTAAATTATATGTGGTAGATGATTAATAAATTGCGACACGTTATTATATTCATTAACAAACTGTGTTAGCTATATATTTTCTTTTTATGAGAGCTATATATATTAACCATCTATTTTATTGTCGAATTTGATTTAAAAATGATCTTTCTCGTTACATAGAGATTGCCTCTCGTCTTATAAATACACTATTAAGTGTTTGTTTGATATATCATGGTTAGTTCTACAAAATCATGGTATCATTGTAATTTTATACAATCCACCGCAACTTAAGCATTAGAAATAAGATAAACCATCTTATTGCAGTTTACCGACTTCTCCATGAAATTGATTTCATTTCTCAACCTCCAAATGTAACTTAACAAAAGAAAAGTATATTATGATCTCTCTTTGATTCCACAATCAGTTTTCTCGTATGGTCAATTGTACGTTGCAATTTTTAAGGTTACGTCAAGAAGTGGATTGAAAATTTTGTGTACCGATGAAAAAGGTGATTGTATTACTACCATCGTCGTCTACAAAGAAACTTAGCTAAACTACACTTTTGACCCCCTAATATAAAAAAATGAAAATTTTGCACCCTAAGTTTTAGCCCCTTTGCAAAAGTGACCTTTTGACCAATTTTGACCAGGTCAACGCCTAAGTGGCATGCCACGTGTGTAATTACTAATTTAAAAAAATAAAAAAATCCACATAATCATTTTCTACATTAAATAGATTAAAAAAGAAATTGAAAAATAAAAAAAATAGAAAAGGAAGGATGAATGGGTCATTTGATGTGTGTTTCAAAAGAACAACATTGGAAATGGAAGCACCACCGTGACAGCCACCACAAGTGGTGCAAAAAAGACCAAAATAGCCTCAAACTCAGCCAACAACAATAACATGAGTCTCTGTCCAGAACCAAGTTCACCTTTCTTCCGCTATCTTCCACCTCTTCTTGATTCATCTCCTTACACCGATCTACAGGAGCACGTGCCCTGTTTCTCCACAACTTCTACAACATCAAATGTTGTCTCTGTCCACAACAACTTCAGTAACAACAACAATGGAAGCTTTCATCTTGTTTCTCTTTCTATGGACACTACAATTGATCCTCTTGCAAGGTTTCAGAGGAATGTCGGTGTTTCTGCATTTCCTAGCTTGAGGTCGTCGGCGAAGTTGAGAAGTTTTTTTTTTTTTTCCAGGTTTAGGAGTGGAGGGTTTGGAAGGGACGGTGGTGGGAGTGTCGTTGTCGGAGTTTGTGTGGGTGCGGCGACGGAAATTGTGGAGTTTGGCGGAGGACATGGCGGTGGTTTGAATGATAATGATGAAGATATATATATATATATATATATATATATTTTTAATTCAAGTAAATACACATGTGGCATTTTGATTTTAAAAAAATGGCGAAATACATATGTGACGTGCCAGCACCATTTATGAAGCGACACCTCAGCGTTGACCCGGTCAAAATTGACCAGAATGTCACTTTTGCAACGGGGCTAAAACTTAGGGGACAAAATATTCATTTTTTATTAGGGGGCCAAAATCGCAACATTGGTAAAGTTAGGGGGTCAAAACTGTAGTTTAGCCAAGAAAATTTAAATTTAATTAACAAGGTCATTTTGTTTAAAATTTAAATTAACCAATAGTTCTATTATGCATGATATTATATTTAAACATATATTTCAATTCTTCGGGTAGACGATCTAGTTATTCAAAAAACTTAACAATTAGTATCCCTATTAACTTTATCGGTTAGACTTTGTTTGTGAGTTTGAAGGAAAAAGGAGGGGAGAGTTTGGAAGAAAAAAAAAAAAAGGAAGAGTAAATGAGAAAAATATAACTGTGAGAGACTATTTAAAGAATTTTAGATAATTTTGACTACCGTATTTTTTAGTTATCATATGAGACACATAAGCTTTCTCAGAAGAATTCCTCCGTAAACAATTAAGTTAGGTGGAGTTTAGCATGAGAATGAGAAGTTTTTTCCCATCATGGGAAAGTTGAATCACAACCATAGATTCAATAGTTTTATATTTGAATGGTTAAGATTTTTGACTTATTATTGGGTATTGTGAACCAGGACCCCACCCACATAATTAAATAACAATTTTTTGTTTGATTTATTTATTTTTGTTTGTTATAAATCATGAGTTTTTTGCTTTAATACTCCAATATATCAAAATATCACGTTCAGATCTGCAATTCAAGTCAACACAAGAGTTTCATATTTTTCTTCTCCAAGTTTTAAGATCTAGTTGAAAACAAAATAATTGTACCATCTCTTCTACTTTGTCATTTTTGGTTGTGGGTTTAAAATTAAAATTCCTTTTATGATTCACACATCATATGATTTTAGAAACTATGAACATAAGTTAGAGATGGAAAGTAAATTGTGATAAATTGAACTAAAATAATTATGGAAAAAAATGGCATTCAGATCTTTTACAAGAGGAACTTTTTAGATACGAACATTTGTTTGTGGTTGTGGTTTTTCAGATGAAATTTGTGGCAGATCTGATGGGGTTTAGCTGATGCTATAGCAATCTTTAACCAAATTCGAAAAATTTATGATACGATGAGTTTCACATCTGAGTTTTCTTTGAATTAAAAAGCTTCTTCCCTGAGTTTTGTTTTGTTTTTTTAACCAAAACAATGAACATAAATGATGACCAAGTATATTTCTTCAGATGTATTGGAAAGAAGTTGTACAAAAGTAAAGATGAGGTAGTTTGTGTTGTTGTGAGAGAATGGAGAGGTACACTAGTAAAGATACTGTTTAACATTAAAAGAATGGAGGCAGTTTGGCCACGGGAGCGGTTATGGTGCATAAGAAAATCCTTATGCACTGTGCATAAATCCCAACATAATTGCTTCCTACACCCCCAAATGAAACCAAACAAAACAAAACAAAACGAACCAAACGCGGAATCTTCAATCTCATCATCAACACCGTCATTCATCATCATCACCCTACCGGAATGCCAAAACCATTTTACTGTGGAAATGGTTTCTGTGAGTCGTACTCCAAAACCATTTTGCTATGGAAATGGTTTCCAGAATCTTCAATCTCATCATCAACACCGTCGTTCATCTTCATCACCGTACCGGAATGCCAAAACGATTTTGCTGTGGAAATGGTTTCCAAAATCTTCAATCTCATCATCAACACCGTCATTCATCATCATCACCGTACCGGAATGCCAAAACCATTTTGTTGTGGAAAACCATTAGATGTACTTAATTGTTTCCAGCAGTTACTCCAAAACCATTAGATGTACTTAATGGTTTCCAGCAGTTTCCCAGCCATAAATCCCTCTAACATCACAAAGATTTTGAATCCAGTAACAACTTTAGATCTGAAACCGTGAAAACAAATAGTGACGAAACAGTAACATATAGCATTCAACACAGCGCCATTGGATCGAAGAAGAAGAAGAAAATGCGAGGGAAGAAGAGGAGCGAACCGACTTTAATCTTTAGATCTACTCCTTTTCGTTGTGTTTTTGCGCGATCCGAGTTTGAATTTGGCTTTAAAACGAAAATGGAGGTTGAAAAATGGCTATAGTTTTTAAAAAGGGTGAGTTTGGTTCTCCAGCACGGCGCCGGAATCATCATGTGTGGCCGGAAGAGATGAAGACTCATTTGAATTGTAGAGAGAGAACGCTTTATGTTTATGAAGTGTTTATGCACGGTGCATAAGGATTTAAACACGTGTAACTTTTGCCTTTGGCCACAACCGGTTGGCAACAAACACGTGTGCTGCAGGGAAATAACTAAACGCCACATATTATCTCTCCCAATCCCATTTCTCAAACAAATCGTTGAAATTCATCGGTCATACAGAACCACTCCCACCCAAATAGCACACAGAAAACAATAGAATTAGTCAAATTGAAAGTTTCTAATGGCGACTATAAGAAAAGCTGTTATCAATGTCCACAGACTCATCAACTCTAACAAAGGCACCATCACTTCTTCCACAAAACCCCTTCTCCATTTCAGGCCTCTTTTTGCCCCATTCACGTCCCAATCTCAATCACCCGAAATTATTGATTTATCTAACGAAGAATCCAAAAGGCGCTTATTTAACAGGTTCTCCTCTTTTTATTTTTTATTTTTTTATACCCATTTTGATTGGGTTTAACGTTCTTTATTTGTTTGATTTCTCAATGCTCTACAGGTTATTATATAGAAGCAAACAACGCGGGTTTCTGGAACTGGACTTGGTTCTTGGCAAATGGGTAGAGGATAATATCCATAAATTGGATCAAATTCGGATTAAAGCTCTCATTCATGTCCTTGACTTGGTAATTTATCTACATCTTCATATTACACTGATTATTATTTTACGACCCTTTCACTTTTTCTATGTCATTTCTCTGTTTGTTTGTCTAGTTGGATTTCATCCCCAACATGAATTGATGATGTGATTGTTTCTGTTGGGGCTTTGCTAGTATTGAACAGTCATGCTTGTAGCTATTAGAAAATCGTGATTGTTGGCGGATATTTGGGTGAATCTAAGGGTGTGTTTGGATGGAGTGTTTAGGAGGGGAGGACTTACTCTTATTTTTTAAATTACGGACTTTATAAAATAATTTTTAGAAAATTGAATTTACAACATGATAAATAATCATATAATTCTTCAAAAACACTTAATTTATTTTAAAGAAACATTTTACATTGTTCGTATTTTAAAAAATAAAAGTGAGCCCTCCCCTCCCTTCCCTTCCTAAACCCTCAATCCAAACACACCCTAAACCAATCAATAGAACTACTTATTGTTTGAGATAATATTTTTCTGCCAACTTGGCTAGCTCAAGAGTTTTAAATCCATACGTTGACCACCAATCAATAGAACTCATGGTTACAACCTCTAGTTGAGTTGAAGACATTGCATATATTCCATTTTTTGTGTGAAACATGTCAAACTGATAACTTTAAAGTTTTTGTTCCTCTTCATTTTAATATATTTTTTTTCAAAGGCTTGCATAGTGTAGTGTCCTCTTCATTATATGATGTCTATCTATAGCTCCCATAACTAGTGTCACAAGATAACGTGTATCATAAAGTCGAGGGGTCAATTCAAAACAAAACAATAATTAGTTGTATAATTCGCTTTGGTCATCTTGTAGTGATAATATTTTTTATTTGAGAGTAACAATCTGCATACTTGTTTCTTTTCATAATTTATCGTGCTTCCCCAAACATTTTATTCAATTTCTCATAAAATTCTCCCATTTTTAAGTCCTCACCATCAACAAACTTAATCAACATGTAAATTGGTTTTATTATATTAGCCACATTTTCAACTTCCTCTCAAATATTCCCACTGCCAATTGTTTTTGCAACAAAACCTTTTCTTGTGTTTCCATCTTCTTAATTAATCCATTGTTTTACAAGTATGCAACACAACAATAGTTGCAAAACCTTCTCAATACACCAGAATCAACTTTAATATAATATAATGCAAGACAAACCCAGTCTTTGCTACTTTTAACAATTCAAGTTTGTGATTTGCTCTAAAAATGGCTAAAGATTGACTATGATTAATTATGTACTTCACTATAACATTTCATCTCTCATAGGGAAAAACCACAATTAAGTACATAAATAAACATAATTAATCTTCAGCCATTTTTAGAGCCAATCCAAAACTTGAATTGTTGACAGTTGCAAAAATCAGATTTGCCTCATTATAATATACCTAAGAGGCTTCTTGGTATCGAGAAGCTCTTGCAACTGCAACCATGTTCAATACTGTGAAAGAATGAGTTAAGCAAGGAGATAGAAACATATAAAAAATGAGGGGTTTTGTTGCTGTAACAATTGACAATAAGAATTACTGTGTTGAAGTTGAAAATGTGATTAAGATAATAAAACGAATTACATGTTGATTAAATTTGTTGATGGTAAAAGCTCAAAAATTTATGAGAAAATGAATTTGATGATTGGGGAAGTCGAGAAATTATTAAAAGAGACAAATATACATATTGTCACTCTGAAATCGAAAACATTACCTACCAATTATTGTCTTGTTTTGGCATTGATCCCTCGACTTTGTGACACAAATTATCTTGCGACGCTAGTTCTATGAGTTATAGCTAAAAATCGGTATAAGGAAGTGGACACTGCACACAAGTCTTTGAAAAAATATACGAAGCGGAACACAAACTTTTCAGCTATCAATTTGTCATGTTCACACAAAAAATGGAATTTACGCAATGTCTTCCCGCACAACTGTATATTGTAACCATGAGTTCTATTGATTGATAGTCAACATATGAATTTAAGACTTGCAAAGAGAGATGTCAAAAAACAGCAATCTCAACCAATAAGCAACTCTTCTATTAGGAAAAAACTTGGAGTACTTATTCTTAAACAATGTAATGATGGACAAATTTAATTTTGCAAGAGCAGACAAGTTGGTTTATACTCAAGGAAATAATTGTTTTTGGTCACAATTTTCTAATAGCTACAAGGACGACTCGTTCAAAATATGTGATATGGATTACTAATGACACTTATTTAGAAGAATCTTCTACAAGATATGATCTTGGACTTGATCAATGACGTGAACTTTCAAAGAAATACAATGGGAGGAGTTGTTGGCCTGAGAGAAAAATGCATAAAAATTGAGTTTTTGTTGTTAGCAAATTATGTTTAATTTTGCAAGTTATTTTCAATACCAGTGTTTTATGTTTATGTCCAGACTCTTAATTTTGTCTTTTAAATTTCAAGTAATTCCCTATTGAAGATATTATATATTTTTCATCAAGTACTTTATTGTTTTTATAGTGCATCAATTAGTATATTAGAAAGTACTATGAAGCCAAATAATCTATTCCCCATGTATCTAATACTTCGAGGTCTTGCGTACCCATAGCACTTGCTGAAGAGAATTATGAAACTGGTGGCTATGGTTCTATTTGAGGATTTACTTAGCCAATTTCCGAAGAAAAATGTGATAGCAAGTAAAGGTCAAAGTTTCAGTCTGTTCTGTTGATTAACTTAAGTCAGTTCAAAATTCTATTTCATTTCTGGTGCTCAGGAAAATCCAGATTTATGGAAGTGGATATCGGGACAGGAGCAACCCCCAGAATCAGTGAATGTAAACCCAGTGAGTTTCATACCATTGATCAGATAATTAAATTCCGATTATGTTAGCTAGTTGATTTTGTTTTGTTTGGGGTACAATTCTCATGCCAATATATCATCTGTTATTGCTTAGGTCTTTGCTGCATTGCGGGAAAAAGTTATGAGAAACCTTGACAGCCATTCTGCTCCTGAAACTAGAGCAACACTTGGCCAGCCATGGGTAAGAGGTTGGGATGATATTAAGAAAGGGCGGGATGGTCCTGCATCAGGAAATCAATAGCTTGAGATCGAGTATTTTTTGGTCTATCTATGGCAAAGAATAGATTCCGGTTCACCTTTTTTCTCACTATAAGTCGCTAAAATATTAGTATCAGTAAATGTTTCTTTAAGGTTTGTATTTGCTACTACTAGATATAAGTGAAAAATTGAAAGGGGCCTAAACTTTGAAGATTTTGACTTGAATCTTAACTTTTATCTGTAATCTATCTTTTGATTATTGGTATATTGTTTGGGGATTGGTCATCAATGAAAATCAAAGGGGGGGAGGGACGATCCTTTGTTCATTGCAGAATGTAAAGAAACTAAAGATAAAAGAAAGAAAGAAATAGTCTGAATGTTCTTCTCCCCTCCAGGGTTTACACTCAGTGGAGTAACAGTCTAGAGCCATCTCTGCGTTGATTTCTGGATTTATAACAAACTAGATGTGTTCCCTTTCACAATACATGCGACTCTTGGAATGCGTTTTTTTAAACTCTTCTCTTATATTTTACTTTCAAGTTCCAACCTGCTTTAATTCATACCATTGAGAAGAAACGGACGAGTTACCAACTTACCATATCAAAGATACAACTGTGAAGTTTATAAAGGTCTCTAACACTGACTACTTGCTGATGGGTTAATGACTTTCAATCAATCAACTATAAATCTCCACTTGAGATGGTGCACTTTATTTACTAACAAACCATTTGGATCCAATTCCACTTATTAATAGTATCTTTTGTTTTCCTCTTAGATAAATCTTAAAACAAAACTAAAACTTCATTTTAACGTTAAAACTTTCTATATGTTTCCATTATTATTGTTGGGTTATGAGTAATCCAAACAAAGAAATGGTTGATAGTTTTCCTCATAGAAATGTGGACAAATGAGTGGTCCCCCAAACCCAAAAGAAATTTCCACCTAACATTCATCAAATTCTTATCTATCGTGTGTGTTGGTTGAAAGCAGCAATGGCCTCTGCAACAGAACACATCTTTACGGTAACGGTACTACTCTCCGTCGTTCTCTTCTCACTCTCAACGGAGGAGCCAGTTCCGGCAGCTTGGCCGGAGCAGTTTCATGCCTTAATGTTTATGAACAGAAGCGGATCCCTCCAGAAATTGGACTTATGGTACGACTGGCCCAACGGTCGAAACTTCAATATCATCCAAGACCAACTCAATGATGTTGTCGATTACGACCTCGAATGGACCAATGGCACCTCCTTCATTTACACTCTCCATCCCTCCGACCGCCACTGCAAGGTTCTCCATGTTTCCGTTGGTATTCTCCGTCCTAATTGGCTTGATGGTGCTACCTATTTAGGCCAAGAAAAAGTTGATAATTTCCTATGTAATGTTTGGGAGAAAGTTGATTTCATTGTGTATTATGAAGATGTTCTCACTCGAAGGCCTGTTAAGTGGATCTTCTACACAGGTTTGTTTACTTCTTTCTTTCTAATGTTTGGATTTTGACTTATTTGTGATCTTGTTTGGAAAACAGCTTATTACATGTCAATGAGTCTGTGAAAAAACTATTTGATTTTATTTTTTGTAATAGAAAAAACTTATACATAATCACTTGTATAGAAGGAGTTTTGCTATAAGCCCTTCGGACTTATTAGTCTATCATTATCAAGAGATTGAACGAATGAGAATAAATTCATGATATTATTATTGTTTGAAATGAAGTAAGGTTTGATATACTGATAATTAATGCAGGATACACTGCTCATGTCATGACATTTGAGGTTGGAGCAGTGCTTGAGGATGCGCATTGGCAGGCTCCTGTATACTGCTTCAATCAGACTGAGAATATGTTAGAATCTGCCACTGTTCGTGGCGATTCTTTTGGAAGTTTGATGAGAGGCAAAGTCGATGATGCTGCTGCATAGGAGTTTTTAATTATGAAATGGTCAAACTGTATATGCCTAATGTATTTCCGAATGATTGTTTAGTTTAGCCAAATCTTGTAGGGATGGATGTCATCATGGTTTTCATCCAAACTCATAAATCAAATTTTGTCAGCTCAGCTATCTTTTACGTTTGGGGAAATAATGAACTGAATTGCTAAAAGTCTTGCAAGCAATTAATAAGACTGATTTTGGTGAAAATGTTACTAAAACGATTGATTGATTGAAAATAATCTCTTAATGCACACATGCCTGCATGAAATGACCGGCTTGTGTTTAAAATATCGATTGCGAATATAATGAATTGATTGCAGAATCACTTCCAATTTGCTTATTAATACCTAAGATATTGTTTTTAAATAGGTAGAGGGACTAAATAGTAATAATTTAAAATACCCAGAGATTAAATCTAAAAAAATTGGTAAATCAAAATGGCAGATGAAAGTAAGTATTTTTAAATCAATAAAAAAAAAGGGACAAGAAATAAATAATAAATAAAAAAAACTTTTTTGGAAGAATAAAATGGAGTTTCCACCTCACATTCATCAAACTCTTATCTTTTCTGATAATTTTCATAAATGACTTGTTTTTAGTTTCCACTTTTTATTTGTTGTGATGAAACTTAGAGCAGCCATGACCTATGCAATAGAACAACTATCTACGTTATTGCTATATGTCATTATCTTCTCTCTCTCGTCTTCATATTCGACGGCTGAGCCAATTCCGGCTGTTTGGCCGGAGCAGTTTCATGCCTTAATGTTTATGAACAAGAGCGGAGTCCTGCAGAAAGTGGACTTATGGTACGACTGGCCTAACGGTCGAAACTTCAACATCATCCAAAATCAACTCAATGATGTTGTCGTTTACGACCTCGAATGGACCAACGGTACCTCCTTCATCTACACTCTCCATCCCTCAGACCGCCATTGCAAGGTCGTCCACTTTCCTGTCGGTATTCTCCGTCCTAATTTTCTTGACGGCGCTACCTATTTAGGTCAAGAATATGTTGATAATTTCCTTTGTAATGTTTGGACGAAAGTTGATTTCATTGTGTACCATGAAGATGTTCTCACTCGTAGGCCTGTTAAGTGGTTCTTCTACTCAGGTTTGGTTTGTCTCTCTAATATCACTCTTGGACTATGTTTGGATTTACCTATGTAATTTTATCTTGTCATACATTTTGGGAGAGTAAACTACTTATGACTTGTTCATAATATTAGCTTATATGAAACAATTTTTCTTATATTTCTAGTAATAGAAATAACTTATACACAAGCATTTATATGAAAAACATTTATGCTATAACCGATTGAGCTAATTAGTTATTAGTTTATCAACCAAGATATTGAATGAAGTGAATAAAATTATAATACTGTTATTGTTGCTGTGAAATGAAGTAAAGTTTGATGATATAATGATAATTTTAACAGATGGAGGATATACTGCTCATGTGATGACATTTGAGGTTGGAGCAGTGCTTGAGGAACCAAATTGGCAGGCTCCTATATACTGCTTAAATCAGACTGAGATAATAATAATAGAATCCACTAATGTTCGTGGGGATTTTGGGAGTTTGATGAGAGGCAAAGTTGATGCTGCTACTGCATAAGCTTAAGTGCTTGCAATTATGGAAATGATTCATGATGTACATGCCTAATTCTATTTCTGTTTTGGTGATAGGTAGTGATTGTTTAGTTTAGCATTTAGCAAAATATTTCCATCATTTTTCTATCAGTCTTCTTAGGATGCATGAACCATTGTTTTCTAAATGGTTTGTGACTCTCTCGATATCAGGACAAGATCAAGTGTGGCAATATAAATGAATACTTTTGTTGCATTCAAATATCTTATCGGGTAGAAATGCACAAGTAGATTATCATTCAATTTTATAAACTGTATGTTGTGAATCAATCTCTGCTTGTAGAAACATACACCTTAGCAAAATTTAGGCAAAGTCTCGTACCTATTGTCTCTATTACTGATGCATAAGAAGGACTAGAGGGTGATTGGAAGACTAATACAAGTCAGCTTATCATGTAAGGTTTCACAAAAAGGGACAGATGGTACAAAATTGAACTATCAAATACAATGATCATGACTTGTACTCTCTCACCAACTCCAAATACAATCTCTCACTTTTACAAAGTATATGATGATCAGCTGAGAACGTTCTTAACTACAACCACATGAGGCGATGATACACTGATGCTTGAAGGAAGATCATAAAACTATTTTGTTGCCCTGGACTATGTGCCTAACAGTCATATGTTGTTTTGTTGGTGTATGGACATAGATGGAATGTCAATAATTCATAATTATCGACACGTGTCCGACACTTAGACAGCCTAATCCAAAAAATGTATGTGCTTCATAGATTCGTATATTAGTATACGGCAAGCATAATAAACGTTTCATATAATTCACAACATAAAAAATATTTGTATAGTCAAAACCCAAATATGTATCATTTAGGCATACACAAAAAATTATTCAAAATTTTAAAAGTTTTAGGATAATTAAAACTATGTCTGAAAAAATTTATAAGGACAAAAAAACCACTTTTTTATGGAGACGAAAAATAAAAGTTGGTACTTTTATAGATACGATTAACTTTTTTTTTTTTTTGATAAAAAATGTAGATAATTTAAATCGTAGATTTCACTAAAATTTCAAGAGTGAAAATGGATCCGAATGCTAACACTTAGCTAACCTATCTTTATTGTTCAAGAAAAGCTATAACATTCTATGCGACGAGTTGCATAGGAGACAAGAAAAGAAAAAGAGAAAGTTACTCTAACAATGGTTGCTTATTTCTCGTAAGTGTTTATATAGTTTTGGTTTTGGACACGTCTCAAGATTCAAAGAGAATGACTGACATTATTATTTATGTAAATCACACACATTAAAGAGAGTGAACCATCAACTTAGTCCCTGAATTTTCACGCGTCGGCCAACTTAGTCCCTCAATTATGCGAAATATCAACTTAGTCCCTGAATTTGTTAAATGTCAATCAAGTTAGTCCTTCTGTTCAAAC
>Ga0315913_1004925_pt1 | contig 16167 bp, 9 predicted proteins | sample MpolsnodulesMG_FD_207736 | JGI IMG/M metagenome (GOLD analysis project Ga0315913, IMG submission 207736) | Medicago polymorpha root nodule microbial communities from Los Angeles, California, United States - small nodules | ecosystem: Host-associated > Plants > Roots > Nodule | place: USA... | reverse complement strand
CCATCCAAATTGGATGGAGTTAAGGATCTTGTCACGTTTTCCATCTGATAATTTCACACTTGTAGTTGAAAATGTGTCTTCGGTATGTACATACCGGAGGTGCAAAATGAGAAAAATTCAAATGAACTACCGGTATTTATCTACCGGAAGTCGTATAAAGGTTAATTTTGTATTTTTAGGGGGCCTAAAGAGATATTGAGGGGGCCTAAAAAGTAATCCTCAAACATAAATATGAGAATCTTGTAAATCTTAGTGGAAATAGAGCAGCCCAGCCCATTATGCAATCTGGCAGCCCAATCTGACATGGGCCCTATATAAACATCCATCCATAACCATTTTTCTGCACTGCACACATCAAAACTAGGGTTTCAGTTTCAGTATTCACTCTGTGTGTGTTCGTGCCGCCCCCTATCTAAAATCTGCAAACATGGCTACCCAAATGAGCAAAAAGCGAAAGGTTTGTTCTCAGATTCCTTAATCTTAATCCATTACTAGTAATTCTTCTTAATTTGATTTGATTTGATTCGTAGTTGTGTTGTTGTTGCAGTTCGTCGCTGACGGAGTTTTCTTCGCTGAATTGAATGAGGTTTTGACAAGAGAGCTTGCTGAAGATGGCTATTCAGGTGTTGAGGTTAGGGTTACTCCCATGCGCACTGAGATCATCATCAGAGCTACTCGTACCCAAGCTGTTCTCGGTTAGTATTCATTAATTTACAAATCTGATTTTGTTTTATATGAATCTAAATGGCTGAATCTGATTTATGAATTTATGATTAGGTGAGAAGGGTAGGAGGATCAGAGAGCTGACCTCAGTTGTCCAGAAAAGATTTAAGTTTCCTGAGAACAGTGTTGAACTGTATGCCGAGAAGGTTAACAACAGGGGACTTTGTGCCATTGCACAAGCTGAGTCCCTTCGTTACAAGCTTCTCGGTGGTCTTGCCGTTCGCAGAGCCTGTTATGGTGTCTTGAGGTTTGTTATGGAAAGTGGTGCCAAGGGCTGTGAGGTTATTGTTAGTGGAAAATTGAGAGCACAAAGAGCCAAGTCCATGAAGTTTAAGGATGGCTATATGATTTCATCTGGCCAGCCTGTTAAGGATTACATTGACTCTGCTGTCAGACATGTTCTCCTTAGACAGGTTAGTTAGTTTATCTTATAACAACCTTGTTGGTTTTTTTTTGTTATGGATTTATGTTGCTAATGATGATTGTGACTTTTATGTTGTAGGGTGTTCTTGGTATTAAGGTGAAGATTATGCTTGACTGGGATCCTAAAGGAAAGCAGGGTCCTAAGACTCCCCTACCTGATATTGTCACAATTCACACTCCAAAGGAGGAGGAAGAGTACATCAGGCCTGCTGCTGTTGTGGCAAATGATATTGAGGTTCCTGTCCCAGTCCCTGTTGTGTGAGAATGCTTTGAGTGTATGGTTTGACATTTTTGTTACATTTAGTGTTCTTTGTCAGACTTTTGCAATTTTTGTAGTTTTTGGTTCGTTGTTTTAAGACTTTTGCAATTTATAGTTTCAGACTATCTAAGATATTGTTACACTCAGTCGCAAGTATTTAAGATCTTATTGTTAATTTTTATCATGATATTTATGTTCCTTGTCTAATATTCACATCTCAGTTTTGGTGATATATCGATGCATGTTCAAGTGGTATATGGATTTTGCATATTTGGGTTTATGTTTTAACATTAATCTATCTATGAGAGTTTGTAGAATAATATGAAAGATAGGTTTTAAGGCAAGATATTAGTAAACTCATGTTCTGAGATCATATCGGCAATGTGTTCTGCCCTACATCAATGATTTGATCTTGTTATTTGTTAACTGTTGTTCTTGTTGTGTTCTCAATGATGGTGTTTCTAGCCAAGTTATTAGTAAACTTAATTTCATTATCCATTGGTAAACTCATCAACATTCTTCGTTGAATAGTCTGTTATCGAAGTAATTTTTTTTGGTTGTGTGCATAATTTATCATGCTCCTGATGGAGTATGGTTTTGCTGAAATCTTAATTCTATAATTTTAGTAACAAATTAGTTCCACTCCTTACTATGACAATTGTTCTTGTCAACTGCAATGTCAGTTTGTGCTCAAGTTCCATTAGTGGTCAACTAATTTCTATGAAGTGCAAAAACATTTACTAGCTATTCATACAAGTGAGGTTCTTTGTATAATTGTGGTGGTTAGCATCCTGATCGAGTGCCCTTCGATTGCTATTTTAAAATAAGTGGTAATTGGGTTGTTTAGGGATCAGGGTCCAAAAGTCCTTGTCTATGTATTTATGCGGTGTGAGGCCGGGTTTTTTAATTGGATTTAAGGAAAACAATCGGAAGTTCTAATTGGACCTTTAAGAAAAACATTCAGAAGTTATATAATTTGTACAACAGTTAATTATATAACTATGTACAACATAATCTGTAGGGTTGTAGAATTCTAAAAGGTTACATTTCAACACAACAAAGTATTCTTGTGTTCAAGTGCTAGTTTTGCTTCTCACTTAGGATGGGAAAGGTGGTTGTTTCTGTTGCTGCATTGCTGGATTTTTGTGTTGCTTCACACATACATTAGTAAATGGCAACCCCTGCAGAACTAGTTAATTATCCATGTGTTGCTGAAATTGCCAAAGCAACCAATAGTGGGGGATATAAATTAGTCCACAATTTGTTTTTTTTTTTTTTTATATGCTAGAAACTCTCGAACATCAAAGTAGAAGTTACTTCTACTTTGTTGGCGTCACTTCTAAGAATCATTTGTATATGCACCCTGAACTTATTTAAACCAAATTGGAAAGACTAACAAAACCAAATCAAGAAATTAAGACACCCTTCTAAATTTTCAGTCTCCAAATTTTAATGCTTAATGCATCATTACAAAGTGCACTAGTTATATTTTTATGGGTCAATAGTGGTATGATTATGAACTTGAGTGGAAACATGAGTGAATACCATGATATAGAAATTTAGTTTAGATAACGTCACTCGGTAGCAACATTACATTTGTTACTCTTTTTGGTTACTCTTTTTGCTGTTAATGAAAGTCACTACCCAAGTTGTTGTTTTTACTTACACAAGGAGTAAAGTTTTTTGGAACATTATTCTATTTGGTAGTTTTTTTTTGCTAAAACTATTGAATAGTATCTGTTATATTTTGTAGAGTAGCAATGTTACCAAGAAATCGTTATTTTAGTTATATTTCGGACTAATCCAGTTCAATCTTAAAATAAGTGTGAAGTTAATTTGACACATAGATTGTATCATATTTGTTCTAGTTTAAGAATAATTATGAAAACTGCTATTCAACGAAAACTAATAGTTATAGGGTTGGTTAAAATCGGTCTCAACCACACTAATAAGTTATAGGATTTCTGATTGATTGGTTCATTAAAGTTATAAGATTTTTAGCGTGTGATCGGTGATCCAAACTAAGATGTTCCATGAATTTTAATTTTTTTGTAGAGAAATGTTGTCTCTGTTCGGAGTGGTTTTAGTTTAATGTTTTTAAATTTTCAAAAAGTAAATCACTTTTTTTTTTAGGGTAAATCACTCTTTTTACGTTACCTCACTATATAAAAAGCAAGAAAACATAAAAATAAATGACAAAATATCAATTTTGACACCAAATACTTGCAAGCGTCGTGTGAGACATTGTAGTGAGAAGTGTGAACTATCTTGGACAACATTCAAGGTTAGTTTGACCTATGAATCACATTACATCCATTGAAACAAACAATATCAAAATAACGTACGTTCTTTATTGTTTAAAACATACAAGATTATGGTCGTGTGTGAGGCATTGCTGTGATCGGAGTTGACTACAACCGTTGAAGATGATGGTCGATAACTATTGGCAATGACTTGTTAGTATTATAACAAAAATAAAAATTATAACATATTATTTGTCAAAAATAAAATAAAATTATAACATATTAAAATTAAGTAAAAACCTAATTTTAGATTAAAAGAAAATTTGTTTTTCATGAGAGATTCAAGTGATTTTTTTTTTGCTACTACGTTATTGATACGAAATTTTCATTGTCGTTTAACGGTGATTATATTTGTGCCTTTTTTTTTCTTCTTCTTTAAGATTAGATTGTTTCATTTTGTCATCTATAAAGCAGATCGACTTCTTTGTGTCATGTTTGTGTTGGAAGATGACTAAATCATTTTTATGTCCTCTACATGTTATTAAATCTCATGAAATTCTTTTATATTCATGGGTTTACATTAGTGGCTACATCTTCGATTTCACATGTTTTTCCTTGTGTTGGGTTTGCTTCAATATCTTTTCCTCTAATAAGTGTAGAGGAAACAGTGGCGGAGCCAGAAATTTTATAAAGTTTGGGCAAAAAATTTATCGCAAAACGTCACTTCCTTCCTGCGGATAATTTCACATTTTCTACGGATAATTTCACATTTCCTGCAGATCCTAAAATCCTAAAGTATTTTCTCACCTGGGAATCTAAATCCTTGGCAAAATTTGCAGGAAATGTGTTTCCTACGGAATTTACACAAAAATCCGCAGGAAAAGCTAAAAGTTCTAATAATGGCTGGGCTTGTGACAAAGAAAGTTGGAGCTGAGTCTGGGCTAGTGCTCAGGCTAGCTGGGGGTGGCTCCGCCCCTGAGAGGAAATATGTTTAAAGGTCTTGTGAATTTGTTTCTGTTGTAACACTAGATTTGCCATCTACAAAGCAGATTGAAATTTATTTGCCAATTTTGTGTCGGAAGATGACTAAATCGATTTATTTCCTCCATTTCAAAACACATGAAATTTTTATTTATTCATGCGGTAATGTTGAGGGATAATATATTTTCTATCAACCTTTTAAAACTTGGAATCGGGTGGTACTAGAAGTGCAACACTCTAATTTTAACATTCACTATTTTATTGTCTGAAACTTTGATCCAATAAGAGAGCGGGTGTTAAAGAAAGGGTCAAAAGAGTTCTCTGTTGTGGTTGTCTCTCATGGCTTAAGAACTATCGACTTCATCTTTTGATTTGTACAAAAAGGAAACAACGAAATCGCATTCAAGAAATGTTGAAGAACTAGATAATCAACTCAAATGAACAAACACTTGTATGAGAGATTTGGGTGAGGGACACTTGTATTGAATTTGAAACTATGAAATCCTAGATGGTTAAAGGTTAGGAATGATCGTGGTTTGAATTTTATAAGAAAATGAAACACTAAAATGGTTGCGAAAAACCAAACCAACCTGCAATTAAACCACTAAAATGCACCTAGATTAAAATTCGACACTAATGGACGTCGATTTATTCCTATTATAGTTTTTTAACAACAATGCATGCATGGTTTGATACCTTCCCATTAAACTCAATATTCATATTTCCACATCTAGCGCAAAGAATCAAAACGGGATCCTATATTCAGCGCTGAAGAATTAATTCTCGTCGGAGCTTTGTTTCCACTCCTTGTCACTGTCTTCCTGACCCTTATTTGTTTTTGCACCACCATCCATGGCATCAATGTATTTTTGTTAAATCCACTTCCACACAAATACGAGCATACTTCCCATGTCCGCGCATCAACGTATTTGTGTCCACTTTCACCGTTTTGCCATTCTAATTCCCAATGAAATACTCAATTGGCAATCCAAAGATTGTCACCCACACTGCAACTTTTTGAATGGTGTCACTTTGTGGGTGAAAGTTAGGGCTTCATTCTTTCACTTTCAAATAATGATCATATATGAACCTTGTGTCATTCATAAGTGCATCATGTTGATCGTCTTCATTAGTAAAATTAATCAGATAATAATTGAAGGATTTTAAGCTATCATTGATTCTATAAAGAGCGAAAATGATCATTGGATTATGATTAATATAAATTATGGCATCTTAGGAGCTAACTTAGTTTTTTTTTAGTATTTGACTAGTTTTTTTTTTTTTTTTTTTACAGTAAAAATGCTTCATTCAATAAATTAAGCCACAAGCATTACAGATAGATTGACACAGTTGAATTGGGGAATTCCCCATCCATTGTCGAAGGACAAATTTTAAATAAAAACTAACACACAGACACACATAGTTGACAATACACATAGCTTGTTCAAAAGCCAAAAGAACATAACCAATCCAAGAACAACAAACTAGCATCCGCTCATTCAATCTCTTACGAACCCGTACTTTGGCAATATAAGAATGAGAATCCACAGTCTCTTTCCCAATCTAGTTACGGATAATTTCTTTGACTTGTGTTCGCACAATTCGACTATCATTGGTCTCAAAATTGTCCAATTTTATCGGATGTTTGAAAGTAGGTTGCTGATTAGAGAGTTTGTTGCGATGGGAGTCAGCCTCATAAGCTTTTTCAGTCACTATGGATTGCCAAGGTACACCAACTAACTTGTTCCAAAAAACAGAATCCTTTTGAGGCATTTTGACAAACACCAATAATGCATCCTTAAACCAAAAAAAGAAAAGACACATACTATAAATAAAACAAATACCAAAAGCCTGATTTGAAGGGGCCAAGAGCAACAAACTGTGGAACCACCATGGTGGCTTCGGAGATGGACAGATGAGTGCCAAAAGTGAAGGTGTAGCAGCATTAATGGAGGCATCAATTTGCTCAAGCTTCTCATAGATCGGCGGCGGTGGCTCAGGTGGAGGCCGCGTCGTTGAAAGAGGAAATCCGTGTTCAGCTTGCGGTGGGCAGAGAAGATCTCCTCTTGAGGTCGACTCCACCTTCAGATCTGGCCTTTTGTTATGGATGTCGAAAGCAGGGAAGGTGGAGGCCATAGATGATGTTGGTGGAAGGGTCATGGTGAGATGGGGTGGTATCAGGTTGAGGTATGATGGCAGTGGGGTAGTTATGGGGAAGCAGGGCCTTGAGAGGAAGGGGAAAGGATTAGGATCACCTAGGTGCAGCGAACCATATGGCCGGGGAAGACAAATCACAGAGATTTGGTCTGATTCGCCGCCGCTTAACCAAGGAGAAACCCTAGTTTGGGTGGCTGAATACATGTTAAGTTTAGAGAGAGAAGGTCTACCTTCTCTCTAAAAACACATGGGGCAGTAGTATTTGACTAGTTAAGATTGTTGGTAAGTATGACTTGTTTTGATCCTTGTATGTAGTTCATAAAACTATATAAAGTCATGAGTTGTAACTCAATTAATCAACAAGAAAGTTCATTTTTACACCTAACATGGCATATTCAAGTAAGTTTTATATTTCAATTTTTTATATAATGCATATACAAGTAAGTTAAAATGTTATTAGATGTTAATATATATATATATATATATATATATTAAATATATATATTAACATGAATATTTTGTAAGTGACATTACATTCAAGGAAAAAATGAAATAAAGTCAATATTTTGTTATAAATGAATATAAGTTAAAATGTTGTTAGATGTCAATATTTTGTAAGTGACGTTACATTCAAGGAAAAAATGAAATAAAGTAATTTAGCTACAAATTTGATAATTTTTACACAAAAGTGACCTTGAGCGTGTTTAAGGAATGTGATTGCCCAATGCCTCATATTATGTTCTGGTTAAAGCTCAAATATATATATATATATATATATATATATATATATATATATATATATAATACAAGTTTGTGTGCGCGTGCGTGCGTGACTTTAAGGATAATAGGTAGAGTTGTGACATTTTTTATTTTGCTACTAATAAGGTACTTATGTGTTCGCATAAATATCTTTTAATTTTAATATGTGTTCAAAAAGAAGAAACAAATAAAATTGGTGATATTATCATCAACAACAAAACCATGACCATGTCTAGCATTTAACCATTTAGGATTTTATAATTTAAATTTGATACTATATTTAATTTATAGTGTTAAAACACTATCATCTTTCTTAAGTAATTTTGTTGAAAGATAATTGATGAAAGATAGTTTGATACTATATTTAATTTACCCCACATGCAATGTAAGTTATATATATGTATATGTCTATACCGTGTTCAAGTAATTTTACCACCCAAATATATGTTTTGCAGGATCATGTTGGGCTTTTGCCACTATGACAAGCTCTAGAAGGTCTATGACAGATAAGAATGAGTTAGTTGACCTCACTGTCAGCCCAACATCTAGTTGGGTGTGATCGGGGAAGCAATGATTGTTTACATGATACTAAAACACAGTGGTGGCGTTCCTTAGTGAAAAAGATTATCCTTATAAAGAAATTCGACAAGACTATCGTAATGATGTTATACACACAACATGATTTAATCTATATCAGTTTGTAGCTCCCGATCATGAATAACAACTACTACAAGTTATGGCCTAACAACCAGTAGCAACTTTAGTGTCCGTTGACGAAGAATTTGATCATTTTAATGATAGTGAGATTTATGAAGGATCATGCAGATCCAAAGTGAACCATGCTATTGGTTTGGTTGGTTACGGGGTAAGTGGCGATGCAAAAAAATATTGGATAATTGTGGAAATTAGGCTACATGAAATTAATAAGGGAACTGGATCTCCAGGAGGTCAATGTGTCATTCATTATGGTTTTTCTTTTTATCCCACTCTCAAGGTTATGGTTTAGGTTTGAGATTCCCTACATCCCACTATATGATACCTTTATATTAAATTTCCTATTATGCACTTAAACTATGACTTCTTACTTGTATTGAAATAATCTACAATATGAATGAGCAACAAAGTTCTCATTGAGTTTAATGGGAAGGCACATGAGCCAACAACAAGTGGACACATGGAAGGAGTGAGGAATGTACCGGTTAAGAATGTGGGACACAATAATGACAAAATCATTGGACCTATGAAGAATACGCCATAATTAAATGGAGGAAATGAGATCAGTATGAGTCAAAATTTAAATGGTACATATACATTCAAAGATGTGTGATACATTGATAATTTAGAGAGGAGTGTAAGAGATATGGCTTGGAATGTAACAAATGCCAACAAGATGATCATAATACAAAGATGCACATTTGAAGAGGGTGATATTAATTTTTGAAAAAAGAGATGTGAAGTAAATTAGTAACAATTGACATAGCTTTGTATAGAAAATGAGATGATTTCTTTCTTTATCTCCATTAAAAAATTTATTTTATTAGTAAATTAGTAAATCAGTTTCATGTCAATTTCTCACTCTCCTTTGTTTGGATTTACATGTATTGTTTTGTCATCTAGTTATGAGGTGTTTTAACGTGAATGGTCCAATTCGCTATTATGAAGTGGTGTTTTGGTGTACTAGCATATATACTTTTTAACTGCAAATATTGAGCTTAATTTTTTTTGGTTTGTATCTATGTGACATTGCAATTCTTATTTCATCCCTTGCACACTTTATGCTCGGTTTAAATGTTTTTAATCCAGTCACCAATTATTTTTCTTATATGAGCGATGGTTCAATCACATATCATTCTTATTTATAACTTGTACGAACATTCTGATACCTTGTTAGGGTGACGTTTAGAATGCACAAGTTAATCTTTTTGTGTATCATACATAAATGTGTTTTATACCATTGATATAGTGTTAAATAATTCAATGGTCAAGATTGAAGAAGGGATACTTGTTCAGTGAGTTTGATATTCAATTATAGGTATTTGCAAATATGGTGTCCAACAACAGTGAAATTACACTTCTGTATTTATGAAAAAAAAAATTATTACTTAAAAATAACATAAAATTTAATACTGGAAAACGTAATATTAAGCTAAGCAACAATTTTTTGTATGGAAGCAAAAAACATTTTAATAAAATTTGATCGAATAAAATATATTTAGTATAATGATTTCATCAGGATCTTAAGATAAGACAAGCTGCTTAGTCTTTTGCTTCAAATATGCCAAATTGATCCAACTATCTCCTCACAATCTCATGAAAATAGCTTGAACAATTGCGTCCCTGACCTCAGCATTGCGTATTAATGATTTTATTATTTAATTAAATGAATTAAATGATTTATTAATTAAGAACCAGCAAAAGTTTAATTTAAAAAATTATTAGAAAAAAAAAAAACAGAAATAGTAAGAAGCAAATGTTAAAACCCAAAAAAAGTAAGGGAAAATTACATTCACCTTCCCTAAGGTTTATTAAAATGATAGTTAGACCCCCTCTTGTTTTAAAACTAACACTAACCTCCCTTAAATTTCTATCAAATAAACAAACACATTCCTTTTATATTAACACTGTTAATTCTCTGTCAAACTGTTTGTTTTTAGGGCAAACAACCAAAAAATCCATTCGCTCTTATTTTCACAGATGTTATAATTTGAAGCATTTATTTTCTCACAATGAATGACCAGACCAACATAGCTGTTGATCTTGCATAACAGAACTACAATTTTTAAAATTTAAACATATATAGCAGAAGAAACATGAACACTAAAAGCGTCACAAGAATCAAACGATCTGCATTTGATGTTTAATTGGCTTATCACCATTTTAGGTACCAAATGAGGAGCCATTCTATAACATCCTGAGAACATAATTAGGACTTGAAGCCATTCTAAATGCAATGTGCCTACTTGATTTTAGAAACTTGTAAAATACATATTCATGTCTATTCAAACGATTTGTTGCTTGTGATTTGTAAAATAATCTTTGTTTGGGTATTTTGCTTTTTGAATCCTCATTTTTTCTTACATACATACTCATGTTTATTCAAACGATTTGTTGCTTGTGGGTTTTGTCTTGTGTTGGTGAGTTTCATTAAACAACACAACTAATGTATGCTCAAAGTTCAAACCAATCTTCATGCCCCTTGACAAAAAAAAACAATATTAATGGCATTGAAGATATCATTGTCGTGTATTTGCCATGCCAAACTATAACTATAACATATTCGTGCTGTGTAATACTAGGTATATAATCCGTGCGTTGCACGGTTTCATTAAAATATATATACAAACATTAATTTTTTTTGAAAAATTTACAAAAATAATATTTTTATCACGTATAATCAGAGATAGTTTTGTGATCGAATGTGTTTTTTAAAAATTACTTCAATTTTTTTCTTGGTCTCTATTCTATTAGAAATTGGTCAACTTATCTTGTATTTCGACAAACCCCAAATACAATATCAAACTCAAAGAAATTTGCACGCCTTCTGTTCTCTATCTCTCCCATGTGTGCAATCCGCCTATATAAGTTTCTTATCCTAAAAGCATCTTATTTGTTTTGCTCATATTGCTTATGCACAAAAGATAAACAGATGTAATTGGTTATTTGATCGTAATGTAGACATAATTTCGGATTTGTTGTTCTTAAATAATAATTTTTGAAAACTATTTACATATGGCTTTTGATATTTTTTAAAGGATATTCCTTAAAATTTTTTTTGAGCAAAGGCAAAACTAAGCCATATCATTAATAATTAAAGAGTACAAATAAGAGGGTACATGATCGAAAATATAGGGGCTAGGGTGAGATAAGGATGCTCTAGCTACAAAGTGTGCAAACTTATTTGCCTGCCTCCTAACATAACTGAGAGTAAATTACTGTGAGATGTCAACAAATATTATTAGACATGAAGTTGATTAAAATAGACATCTAGTTACTGCATTGATGTTAAAATTTTCAGCTTCCTGACAACAACCAAAAAACCATCTTGATTGATTAATCAAGACCAGGAAATGAAAAGAATGCAAATGCTCTTGCAGTAAATTGTTTTTATTGCAATAAAATATTAAGATAAATAAAAATAAATTATGACTAATACATTTATGCCAATAATAAAACGGTACATTTCTATTAATTAAGACTAATAAGTTGTAACTGAAATTGTCTCCAAGGCTCCTAATCATTCACTCCAAACTTAACTTTCATCTTCATCTTGGTTGGCTTCATTCAATTATGTATTTCATTTTTGTCCCTTAGCTTATAATCTATGTTGGTTTCTTTTTTTGTTTGTTTTGGTATTGTAATTAAGTGTTTATAGTCTTGGTTTCTATCATTGCACTCTTTGTGTTGGATAGAACTCTTTATTTGGTTAACATATTCTATTTTGTTTTGTTTAAAAAAAATGCTTAAGAAATAAGTTAAAAATGATGGTTTTGGTAGGTCACACTGAATATTCATATTAGCAAAAATATGTCTAATAAATGATAAAAAAAATGTCTAATAAATGATGTCATGTCATAAATGAATAAACCGCATCATAAGAAATAAAAATAAGATGAGGGACTGAAATTATGAAAAAGTTTATATAAGGGGAACAAAAAATTGATTATTGAAATAAGGACCAAAAATTCATTTACAAAAATATGCGGACCAAAAATGCATTTTAAGGCTAACTTTTATTATTATATAAAAAATGAGACTAATAAAATTGTTGTTGAAAAAGCTGAAATTTATTTAAAAGACTTTGATTTAATTGAAATTAATAATAAAAAAAGGATTTTTGAAAAATGAATAGTTTTAATTGAAAAAAACGTGTAACAGAATTGAGGTGAGTTTGTAGAAAGTAGAAAGAAATGATGAGATGCGCATGCGTTAACGGTGGTTCCGTTATTCTTCAATCATCTTCTTCTTCTTCTTCTTCTTCATCAATTCAATTTCAATTTCAATTTCAACAACAACGCTATTATCATCATAATCATCAACGTTATCTAAATCTTGTTCGCTCTCGTTCCTTATCCTCTTTCTCTCTCAACGTTACACCTCACAACACTGAAGAACTTCAACTTTCTTCTTCTTTCTCCAACGACGCCGTTTTACTTCCAATTCAAGAACAAGAACAAGAACAAGAACAATCATCTCCTCCAACTCCAGATGAAGATAAATCCACTACTAAGCTTAAAAAGAAGAAGAAGAAGGATCAAAATGATGAAGATAACAGTAACAACATCGATAACCGCTTCAAGCTCCGTAACGGAAGAGAGGTTCGTTCGTTCTTACTTTTTCAATTTTCAATTTCATTCTATTAGTTACAATAGTCGGTTAAGCTAGACTAGTTAGTTGTGCTCATTGGCTGCATAAGTTTTGTTGTATCGCTTCATGTAAAGTTATCTCATTAATCAAATGTATTTTTGGAAATTTTTTCTCGTTTTATGAGTTCTGTCAAGAATTGTAATAGATTTGATTTTGTTTGTAGGTTTTTGAAGAGAAAGCGTATCTGGTTGGTGTTGAGAGAAAAGGTGAAGTTAGTGATTCCTTTGGTATAGAAGATTCTTTGAGTGAATTGGAACAGTTAGCTGATACTGCTGGATTATTGGTTGTTGCCTCTACTTACCAGAAGTATACCATTTCTTCTTTTACTCTGCAACTTCAATTTCAAATTTGGCATAGTACATAGATATCGTATCTGGAAGTGGAACATCTCAAGTTTCACCAAAGTGATTATCTTAGTGGAACGTTTCAAGTTTTCACATAAATTGGCCCTATCCAGATTAACAACTCCATTATGTGCTATAGCATATAAGTGCTTATGTATACGTTATTCTTATAACAAAAGATAAAATACAGTTTTCATAAACTATCTTGAAATAAGTTAATTCAAACATGTTTTACAATCACATTATAATATTATTGTTTAAAATCTCTTTGCATTGTGGTAACACATCAAAGACATTGAAATAGGATTGGATAATATACAAGTAAAAAAAATAATTATACTGTCACTGTGTAGTTATTAAACTCTTCTGTTGTTGTTTATTGTCATGCAGTTGAGTGCTGCTTTCTTTTTGGCTATATGATGTTGTTGTTGTATCTCATTGCTTATTTTTTCGATTCTTCTTCATATGTTAATAGAACATTGCATGTTCATGCTCGTATACTTGGCTTTATATATACCTTTTCTACTTTACCCAACCATATTTTCATTTTCATTTTCATTGTGAGTTTGGTTGGAAGAATATGAGAATCTAACTGTGCCCCAATGATGGAGACATTACTGATTGCTATGCAACATTTTTCCTCAGACTCCTCTGTTTCATCATGCCGATGAATTTATTAATTGAAGGGTTTCATTAAAAATATCGTTGCTTTGCATTGCATAATATTGTTTACAGGCAGGTCATAACCAATAATCATGTCTTTGTTCTCTTTGAAACATTTCAGTTGTTAGAGACATATTTCTCAGTTCCCTTTTTCTTCTTCTACTGGGACAACATATTGCCATATGACTCAGTTTCAGACTTAATCTAAATGTTACAGGCTTGCTTCTCCAAACCCTAGGACGTACATTGGCTCTGGTAAAGTTTCTGAAATTAAGAGTGCAATTAATGCATTGGACGTTGAAACTGTGATATTTGATGATGAACTATCAGCTGGGTAAGGGACCTTTTTTCTAACTGCATATTTCTGTTAAGACTATTTTTTCATACTACCATTTTTTTTGTTGACATTTGACTATTTCATTTACTGAAGTAGTTCATCTTTGGAACTGAACATAAAAGTTAAATAAAAAGTTACATTTTGATATGTTTACTAGCTTTGATTTGAGATAATTGGAACCATAAGAGCCAGGTTGCTCTGGAGGATGTGTTCAAAAATTTGGTTTCTAGTATAAGCGAGTGATTATTTGGAAACTTTTGATTTTCAGTAAGGTGGTGAGGTAGCTCAGACTATGCTGCATATTTCGTATTATTTTCCTTTATGTTTTTTATAGATCCAGACTGTTCTGCTCTACTTTGCATTGTATTGGTCCACTACAGTGGCTACACCCAAAATGAATAATTTATTATTATAGTTGCATTGTTGTGTAAGGAATGCCATTCTGAATCTCACATAAAATTACTGATCCCTGCTGATTCTAGGCAACTGCGCAACCTGGAAAAGGTTTTTGGTGGAGATGTGAGAGTTTGCGATCGAACTGCTCTAATCCTTGATATATTTAATCAGCGAGCAGCAACACATGAAGCATCTTTACAGGTAATTATAAATTAAAAAGGAGGTTTCTCCAGTATCCTTTGTTTTTAATAGGGTATCACTAATAAGTATCCTGGATAACTGTTGATCAATATTTGGCAATGTGATCCATGTAATTGACATATAAATGCAAAGGAGGACTTTCCTATGGTATTTTATGTTTATGTTATCACTTATTTCAATATATATCTATATTTTTTTTTTTATGAAAATCAATTAGTTGATCATATACTCTAAAAATTACAATATTATTTTTTGTTTTATTTTGAAATATATATCCCCAAATTATATATTGTGTTATTACCAGAAACAGAGCTCTGGCAAATAGGAGAAACTTAGACCCCTATTCTGATAACTCTACCTTCTTTTGATTTCTAGGTTGCATTAGCACAAATGGAATACCAACTACCTCGTCTAACAAAAATGTGGACTCATCTTGAGCGTCAATCAGGAGGACAGGTTAAAGGAATGGGTGAAAAACAAATAGAAGTGGACAAGCGTATTTTGCGTAACCAAGTAAGCATACATTATTATCTGATCATTGTCAAATTTATCTGTAAGGCTACAAAAATTCAGCTTCATTCAATTGTTTTATTGTGATGTATGCTAGTGCAATACTATGATTCGTAACCTATCAGTTTCATACATTATGCATTTCTCTCAAATTTGTGATTATTTCTGTTCCCTAGAACTTTTTTTCTTACAAACATCTAATGCATGGGCTTTGACAGATCGGTGTTCTTAAAAAAGAGCTAGAATCTGTTAGGAAACACCGAAAGCAGTACCGTAACAGGCGTCTCTCAGTACCTGTGCCAGTGGTATCCTTGGTTAGTTTTACAACAGGCCATTTTTTTAGACTGATATTGCCTTCGTATTATGGTAATGTAAGCCTTATAAGATGATGATATATGCTTATTTGCCATCATTTTAGGTTGGTTATACGAATGCTGGTAAGAGTACGCTTTTGAATCAATTAACTGGAGCAGATGTTCTTGCCGAGGATAAACTATTTGCAACTTTAGATCCAACTACAAGGAGAGTACAGGTCAGTAAAAAATTACCTGGATATTGTTACATTTTTATTCACAACCTAGACATTGTCTTCATTGTTGAATGCTTTCAACTATCGTGTATGTGCTTCTAATTTGTAATGAGACTCAAATACCAACATCTATTCTTTTCTTAATAAAGAACTAGTCCAAAATTTCATATCATCATTTACCTTACAGCACTGTCATTTCCTCTGTTTACGGTGACCCTTGGTTGTGGGATGATAAAAATTTGTTAATGATTTTTTTTGTTATCATGCAAGAAATCAAG
>Ga0315913_1004923_pt1 | contig 16176 bp, 6 predicted proteins | sample MpolsnodulesMG_FD_207736 | JGI IMG/M metagenome (GOLD analysis project Ga0315913, IMG submission 207736) | Medicago polymorpha root nodule microbial communities from Los Angeles, California, United States - small nodules | ecosystem: Host-associated > Plants > Roots > Nodule | place: USA... | reverse complement strand
AATTATGACAATTTAGTTTTCAAAAAATTACTACATGCAAATTAATTATTTCAATGATGTGAGTGGTTAAGGTATAAGGCACTTGAAAGATAGTTGAGTGAGTGGGTGGGGTGTGTATGATTCTGGCTAGAGCCCACATCGGCCAGTAGATAAATCAAAGGGAACCGCTCAAGCTATAAAATAAAAGGATTCCTTCTTGTCCAGTATACGGAGCCGTGTGAGAAATAAATTGCATATCAATTGTTTACCTTTTAATTTAATAAATAAATAAAAAGGAGACTGTTAATGAATGCATTCAAGGAGAAACAAAGAAACTAAAAGAAATATTTTTTTTATAAAATTTCTTTTATTCAATTCTTGGCTTTTGCTTGGATGTCCTTTGTTAACTAGTTCCTATTTAACATGATAAAATTTTGAGTTAATGGTGTATATAGTTAATTACACTATTATTGGTTTTTTTTTTTTTGGTTAAATTTTGAATTAATATTGCTTTGTGGCATGCTTAATGTTTTGAATTTGGTAAGGAATTTCAATGAAAATGAGAAGGAATAATAAGAGGGAGGCTTCATTATGCAAACATGAGAAGGAAGAAGAATTTTTATGAGGTTTTAAATACGAACTAGGAAGCAATAATTAGCAATGTCCAAAATATATATGTTTCTGCTTGCTTTGAGATATATAACATTATGCATTTCAATGAGATGGGTTGTTCAGGGAGGCATTGTGAATACACTCTTGAGTCTTGATTGTTGAGGCACTTGAAGGATCGTTCTCTTGTTATGTGAACATAGTGTTTAAAATTTACGTTGAAACTCTTTTTAAACTCATATTTAAAGTGAAGCTACTATCTGTAGCTTATATGTTAATGAACAATGGGAGTGAAATAACGGTGTTTCTTAGTTTGAAGTTGATTTCATTTTCTCTGTAAAAGATTTGAGACAGAGGAGTGACGGACACATATTACAAGTACTTGTAGTTGGACTCAACAAAAAAGCCGCTATGAAAGGAAACTATGTATGAGAGAAGATGGTAGAATGCTACATTTAGGCACAATAAGTTAACACGCTTTGATGCATTAACAGTGTTGTGGGAGCGAACAAGAATGCAAATCATTTTCTTATGCAATTTGGGTATTGATAAATTTAATGGATTGTTTATATATTTTCAAATCATTGATTCTCGTTATGTTCCGTTAACTTCCATTTTATAATGTGTGCTAAAACACATTTGTAGTGCTTCAAGTTCCTGACACAACTCGTCATGGAGAGCGTGGCAATCCGGTGCAATGTAGGTTGCCCCAAACTTCAGCGAGATCTCCAGTAAGTTCATGGCTATATGATGAATAGAAGAAAGAAATTGTCTAGATGCAGTAACATCAACGTTTCTTCTGTTCACGTTCTTCAGCCAAGCAACACTGGCCGAGGGACAAGCTTTGGTCTCATTTGGTAAATCATACCGTTTGGCATTTCTTAATAATTTTGCAACGAGAACATGAATGCTTGTCATACACTCATTGCCATTTTTGTTCAATAATCATCAAAGTATCATAGAAGTACCAGCTTTGTGTTCTTATTATTCAAGCTAAGATAAATAGTGAGTAGCCCTACAGAAAAAGAGGTTGAAGTGAATTCAGTGAATGCAATTATCCTTATGTTGTAACAGAAATCAAAATGACTGCACATTTCAACAACATCAGAGTAGCTATGCTTCTCATTCCCCTCGTTTTATCTACATTCCAGATGACACCATAGATAAGAAATTCATTTGTATGTCAGCTTCAATTAAGAATATAGGAATCTAATCAATGAAGTTTATAGTGAGGTGAAGAGAAGACTGTTGAGTAGATACATAAATGTTGAGTATCCTGTTTGTCACTAATGTTCGGCCACATGACCAAAATAAATGATATAATACAAAGCTATGTCAATAAAATTTGGTAGGGAGTGATGAGAAAGCATTTGGTACTTACTAACACTTCCTACAACTGAATGATCGTGTGTACTTATGTAGTATTGACGACAAAGAAAAGGGATTTTATAGTATATTTTAGAAAAAATAAAGGGGAAGATATCATTTTAAGGAAGAGGGGGGCTTCAATCTGCAAACTTGAGAAGGAAGATGAATATTAATATGGTGTAAAATAGTGTAACTAGGAAGCAACAATTAGCAATTTCTGAAGCATGCGTTTCTTCTTGCTGAGATATAGAATCTGAAATGTTTGGAAGCATATGAACCATTTCAATGGGTGTGAGTGGATGAGAGAGCATTGTGAAATATGCTGTTGACTATTGAAGAAGAATGGTTGAGTTTAATGTGCGTGTATGTTTTGACTAGAGCCCACATCGGCTAGCTCTTAGATGAACTTCTTATTATGGAAATTCTTTATGCATTTGCTAACAAATTCCTATTTAAATAGTTTAATACATGGTGTGAGAGAACAGTCAAGTTTAAAAGTTTATTGATCTTTTTAACCTTGTACTCAAAAAAAAATAAAATAGAAATTGTATTCATCAAATATGATTTTTTCTTTAAAAAGAAATGCTATATGATTTTATATAATATTTCAATCACACTAAATCTGTAACATTTTATAGTGTTTGTAGTTTAGAAAAAAAAGCTAATGCTCTTCTCCACTCTAAAATCCTCATTCTAAACATACTAGAAGGGCAAAGTACATTTTATAGTGTCTCTAATTATTCTATTTTTAAAAAAAAAAAGTAAACACAATGAATGAAATTTTCCTTAGTGTTTAAATGTATTGTCCTCTCGTGAGCTTAGCTCAGTTGGTAGGGACAATGCATAATATATACAGTTCAAATCTTGGAAACCACAAAAAAAAAAATGCAAAAAGGATTTCGAGATAAGCAATTTAGATATATGCTAGCTTTAACCGAGACAATTTGACACTAATTGTTGAAGTTGATACTTTATATTCACACACCCTACATTTTGATGCCTCCATTTTCAATCCTTCATCTGGTGCAATCCTATCTGAATTCCAAGTCTAGCAAAATATCTTAAACAAATAAAGAAAATGGATGTAAAAAACTTAACATGTATCGCAGTTCATCTACTCCTCTTTTGGTATATGTTGCATAAGTGTACCAAAAAATAATGAGAATGCCGTTGCACATGATGTTTTTTCTTCAAGTTTTATGTATCAGTGTGATCATTAAGAAATGGTTTTGGTACTCAAATTGACCATCACTTGCAAAACGATATGTATAACTTGGGTAACCTGCTGTTAAACTATAAATTCTGAAACTTCTTTTTATGGAAATTCTTTGCCCTCATCTTTGGGTATTTATTAGCAAGTTCTTATTTAACTACTCTCTCCGTTTTTAAATATAAGCAAAATTGACTTTTTAGATTCATTCATTTAATGATATATGTGGTTCATAATTTGTGTGAAATTCTTTTGATCGGTTGAGATAACACTCAGATTGATCTTTGATCTTGTGTACTCACAAAATAATTAAGAGATAAAACAAATAGAAATAATCAAATTGAGTAACATGTTTGTCAAAGAGCATACCTTAATTCACATTAGGATTGAACAACTCAATATTAACCTTAGTTCCTTAAATGAATTCGATATCAATGTTTTAGGGATGTCCTTCACATGCTCATATTTTCTCTTCACCCGCTCACGTAAGTTATGCACACCTTCCCTCAACCGCACATAAACCATCCAAAGTACTGACATATCTCTTTGAATGGTTGGACCGCCCTATGCATGTCATACGGGTTGAACATCATATCATTCGCTTACAGACGATCAAGGATCAACCGATACGGCAACGGTGTAGCGTAACCCTTTCTAGGAACGTACATGCTGCAAATGGCAAGTCTGGGGTATATTGTGGATTATAAATATATCCATAAAATTTTGTCACATGCTTGAGCTCATGCCTGAAAAAACAAACATGCTTATACTAACATTTTATTAGAAGAAATATAAATTTAGATACACAAACATAATACAAATTATTACCTGCAGTAAGGTCATGTATCCCCCCAATGATTTTTCCGCGACGTTAGTAATATCGTTAAGACTGCGATAAAGGTAAGCCAACGCCATGCCACCCCATGACCACTAACCCATCGTGCTCAAGTCTTGCATCGTCTCAAGGTATATCACCTCGATTTTCATGTTGCTCTTATAAGTGAACAACGTACATCCTAGCAGATCTAGTAAGAAACTCCTCACGCACCACAATTGGCGGTTATCTCTCTCCACCAATTCCTTCCTCGTAGCTGGATAGGTGATCCGCATAAACTTGCCCCAACCAAACATAAGTGATATTAGCACCATACTCAACACAGTTATAAGTTGAACTCCCTTCTCTTGGGAGATCTTTTTATCGTGACTCATCATCCAATGTGACAATCATCTCTCCCACTAGTAAATGGAAGTCACAGTCTCCTCATGCCACCTCCTAGACAACGCAATAAGCATAATATGACTCACACTATGGAACCTCGTCCTAAGCAATGGAAAAAGACATGAGTATGAATGAGACCCCAAAACCAATTCAGTTGTTGTGTTGGACGTGTAAGAGTACACAGTCCAAATTTTAAGTCTCGAATAACCTACATTTTTAAAATATGAAATCTCTCAAATTATTATAGTTAAATAACTTTAAAACATAATTGGTACGAAAAAACTTAAAGACCAACTTATTACTATTAATTAATTTAAAGGACCTAAGCAGTAAAAAAAAAGTTAAAAGGTTAATTTGTTACAAATAAATAACTCACCTGATCTGTGATATAATTTAACTAAGGACAAAACTTAGGTACAATTCCTTAGGTGCTTTTCGTATGGTGCTTAACTAAAAATACAACTTCTTTGGAGATAACAAACTTTGAGAAAATTATGGATTTAATGAAATCACAATGAATTTAGTTAAAAACCATACGAAAAACACCTAAAGAATTGTATCTAAGTTTTTTCCTTTAACTAATACCCCTTCCGTTTATAATTATAAGCAAATTTAACTTTTTAGGTTCATTCAATTAATGATGTATGTGGTCCATGAATCACATACATTATTAATTGAATAAATTTGCTTATAATTAAAATCATAAAAACAACTATCAAGATGCAAAACCGTGTAACTAAGTTTTTTTCCAGCAGGAAATCCGAATTTGGACACACGGATACGGATAGGAATAGGGTGCACGGTGTACCATAGAACAGACAAATAACCCCAGGACTAACAACAACCATGCGATTATCAAACTCCATCTCTCATTCATCGATTTTAAACAAACAGTAATCACGTTACAAAAATTCAACGACACCGTTCTCCTCATCCATCTTCATCGAAACTCGAAACCCTAATCAGCTCCTTCTCACTCACTGCTTCTGCATCTTCAGATCTGTAATCACTTCTTTTCTCCTTTTCTTTCTAATTCTTCATTTCGATTTCATTTTTCATTTACATGCTTCGCGCGACTCGAATTTCTGAGTTTCAATCTATATGCAAAATTTGTGATTATTAGTTCGATTTCGTTTACCCTTTTTGAAAGCTGAAGATTTGAGTAATAATTGTTGTATGTTAACTAGGATTGAGTTGTTTTGGTTTATAGTTTCAAGGGTTTGGACAAATTGCTATTATTCTGTGATACCCCATTAGTGCACTATGGCACTATTGCGTAGTGAAGTTTTAACTGCATGCTATTTTCAGCTATAGGTGCGCTATAGCACCTATAGTAGATACCATGGTGGAAAATAGACTTAGGTAGCTTGGGCATGTAAAGCAGATTACAAGAAGTAGAGCAAGACCTAGAAAATCTATAAATAGAACTATTAAGAAAGATTTAGAGATTAATGATTTGGATCCAAATACGGGTTTTGATAGAATATTATGGTGTATTTTGATCCGTGTAGTCGATCCCACTTAGTGTGATTTACAACTCTGTTTGGGAGTTTGGAAGGGAAGAGATTTGAAGGGAGGAGGGGAAAATAGAGAGAAATCTTATACTTTATTTGAGAGTGTTTTTGTAGAGAATAATAAATGAATGCTTATGCTTAGATTGGATTTGAAGAACTTATCTAAGCCCTCCAAAATCCTCCCCCAATAAAGTTTTTTAAATCCTCCATTTTGGGGAGATTTTGTATTATGAAGAAAAATAGATAAAAAAACAGACCCATAGGTAGATGAAAACACACACGATTGTACAGCGACTGCTTAGAATGATTGAGGAAGTGATGTAACTGATTAGTAGTAGATAATAAGAGACAATGTAATCACAAACACAAATGTAAGTATGAGTTAGGAGTAGTATAGAAACATATTTTCCACCTTCCACCAAGGATATTGTGATGAAATGTGTTCCCGAAATGTAAAAAATCAATACTTTCTAAATTCTAACTAACTTCATGTCCATATTTGCAGCATCGACAAGAAACACACTGTGGGACCAGGGACACTTAATGATAGGATTTGCAACTTCTGCATAAGCTTTTTTTAATAGAATGGATCCAGTGCCTGAGGCTGATGTGTCTAAACCACCTCCTGTGAAAGTGCCATCTATGACACCTCCTTCTAAAGAGGATGATGGTCAAGCTTCTGCTTTTGTAGCCTCTGGACAAGATAATTCTGCCCGTGAAGCACCATCTAAGCTATCTCCCACAGGCATATCTTCTTGGGCCAAAAATTTAAAAATTTCTCAGCCATTTTCTGGCTCCCAAGATGACTCATCAAGTGGAAGCGCTGGGAAATCAGCTTTTGCCCGCATTACAAGTAATTTGGGAATGCGATTGTCTCCAAAATCTCCTGTGGCAGATGACAATTCCAATGAACCAGCAGCACAATCTAATTTGTTTGGAACTATCACAAAAGGCCTCGTTGACTCTTCAAAGAATGCGGTGAAAGCTGTGCAGGTTAAAGCTCGACATGTTGTTTCTCAAAATAAACGCAGATACCAGGTGTTGTTATTGTTCAAATGGATTTACTTTGTGTATTTTATTTGGAAAGCTGATAGTATCTTACTCTTACACATCTGAACAATTTATTGTTTCTTCTATGGATTTTTGCTCTAATCTTTGGTTCCCTGTTGCCTTTCCCTTTTTGTATACTAATATAAATTAAAGCTTGTCTTTAGAGCCTATTTATGGATAACTTTTGTAGTGTAATACTTCAGGCAATGGTTTGCCCAACTTTATATCTCATTCTCTTCTCCTTAAAAGTTTTGCCAAACATATTTTATTAATTACAAGCTTTTGTAGAAAAAAGTAGTGTCATAACGAAGAAGAAGAATAAAATAAAGTAGAAGTAAGTATTAGCAGCTGTTGAAATTTATGCGGAACTTTTGCCATCATTAGAATCCTTTTTATCTTTTATCTAACTAAGCTGTACTTTTTTCACCCGGCTCTCTAGATCATCCAATCTCATAGCTGGCAATGGATTTATAAATCCCTGAATTTTATAAACATTTGCCTGCTTCGTTTTTGTATTAAAAATGCCATGCTAGATTTGGTGTTCTGATTGATGAACATTCTATCTGCATCAGTTGAGTATAGCTCTTAGAGATTTAGGACATAATTATTGTAGCTCTTAGAGATTTAGGACATAATTATTGTCATGACTTAGAGAGTAATGCTAACGACACTCATTTTAACACACTCCTAACACTCACTCGCTTATTGGGTGAAATACAGGGTCACACCACATTGAGAATGGATCCCTCATAAATTGATGGGACCCATGTGTATTTCACCCAATAAGAGGGTGAGTGTTAGAAAGAGTGTGTTAAAATGAGTGTTGCGAGCATAATTCCGTGACTTATGAATTGTTATAGATATAGTTTTTTTTTTCTTCATTTTTCTTCGTTTCAGTCACATTTTCTCCCCTTGGGAATTTTTTGGCTAATATGTACTGTTTCCACTTTTATAACCTCTTTTTTCAGGAAGGTGGTTTTGATTTAGATATGACGTATATCACAGAAAACATTATTGCAATGGGGTTCCCTGCTGGTGATATGAGCTCTGGTTTTTTTGGTTATGTTGAAGTGAGTTGGTAGATTTTCGAAGCACTTTGTTTTGCTGGTTGTTTTCATCTTTAACATTCGTGTTCTGACTTTCTATTTTTGTTTATGCAATGCAGGGATTTTATAGAAATCATATGGAAGAAGTGATTCAATTTTTTGAGACTCACCATAAGGTAGAAAGCATGCTCTGAGATGTCGTGTTACAAATGAATGCTGTTTATGGGCATAAAACTCCCCCTTTGCTTGGCATATTCTGCCACCGCTTCTGAATTTCTGATGTGTACAGCAAATTTTTCTACTACTATTCATGTTTCAATTTCTTCATCCCTCCCTTTATGTTAGGTATATACTTAGTTATGAAAAACAAAAGGAAATGTTGAATCGCTAAACATGTTTTCTTGAGCTATTTTCATTTTGTTATATATGAGCACCTGCTTCATATTTTTGTTATCCTACCACTGTGCTTGCATGTTTTGTAGTTTGATGAAGGGTTGAATTGTATGGGAGGCATCTTACATGGTGTTTTTTTCCCTGCAATGCCTTAAACCTTGAAACATGACGGGTCTTTGCCATTGCCATTTTCTTGTCAAATTTTGCATTTGACTTGTTTTATTTATATGCAGAATAAATACAAAGTATATAATCTTTGTTTGGAGCGGCTGTATGATGCATCATTGTTTGAGGGGAAGGTGATGTCTAATTTCCATAAGTCTTGGAGAGAACAATTGTGCTAGAACCATTTAACCCTGTTGTAAATTTCTTTTTAACCACTTTAATAATCATTGATGTAAAATTCTTTTTTAATTAAAAGGGATATATTACTTTAGTTTTAACCTTCAATTTTACAAATCTTATTCAGATTATGTATTTTTAAATTAACTATCATTCATACCATCTGTCCGTAGTCTTGTTCAAGATGCTAGACAGCCTTTATTTCTCCTGTCATGTTTCTGTTTAACTTGAATTTTATGTTCTTATCCCGTGTTATATTTCAATGGAGTTTGTTTGAGCAGCTCTACTTGCATCTGAAATATTAAATTCCTTCTTTAGGTGGCTAGCTTCCCATTTGATGACCATAATTGTCCACCAATTCAACTGATTATATCATTTTGTCAAAGTGCTTACTCATGGTTGAAAGAAGACATTGAGAATGTGGTGGTTGTCCACTGTAAGGCTGGAATGGCCAGGACAGGGTTAATGATTTCTAGTCTTCTACTATTCTTAAAGGTTAATAATTTCTAAGCATTTTCTTGAAAAAAATGAGGAGTGTGCTTGATAGTTTTCCTCTCTGTCTTGTTGTGTTGCTTTGTTGTTTTAGATTTTGATTAAATGTACTGCAGTTCTTCCCAACTGCTGAGGAGTCGATGGATTACTATAATCAGAAAAGATGTGTTGATGGAAAAGGACTTGTTCTGCCTAGTCAGATTGTAAGTTCAGCTTTGTAATGTGTTATTAGTACAAAATTGGATTATGGAGTTTTTACTTACATACTATCTTATTGTCATATGTTTTACTTTTTTTTCCCCCTTCTTTCTATAGAGGTATGTCAAGTATTTTGAGCGGATCTTGACTTACTTTAATGGTGAATGCCCACCTCCCCGCAGGTATGTACCAGTGAAAACATTGCTTTGATTTATGTTTTCATGTGCCTGACGTCATATTTTGTGCAGGTGCATGCTTAGGGGATTCCGGCTTCACAGATGTCCTTACTGGATCAGGCCCTCTATAACCGTCTCAGATCATAGTGGTATGCCTTAAAATTCTTGTACTAAATATTTCCCTTTTGTTTTTGTCCATGACCAGTCGTTAGTATGTTTATAATGTCATGTCATTGTTATTTTCAGTTCTACCGTCAAATTTGTTTTATTCCTTTTGTTGACTAGTCTGCTAAAATTTACTTAAAAATGTTTTTTTTCTCTTTCTCTAGACAATTCATTTGTCCTCATTTTTATTGTGGTCTGTTTTATATTTTTAACTCACTAGATATGATATAAAACTTGGTGTATTTGTCTTGCTCTGTTATGTTCACTGGTTATTAATAGGAGATAAGAGTCCTGAGTGATCTAGAGATTAATGAGTTGGATAGAAATATGGTATATTTGATAGAGCATTATGGCGTTGTTTGATCCATGTCGCCGACCCCACTTAGTGGGATAAGACTTCGTTGTTTTTGTTGTAGAGTCCTGAGTGATAGGAAACAGGGAGAATTACATATATACCATTTGTGCTGGACTGTTATGTTACTGGTTATTAGTAATTTAGCGGTGATAAATTGATGCAAATTTTGTACTTTATATATCGTGTTGATGTCAAGAGTTGACTCACAGCTGACCCCTTTTGAAAGGGTGGAGTGTGAGATCTTATTCCGTTATTGACTCTGCTTAATTTGATATTGACTCTGTTTTCTAATGTGTAGGTGTGCTGTTCTCAACCAAAAAGCATCCAAGGACCAAGGATCTTTTGGTGCGTCTCGTTAAAAATATGTCAGTTTATCAAATATTGATTAAATTGTTGTGCCAAAGCTGTGCCTTTTTTCCTTCTTTCTGTTTTTCCTTTTTTAATGTGTGGGGATTTGTCTTTGATATGGTCTGTCTCATTATTTGCAGTCAGAAGATTTTTGGTTTGCTGCTCCAAAGAAGGGAGTGATGGTCTTTGCTTTGCCGGGAGAACCTGGTCTCACAGAGTTGGCAGGGGACTTCAAAATCCATTTTCATGATCGTCAAGGAGATTTTTACTGGTGATTAATTCTCTTCATCAATCTTCAATTGCCTCTGCTGTCTATCTTGCGTTGAACTGAAATATCTCTATTTTCTCTTTTAGTTGGTTGAACACAACTATGACAGAAAACAGGAAAATTTTAAATACCAGTGATCTCGATGGCTTTGACAAGGTAAGCTGTTGTGGTTCTTCAATGATACTCTCTTTAATATCTCAGTTATATCCCAGGGTACTGGTGCTGTGGTCACTATCTAGCCTTGAATCCTTAGGGACTGTGTTCAAATCCTCTTGGGAATTGTTTGTATGGCCTAAGTGCCTCTCCTTCGCCCTATTAATAAAAATCCGTCTGCCACCCCGGTTAAAAGTGTATAAATTTGGCGATCTTATTGGCAATATTAAAGATTGAGAGAATGATCTGGCTTCTGTGTTGTATGCTGTCTTTCTATTTTTGTCATCCAAAATAACCAGGGTCTTCTAATTAAAGTATTTTTCATTGGAATGTTTTCTGGCAGAGAAAATTGCCTTCTCCAGGGTTCCAGGTTGAGGTTGTACTGGTGGATCATAATGGTGATGTTGTAACTTCCAAACATGAAGTCACAAAGAAATCAGATGAGAGTTCGAGTGTCAGTCCTGCCCCAGTTGAGGTGAGCGCCCCTGTACCAGATGCAGACAAAGAGTCAGGGGATGGAGATCATGACAAAGATGATGTATTTTCTGATGGTGAGGCCGAGCATCCTGCTTCTTCAAGAAGCAAGCAAACAAAAGCACCTTCTGAAGCAGTTGAAACAGTTGCAAGTAACACCAAAGAGTCTGAGGCAAACAAAATATCAAATCAAGTCACAAATATAACGCATGCAACAGAACAAGTTTCTTTGGGTAGCAAGATCTCTATGCCAAGTCATAGTACTGGCGAGCCAAAAAGTGATACGGGTGGAAGAACAGCGTCCAGTCTTGATGCGCCCAGCTCAGAAAGTGAATTTAAGGCCATGGCTGCAGATGCTTCTGTGTTTACATTTGGAGATGATGAAGATTACGAAAGTGATTGAGGTTCAACAGGGTTACATAAAGCTATTTTACACTTAAAGATTTGTACATAATATTGCTTGCAACTTTGTATTCAACAATATCATGTTCATCCAATTGTTTGTTTGTTTGTTGTGATGACAAATCTGGCGACCGTCCCTTACAATGCACTAATTGATAATAAGAATGTGCTGACTTTTCGGTATTGATTAGCCATGAAATGTTCCATTGTTTTAACTAACCATCAAATTAATACTTAAAACAAATGAAAGCAGGAAACTGTATATAGTTGATTTGTTGCAGCACTGTGGCAAATGATCACAAATGGAATGGATGATTATTCACTCATCTGAAAATTAGGTAGATCATTCATGTATCATTTCTTGCTCAGTTTTTCCTGTCACCCTCAATTTCCCGTTTTGTACCGGAAGGGATGGTTATTCACTGACTCATATAGACCCATAATATCATGGTAACACTGTACAAAGACGTATTCTGTCAAAATTTGAAAATAATACATTGAAATTGAAATATTAAACATGTTTGCACCGGGACAGAGAATGAGATAGAAAGGTGATAGTATGATTCAAACAAATTTTAAAATAATTCTATTTCGTTATCGGTGCTTTTATATTGTTTGAACCCGTACAAAATATGAATTCAAGTTATAATGTTTCTACTAGTTGTCAATGGGTACCTTTGAGTACGGATAGTATGATACCATCCCCGCCCTGTTGGATAAATATGATATTCGTGCCCGCCCCGTACCCTCGCGGGTACCCACTATGGGTATCCGCGGGTATTGAGGTATCCCTGATTACCCATGAATTTTTGAATTAATTTATTTTTGGTACAAATAATAACTTTTTTTAATTACCAAAAAACTTCAACTTTTAAACATCCATACATAATCCATTCAAAATTTCATTAATCATACATAATCCATAGAAAACTCATGATTCTTACGTAATCCATAGGATATGTTTTATGATGTGAATGAAGTGGAAACAATAAACTTAATAAGATAAATTAAAAAAAATTAAAAATTAAAAAGGTTATTAATGAGAATATTAGGTGGACGGTAAAATTTCCTTCAATATGGTAACAACTTTTAAGTAATAAGATAAGATAATCGGATATGGGTACCCGTGGGTATGTATACAATCAAATCTGTGTCTGTATCCATATAATCATGGATAGTCAAATACCGTTTATTATACTTGTTGATACCTGTTTAACTACCCGTCCCGTGCCCATGACGGATATTACCCATAGATACCCGTGGACATGGGTATTTTTGCCACCCCTAGTTTCTACAAGCACACTTCGAGTTACGGAGCAGTTCCAATATGGCAGCATAATCTGTGGGGAAATAGAACTGAAAAATGTCTGCTGGAGTGCTCTGTTTGAACCATACATTTTTGTGTTTATACTAAAACACTACATTTTTGTTGAAGGCTTCAAAAATGTTGCGATTACTTGCTTGTTTGAATGCAATAGCTAACTCAACTTTATAAATCCTACTTGTGACGTTAAAAATGTCTTCTACTTATATACACATTTTTAAACCACATCTCATTTATATATCGTTGGTCCCTGGAGTGATGTCGCCGTTAATTTGGACTACACTTAAAGATTCCACATCTTGATGTGGTTTATCTTCTTCAAGAGTGATTGTTTCCGACGAGGTTTTAACTCAAAAACATCGCTCATACTTGGAGATTTTGGGGCAGTATGTTTGGAAGGAAAATGATCATAGAGACATTGAGTCTTGGGTTTATAATGATGAGGAAGAGAGAGCGTCAACTATTAGTTATTCAGTTATTTGAAGAACCACTCTGAAGTTAGGGAAGATCCCTTCATTGAGGTGGTGTCTAAGGTCACGAAAAAGAATATACATAAGGGTTTCAAGCTTATAAAACACGCTCTAGAGGGAGGTTATCATATTGTTTCAAGAACTTTCTTTGAGTTACATTTCTTTTCTTGCTATTTCTTTTCCCGTTTGTTTGTTGTTTTTAATTTCTTGTTAATTTCTCTTTGTGGGTATGTCGTTTGTCCCTCGGTTTTTTTTAGTTTTCATCGTTTGACAAAGTTTTGGTCTAGTCCTTGTCTTTTTTTATGTGTGTTTCCTTTTATTTATATATTTCAAGGGTCGTGCAATTGGTTCACCATCGACACCTCAGTTCTTTTAAAAATAATAATCATAACCTAATAAAAGTAAAAAGGAAAGCCTAAAAAGTTACTATGTGCACGCCATTGACTCAAAGGGAAATGTACCCTTAACAAAGGCGATGTTGTCTATGTTGGTTGGGTTAAATAGTGGTAGCTAGTGGAACTGGTGCACCTTCAGTCTTTGCTTGCACACCTTTTCAGTGTTTGGTGCCTCCCCTTCCTTTACATCAGAGTACTGAAGTCCAAATCTGAAGAAAAAATCAAAATTTAATTTGTTCTTAATAATTTAAAATTTTAACCTTGTAGTCATAATTTTACAAGCACTTATCTTTAACTGTGTTATTTTACAGAATTGTGCAAAATATTTTATTAAGAAAGAAAAGTTATGTCATATACTAATTGATAATAATATCAAACTTATAGAACAGACATATGAATAAATACTAATACATCAGCAGATCAGCTAAAGTATGCTTAAATGATCTGAAAATTATACTCTCTATAAACATGTGCAAAATAAGTACGTTAGCTTTTTAATTTTTACGCAATAAGTGCGTTAGTTAAAGTGTGTACACCTTTATCTGAAAATGCACCCTCTATAAGCACCTTTAGCTGAAATTTCAAATGAGATGCATATGAAATAATCAAATCAAACTGCATTTTAAAACTAAATGATTGTGTTAATCATTAATTATTATTTTTAAATAAAGACACTCACAAATTCACAAACAAAAAACACAAGTTGAGATTGTCACTAACATAAAGAAAGACAAAGTTTATGTGCTCGTTAGTTATAGTAATGTACTATAATACACTTTTGATATACGCTCCTGTTTTTGTATTCTCTGGTTGCTGGTAGTGACTAATGACTATAGTTTTAAATTATCAATATTCGATCTGCAGACAATAAGGCCAGAAATCATAAATATGAATATCAGACTGAGACGTGCCTATTCAAAAATAAATAAAATATCAGACGTGCCAATTTCCATGTGGTCAAGCACATTCTCTTAAATATATATCATCATTTTTGTACACAAAAGAATAATGAACTCCTTTTTAGGAACAGATGCTGCTAAATCATTAAAAGGTTAACCAACCATTCAGTAATGGACGTACTTCTTCTTTAACCATAGAAGTGTGAGTCAAAAAAACTACTATGTTTTATTTTTGGCAAAAAAATATAACCAAAGTATTTTAACAAAAACTTTGATGCCCTGAATACAAGAAAATTGCTTTTCCCACATAAAATTTTGCTAAAAACATATTAAAATGACATCCAATACCCCAACTGTAGTTAACTAGAATTCGCTGCATAATTCTCTCTTTTGGAGCAAATGATAGTTAACCACCGTTATGGTATTTTGGTCATTTTCATGTGTCTGATACCAAATCATTTATTGTAAACAACATTTTTCTTAGAACAAATTGGTCGATTGGGCCGGTGTTGCTTCCGGTATTTGTTGATGATAGCCCAGCCCATGAAGCTGAAAAAAAAATAGTGAAATTCGAATAAAGAATCAAATTAATCCTTGAATGTTGTGGAGTGACTGTAATTTAGTCTTTATGAGAGTAAAATCATCTGAAGCATCTATTTTAATAGTCAACTTTTCTAAAGAAACTTTGTTAAAAATATAATCGTGAATATGTCAAAAAAATGAATGAATATTTATTGTTATGGGTAACCAGGACGAAACCAGAATTAAGTTTAAGGTAAACAAAGTTTAAAAGTATAATTTAGTAAGTAAAATATATAATTTCAAATACGCATCATATATAAGAAGTTATAAAATACATCTAAAGTTAATATTGTGTGAGTATAAAACAGCTAACAATTTATGTTTGATGTTATACTCGTCATTGTTTCATAGAGTTTAAATCATCAATTAATATGAAGTAAAACTTTAACAATCTCATGTTCAATATAAACCCATTTGGGTTGGCCTAATGATATTGGCTTAGAATCGGGTTAGTTTATCTTCTTCAAACAAATAAACAATCATGTAATTTAAAAAAAAATAAAAAATCATATATGTGGTTATTGTTGACACCATAACAATCAACGCAAGTCGTTGCACTCAGTTTATCGATAAATAAGATTTTGGTTACCGGTCTAAACTAATTTTTAACATCACCCACATATATGAGACAGTATCTAAAAACACATTGAATTCATAGTATTGCACTCGTATTCCAATTCAGTCTTTAAAAATATGAAGTGTAATAGTAGAAACTTAAGTGTTTAAGGTCCTCCCTCAAAAAAAA
>Ga0315913_1004921_pt1 | contig 16177 bp, 10 predicted proteins | sample MpolsnodulesMG_FD_207736 | JGI IMG/M metagenome (GOLD analysis project Ga0315913, IMG submission 207736) | Medicago polymorpha root nodule microbial communities from Los Angeles, California, United States - small nodules | ecosystem: Host-associated > Plants > Roots > Nodule | place: USA... | reverse complement strand
TACTAGCTTTCTCACACCTGTTTTTTGATAAAATGGGTGTTATATGTTTGTTATCACACCTGATTTTGTATTCAAACAGGTGTTATATGTGCGGTTTTACACCTATTTTAGTGTAAAAGTGGGGTTAAAAATACATATATCACACCAGTTTATTAGAAAAAACAGGTACAATATGTTGTTTTTATACCCAATAAAAAACAGGTGTCGTATCTCAAACTTACAACACCCGATGATATAACCCCGACAAAAAACAAGTCTTAAATCTCAAAAAAACAGGTTTTGTATCCCTGATTTGCACTAGTGTGCATGAAATTATCAATAGAAAATTCTCTAAATTTTAAGAGAATACTTCTAACAAACAAAGTATCAATTTTGTGTCTCTACTATTTATAAAAATTCCACAAAAGTTGCTACATAGATTTTTAAGCCGTCACACAACTTTACACAATTTACACATCTCAAATATAGAATTTGCTATCACCACATAGAAATTTCACTTTATATTTTCTTGCAATTTATCACCAAGTCAAAACATATTTATATAATTTCTGGCAATCAAAATGATTTTATCATTAGATTCAAAAACATATCTACATACATGTCCTTGAGTTTAAGACACTTACTTGGACTTGAAGCTCATCTTTTTACCTCAAATTAGATGACGATTCATTTGAATTATCACCCACGACGTTCTTTATCATCCATTAGATGAGGGTATCGAGTGATCCTTTCCATGCAATTCGAAGCAACATGATACATAGAAAAAATCACAAAGTTAATATTTTCAAATGTAATTAAATAAATAAAATTTGCTTTCAGATTGTTGGAAATATTAAGAGTAAAATAGAATTGAGGTAGTTAGAAAAAAAAGAAGAGAGTTGTTGTGCCGTGGCAAAAACCACTGCCTTGAAAGCAAATTTTCGGTGGACCTCCGGTACAATCCAATACTCGGTTTTGCTCCCCAAGGTTTACACAACTGCATGTCTGAACTCGTGCACTCGAGGCCTGAACACGATGGAGCTTCACAACAATGCCCAAAATTACAAAAGAACAATAGAAAAGAAGAGAGCTTAATAGAAAGGATGATGAACTTGTATACATTTCAATTTTACTAAATCACTGAACTTGTATACATTTCAATTTTACTAAATCATTAGGTTAAGTTGTTAACTGCAAAAAAAATCGTTGTTGGTGTTTGTCAAATGAGTGATTTTTGTCGTTCAAGCAACTATGCCAACATCGTCCTCTGCATAATTTTTTTTTTTAAGTGATACTAGAGTCGGATTCCAAAAATGAAAATGCTATAGCGTGGACTACTAGTGAAGACAACCCTCCTTGAATATGAGATTTTACTACAATAAGTTAAAAAAAAACATGTTAATTGGTTCTGGAAAATGTTTCTTTGCTCATAAGAATAGAGAAGTTATTCGTATAGCCGACACTTTGGCCAAAAAGGGATCAAATATGGTAGGGAGAGACGAGTAGAATGGGTGAAATAGGTTGGCAAGTAAAGATAAAGACCAACAATCCTGCTCCCTATTAATACACGATGTAAGAAACCAGGAGATCATGTGAATGTTGTGTCTTGTTGCATGTGACTATTTTTTTTCCTCATTGCACATGTACATTATGAATGGAAATTTTAACCATGTTGAGTTGGTGTGACATTTTGATTGTTGATGGGATTATATTTTGATGCTAGTTATGGTTTTGAAATATAATTTCTGATTGGAGCATTTCGATGTTGATAATCATGGCAATATGTCATGACATGCCCAACAATAAATTATGGTCGAATTTGGTTCTACTAGGGTCTTTTTGTTGTCATTTTCTGTCATGGTAGCACACATATTCCAGTTTTCAATATTAAACAATGCGGTCACTCTTGAGAACGTTATGCCTACTATTTTCTTAACTTAGGTGTGCTTTAGATTACAAGCCTTTTAGTGCTGCTTGTTTGTTAATAAGAGAGACTTCCCTATAACTCAAGGTGTTGGAATTTTGCAACAATGAGTGATTGGTCGATGAATAAAGGGGGATATGCTACTATATATTAGAAACATGGCAAGTTAAAGGTGTTGAAGTTTAAGAATGTCGTGGTCCCTTGCTTATCATGAATGTAGTTACCTATTAAGAAGTTTGTGTCCCATTTATTTATGTATTGTAGCTTCTGGGGTTGACAGCATTGATTGGCATTGCCCAACCAAAATGATTTCGCTTGATTCAGGTGGTTTTTCTTTTGTGTTTTGTATTGCTTGAACCTGATGTTGTTGGTTCAGGTTCTTTCTTGGTGATGCCAACTAGGTGATTGGAGGCTCTTGTATTAAAATTGTGGCGGATCTTTTTAACACCTAGCTCTTTAAGTCCTAGGGCATGTCTCTGTAACATCACAGATTATTTACGTTGTGTCTGAAATATCCGAAGTCGTGGCAGATTGACAGATTGTTGATTCATAGTCTGAGGTGGGGGTCTGTCTGTGGTGTTTTCTTGTTGTTGCTGACTGTGGTGTTTCTGTCGATCTGCTGAAGAGGGGATGTTCTCTTAATGTCTCGAGCTTTTGTTTGGAAGCAGAGGGAGTCTTGTGGTGCTGTGAGTATGGGAGCTAAGGTGGTTATTATTAAATTACTTCAATTTGGTAGCAAGAGGATATGGCTTTAGCAGGGTTGTAATTTTTGGCATTTGAGAGTGTCTTTTCTGTAACAGGTGCAGGCGTCTTTTGTAGTGCAGCAGGGACATCTCATTTTGAATGCAGATATAGCAAGGCGCTGACAGCAATATTGGTGGTATCGCAACAGTATAATTCATTAATTGAGAAAATATTTTTTCTTTCTCGGGGCATATTAAGATGTTATGCTATTCTCTTAAATGGCAGCAGCATTTGCAAGTTGTTTTCATTATTATGCGTTAAATTTTCAACAATTGCAATCTTGGCAAACCATGGGGAAAAGCTTTAACTTCAAGAGTGGAAATATAGGTAGCAATGTGCATTGATCCGAGAATCGGGTGCTCTTTAGTTGCGTGTTATCGGATCGCGTATTAAATGACCTCTTCAACCCTTTATAGAAGTAGGGAGAGTGTTTAATTTAATTTTGAACAAAACATAATATCAAACTAATTTGGATATTATTTTCTGTAAGAATTAAATTGGACCATCAGAAAATTTGAGATTGAATTGAATTTTTACTCAAGAAAATGATAAAATTAATTTTTTTAGTGTTATTGAATAATGTGAAACAATTATGTTCAATTAATTAAATTAAATCACTGAAATGATTAGACACATTATTTTTTGGCTGGACTGTTTTCGTGGTTGCTCAAAGTGTAAACAAATCCCAGTGGGCGTTTAGCATGGTGTTGTTTATCCTGCAAAATTATGCATGTTACCCAAATAACAATTTAGCCAATCTAGATTTAAATAGGTAAAAAGTCAATCTAGATATAAATGTTTGGTGATGAAACCGGTTAATAGTGGTGATGAAATCCATTCAAAAAAAAAAAAGTGGCGATGAAATCGATTTATGGTGGTGAAGGTGAATTATAGAGAAAGAAGGTGAAGAAATACTTACCGTGGAAACATGTTGAATTTATTTAATTTTTTATTTATTTTGTGTTAATAAAACTATTATAAAAAGGTTCACAAGTCCTCCTTCAACTGACCAAAATTCTGAAATTGTAAGGACAACATCTTGAATGGTGTTCGAACCCTAGTTCTTTTACTTGTGTTTGTGTGAAAGTTTTCGTTGACAATTGTCATTTCGTTTATCTACTAAAAACATATAAAGTTTTTGCAAACAAGCATCCCAAGACACTTTAATGATTCTAAATTAAGAAATTATTTTTTTAAAAGGGTCAAATACTTCAATTTTCATTACTTTGAATTCACAAATTATTGTTATTCGATTGCTTGAATTAAGAAACAGAGATATTAAACTGAATATTCCTCATGGATATTCATTGATATTGAAAGAAAGTATATTACAGTATATGTACACACTATGATTATTCATACCCCAACGTGAATATATACAAAGGGAACCCAAACTAACTATTTATAGGAAAGAGACTAACAAATTGTATCCAATAAGAAATAGTCTCTTTTACATTCCCACAAGCTGGACCACGTAATTCAATGACGCCAAGCTTGGAAATGAGATGTAAAAAGGAAGGTGATGTCAGTGGTTTTGTGAGAAGATCTGCAATCTATGCACCGGAAGAAATAGGAAAAAGTTTGATTATTCTAAGCTCTATTTTCTCACGATTAGATGGGAATCAATTTCGATGTGTTTGGTACATTCATGGAAAGTTGGATTGTGAGCTAGGTAAACTGCAGATCGGTTGTCACAATATAATGATGTTGGTTTGTGAAATTTTATATTCAGTTCTGTAAACAGAGTGTGAAGCCACTGCACTTCATATGTTAATGCAGCCAAAGTCCGATACTCGGCCTCACAACTTGATCTTGAAACGGTAGATTGCTTCTTAGACTTCCATGAGACCAAAGATGATCCTAGAAAAATAGTATATCCTGTCACATACTGTCTTGTTGTAGGGCAACTAGCCCAATCTGAATCTGCAAAACCAGAGAGAGATAAATCAGTTTTGTGTTCATAAAATAATCCTTTGGCTGAGAAAGATTTTACGTATTGAAGAATTCTAATAGCAGCCCTGTAATGTACAACTCTAGGTTGTGAAACATGCTGACTTAATTGTTGCACAACAAAGGCAATGTCAGGTCGTGTCGTTGTAAGATAAATTAATCTCCTTATAAGCCTCCTATACTGAGTAATATCTTGGAATATATCAAATTCAATATAGTGAAGTTTAAGAGATAAATCATATGGAGTAGAGACAAGTTTAGTGGCTAACAAACGAGTATCATGCAATTATTCAAGAACATATTTTCTCCGATTTAAAACAATATTAGTAAGAGATCGCGCAACTTCAAGACCAAGGAAATATCGCAGATTGGCTATATCCTTGACCTCGAATTTTGCATCAAGATAAAATTTTACCTGTTGGATTTCTTTATAATTATTTTTCAGTCAAAGCAGCGGCGGTGAACCAGATCAACGTCGGCCAAAGCTTCAATCTCAATATGTGCGAGTTGCAGCCAAAAATTAGATTTGGGTTTGGATTGTGCGACATCATGATTAACTGGTCTGAGTGAAGTAATAAAATTGGAACATGAATTTTGACATGGACTTTGTTCTTCACTCACTAACGTTCTCGTCCGTGTTTTCAAGCTTGTTGAACCTGTTTCAATGTCACGTGATCTGTATCTCAAATCTGTTGTTCCAATCAGTGCACTTTATTAGCTTTCGTTATGGTTTTTGAATTCTGCGTATATTTATCTTTCTGTTTCGTTTATTCAGATGCTGAAAGTGCTTGTGCATGTTACTGTTTATCTATGAAGCACGGATACGGACACAGACACTGGACACGACACGGACACTGACACGCTGACACAGCTAATAATTTAAAAAAGTCATATAATTCAGTGTAATTACAAGTGTCGGTGTCGGACACGACACGTATCCGACACCGGGACACGCCTAATCCGAGGAGTGTCCGTGCTTCATAGCTGTTTATTCTATTGGTGTTTTGTTTAAGAATTTTAAGAATGAAACAAAGGCTAATATGATTTCGATTTCTCTTGGTTTTAAAAAATTGTTGGATGAAGTGGGAGAAGGTGTGTCTTCCAATTTTTTTTGGATGTTTTGAGATAAAAAGATCTTAGGCTTTTCAATAGTGCTTTATTACTTAAATGGAGGTGGCGGTTGTTGTCGGAAGGGAATGCTGCATTTCTTTATGCTGAGTTGAATATTACATGGTGGATTTAGTACCACTTGTACTTATCGTCGCCTAATCAATAAAATTTGTTTGATGTTCGAAAAGATAAAATAGAAGGATCTCAGATACTTAGTTTTGTCTCCAACTCTCCATAACATCCTCGTGTCTGACAAAACCACCCTTCTGGAGTTTAATATATTCAAAGCAAATTTCAAGGACCAATCAATTTTTATCCATTTCTTCTCTATTTGATCATGCTTAAGCAAGGTCTCATGAATGTGCCGAAAAATTTACTTATTTCTGCACTAAATTTGAGATCATGCAATAAAGAAAAAAAATACCATTCTTACGGTTGAAATGCAAATTATATACGTTTGTAAGTAGAAAATGAATAATAAACCTTTAATGAAAATTGATAAAGAAAGAACAGACCAAAAGAACGAGTGATTGCCTAAAAAAAACACAATTGATTGATAAAAATAGAACAGACCAAAAGGACAATTGATAAAGAAAGAAGATTCATATTATCAAATGATTTCTGAACCTATAATGTATACAAAATAATATCTTATCAACGATCTCTTGAGGAAAAAAAATTTAGTTATTCATTCCAATAATTGGAAGAAAGTTTTCTCTATAAATCACCATTTGACTCATGTTAAAATTGCCTTCGACAACAAGCTCTTCGATCATTAGGGTACCCAAATCAAAGCATACAAGTTCTCCTTTGTCTTTTATGAAAAATATATTGCCATTCTTCCCTCCTCCAATGGGATGCTTAACACAAGGTAAAAGATCAATAATAAATAGTTTAGTCCATGATCCTTTCACACCAATTTCACCCAAAACTGATATGTGAAAAGTAGTCTTCTCTTCATAATATGAAATCAAAGACACAAATCCATTAAATAACATCACCAAGCGTTGTGGCACCAATCCATGATCTAAACCATCGTCCATATATGAGGGCATAGGTGTTGTAAAATATACCTCATTGCTCACGTCAAATGACACCAAACAAGTTTCTTCTATATCATATATATATGACCAGTGACACATTCCATCTATATAGAATCGGTCAATATAGTCAGCATTATAACGGTCCATCCTCATAGGAAGTTTGACATCAATTTCTCGCCAAGAGTTGCTTCTTAGACTATATATCTCCCATATGGGTTAATATGATATATATTTCCATGGCACGTCTTTACATTCCAAATCACGATTGGCACAATCATGGAAACTTAGTTCATCAAATCTTACATGTCGTATCACCTTATAGTCATCTCTTACATGGTCATAACCGAATCCAAGAATAAGTGGATAACAGTTCCGATAAGTTGTAGTGGCTTCAATAGGACTAGGAGGAATGATCTTAAACTCCTTGGTAGATGGGTTCCAAAAAGCAAACTTGTTTTCGCCTCTATCAGAAACACACAGAATTCCATTGATACCACGAGAACTCACAATAACAATATCTTGGCCAAGATATTGAAATGGAAGTGAGCAATCTAATTTGACCTTGTTCTCCAACCTCTCACCAGTAAGAAAATATAAAGAGGAAAGCAACTCGTCGTCACCATCTACCACAGGAACAATCACAGTATGTCGTAGGATGTAAGATGTATCATAGTAATCAGGATGATTTTTGGATATGAAATTGTTGCGATAGATATTCATGAAATGAGGGTCTTGAAATAACATGGCCCATGATTTGCATACGCATCCAAATCGCTTCAAAGATTTTATTGGCAATTTTGACGTAATAGATAATGCAAGATCGCCATGTATGTGTTTGCAAACCTTTTCATTCATGGAATCCATCTTTGACGACGATGTGTTTGTCTCGAACACTGAAAAAATATTAGTATCGTTTGACTTTACATTTTATAAAACTAAATTGAAGATTACAACATTATATATATAAGATTTGTTTGTTTAAATGAGAAATAAATAAAGAAAGACAAGAATTGATCACATTTTGATAGTCATTGATTGGTTCTCATAAGAAATTACTTGATATAATTTGAATCAGCAATAGTTGAGGAAATAAAGAAGCAAGTTGAAAAGATAGGAGTGTAGAGATGAATACCAGATGAGGAATTCTGAATCGAATTCTTCAAACCTCCACAATGCTTCAAATTTGAAACTGAAGAACTTTCCAAGAGAGAGCGTAGATCGATCAGGAAATTGAGTCTCTCCTCTCCTGCCCCCTTTTTATCTATTTAACTACTCCTTTGTGCTCTTAAATGCAGTCAATGGTATTTGACCAAAAACAATTCATACTTGGTAGCATTTTCATTTTATTCAATGTTGTTTTATTTTATTATAAGTATTTATTCAAAGGTGTTCACTTTTATTATAAATTTAATATTATTTCATTTACAATTTAATATTTTTCATTTATTTAAATAAATGGATTGTTAAGCTTATTACCTGCACCGATTAAGAGTCCAAGAGCTCAACACATCAATCGCATTCATGGATAGTAATTTCAACAGGGTTAAATATGTTTTTTTATCTTTAGAAATATACAAATTTTTTGTTTTTTAAATTTCAACTTTTAGTCTTTAAAGATTTTTCATCTTCATTTTTGGTCACTCCTTTTAAGTAAACTCATATCTATAATTCATATTTTTGATTAAAATTTTGAAGAAAAATTTATAATACTATAAAAATCTCTTTAACCAAACATGAATTAAATATGAATTTTTACATTTAAAAATTCATATTTAATTCATGTTTTGTTAAAAAATTCTAAAAATATTTTGAGATTTTTACAATATTCTACACATTTATGCACAATTTCATTAAAAAATATATGAGTTGACTTTAAAATAGGAATCAAAAGTGGTGATTGAAAATTTTATAGGAACTAAAAGTTGAAGAATTTTTTTAGATGATTAAAACAAAAAGTTGATATATTTATAAAGATTAAAAACATATTTAACGCTTCGAAAATGAGTTGGTACCTCCAAGAACTCTAATTTCAGTTTACCATCAAGTGCTCAACACATCGATTGCAACTTGAGTTTTTTTATCTTCAGTTTGACACCTCCGAAATTTTTGTTTAAACTCCGTCATTGTGCACAGAGGAAACAATTTTAATGATATAACTATGAGAGGAGAACCATTATTTTAATCGTCTCTGAGCACCAAATCTCAAGTTTGGCCTATTAGATCTGTGGCAAAATATTATACCGTGTGTCTTATTTTAACCATTATTTTAATGTAGAATTTTTATCCTATTATTGGTGAGTGTTTGTCTTAGTTTTTAAAGTATTATATATAAATTTTAAAATATTTTTTTAAGTGTTATATATATATATAATCAAGCCACCTCGTAAACTAAACGAGTCGAACTACATATAGCTCAAGTTCAACTCAATTAGTTGACGAACTTAATGTTCAGTTCAACTTCGACTCATTTGATTCATGAACCAAGTTCGATGAATCAATTATTGAATCGAATTACGAACATTAATCAAGTTAGTTCGGTTCATTGCCGGCCTTAGGCATATTATATAGGCTTTGGTCTGTCGATGTAAAATAATGGGTAAAAATGGTTAAACATGGTCGGATTTTAGTTATAAAAATATAAATAAGTCGGTGAATGAACTCAACCAACATTGCAAGATCATGAATCTTTTCTATCTTATCTTAAGTATTGAAACGCCGTTACTTCCAACAACAACAAATTTTACAAGTCATTTAAACACAAGGCTCAAGATAGGCTAAATGTTGCAAAATCAAAATGTATACGTCATACATTGGTGCAATCTCTTGGTGGTGACTACCAATAAACTAACATAGAGTGTGTGTTTTTATATATATATATATTTATTTTTTTTGGTCAGGTAGCCTAGTGGTTAGAATTCACCTTATAAGGTGAATAAGTGGGGTGTCCAGGTTCGAACCCTGGCCCCTACATATAATAATGCATTGTATTACCAACTGAGCTATGCTCACGGGACTATATAGGGTAATTGATAGGACTTTTCTCTAAATTTACTCCCATTCGCAAAGAATTAATCCATTTCTAAAATTTAAAAAATTAAAAACCTTATTGTCCTTAGTATTTATTGTCTAAGTCAAGGAAGTACAGGGACTTTATATGGAAGAAAGACAAAGTTAAACAAAATATTAGAGTACTAGAAGACAGAAGTATAGGGCACCACAAACCTGGAAATCCTGTGATGCCAACAATACCACCAAGCTTCACATTAGAATGAAATTTGGGAAACTCAGCTTCGTTCAAGTCTGATTTACTGCATAGCAGATATATTAGTTATTTCTATCCAACTAAAATAAACACAAAAAATTAAAGAAAATATAGGATCTAAAATCTAAAACAAGATACATCTACAAAGCCAAACCACTACTTCTATGTTAGCCAAACACCAAGGTAACAGGAGTCAAGAAATGCTGCAGCCAACCTCTTCAAAGTTAGTTTTGTCATATTTGAATCATTCATTAATTATTATCCCCTATAGAAGATCTCCACTCATTGCATGTCAGCTTATGGTTTGTGTATTTGTATTATATCAAGACCCAAAAGGATCAGGAAGAATGTTCCAAGTGAGAAAGTAAAATGTATAGCTAAACTTCCCTGTGATATTTTTCATAACACATGGTATGCATTATTCATCTAAACAGTTTGAAATTAAAAGCATATGTTTCTTTCGACATTTTCTTAATGAAAAAAATACTTTATATAAAGGATTTGTTTCAAAAATTTTGGGGCAAAACTGTTTTAGTCATTTTCTCACAAGCATACGTATAGCACAAGAGCCACATCATTCAATCACTTTTTCAACAAACACAAACTTCTAACAAAAAAGTTTGAATTATTGGAATATGCTATCTTGGGCTCTGTCTGGGAATTTCATATTTTGAGCTTATTGCTTATAAGCTCATATGACAAAAAAAGACTAGTTTGGTAACATTTTTTTCCTCAAAAGCTTATAGCTTATTTTTACTAGCTAATAACTTATAACGACTAGCTTATAAACTAGCTTATATATTATAGCGGATTATAATCTATTCGCTTATTTTTGCCAAACAGAAACTCAATACCATGTTTTGTTCCAGAATCATCTTTAAATGTGCAAAACTGAAGAAAACAACAATTGGTAGCGCACCTTGCATCGGCCACAACCTGAAGCTTATAACCACCATCTTCCAAGTTATAAAAGACAACAAGCTTTGCATCATTGCCATTTTTAAGCATGATTCAGCCTGAAATACAAAAAAAAATTATATTAAAATCAACAAATTCAACAACAACAACCAAGTTTTATCCCACTAAGTGAGGTCGGTTACATGGATCAAATGACACTTTTATGATCTATTATATACCAATGCATAGGTATGGGTACGGTACCCGGTACGGGTATGGGTACGGTACCCGGTCAGGTACGGGTACCGGTACGTAATACGGCAAATTTAAAAAAAGGAAGGTACGGGTACGTTGGTATAAAACATCAAAAAATAGATTTCTAAGTGAATTACTACACTTCTATCATCATGTTGCTTGTGAGTTTTATTTTTTGTGTGCATCCCCTCTACTATTTTCATCTAAAGCAAGATAATTTTGGTTAATTTTTCAACTCCGGTACGTTTTTGCTGCACCAACTACGACAAAATAACCAAGTAAAAATAGGTACTTTTCGGTACTAAGTTACGAGTACCATACGCGTACCCGATACCAGTAGTTCTCCATGTTTTGAGTACCCATGCTTCAACTCATTAATCTCTAGATCCCTCTTAGTAGTTTCTCCAATAGTTTTTCTAAGTTTTCCTCTTGCCTGCCTCTAGTGATCTGACTACTCTCCATCTAATTTATTCTCCTTACTAAGAAATCTACGAGTCTTCCTCTCTCTGCCCAAATATATCAACAAAACCAACCACTAAATTCAAGAAAAAATAATCAACAGAGATATTAATGCCTACCAGCCAAAGACACAGAAACGTCTTCAAGGTGTTGTCCATTGTTTAAACCTTCATATTCCTTAATGTATTGTTCAGTAGACATAGTGACATGGAACTTGTGAGGGTATGGGTACTTCTCTTTTGCTTTTTCAAGAGCAAGATGCTTTAGCCTATTCTCCAAGTATTGCTGTAGTGGAAGGAAAAAAACAGTACAGTGAACAGTCTATAGCTGAAATAAAATAACCATTGCAGTGAAGAAAGAGAAGCTATACCGTTGGGTCCATGTCCTGGTCTTCAGAGGTAGCAGAATGAGATTCATTAGAGAGATGAATAAAATGAAACGGTTATTATGGTTGATGAGTTGTGAGAAATGTGTATATGGGACGGGTACCCTCCCATATATCGTATGGATCAATTGGACCAGTTGGACATGATTTGAGTTTCGTGACTTTATCTCTATCTTTTTTTTTAATCAATCATTTGTCTATCAATATTAAATATACTAAAATCACTAAAACTTAAATCATCAAGTATTTTCCCAATTCTCTATCTTTAGCTATACACATATACTCTTTCAAATTTCAAAGTAAAATAAACCCTAAATAGGCCGATACATTTTTTTTCAATGTCACAAATACCACTTGTCAAGAGATTTAACTGACGCTAACAATTTCTTCATTTGAAAGTCCTTAACAACAAAAATATCACTTGTTATATATTGGTCAATCATGAATCAAATTTGAAAGGCTTTAACAAAGATTTATACTACCTTGCAAACTCACATATAGCAGGCACAAAACTTCACCGAGGATAACAAACGGTTATTGTGTTTTTACATTTAATTCCACTTGATGGTACAAATTGACTCATAACCCAAGGTTAATATATCATTGTATCAGAATATGCATACTTGATCTGCACAAAGAACTTCCATGCATCACATTGAAACATTATTACAAAATTTTCAAACTGAAAAACAATAGATAATTCTTAAACTTTTGATGAACTTGTCACACAGAACAGAAAGTAGTGTGTCATGGTATGGCAGCTTAAAAACTGGCTGAATTGTTGAGGAGCAAAAGCTTGTGCGGTCTAGTTGTAGTTAGACAGAATACCCTTTCTAGGAGCCTTCTGAATCCTGCCACATCTTCTTAATGCGGTATTAAACAGTTTCATGGATATATCCAATGGAGCACTAGCTGCCGGCTAGACCCTATGAGTTTGGTTTCATTTAAAAGATCAAGGCAGTATGTTACTTTGGCAAATAGAAATTCTCTGTTGTGAGTGTGCTACTTCCAATCCAAGGAATTATTTGAGCCTTTCCAAATCTTTAATTTTGAAAGATAAATCCAACACTGTTTATATGCGACTGAACTCCAATGATTTCCAGCAAGTATCACAACAAGAGCGTAGTGAAATAATCATCTCTTCCTTGATTGAATAAAAAATACCATTGTAAAGTCATTTAGTATGGTATTTCAAGGGGATTTTCCATGCCATCAAACCTTGAAGAAAAATCTCAAGAGTAAGGACAAGATTAAAGAGGCTGGTTTGTATTTAATGAAGCTAAAATGACACTAAAAGCAAAAACCTATCCAATGTCTTCTCAAACACGGTAAGTATCCACCGCTGCAGCTACCTCCATTACATGGGCCTTACTCACAGTCACAGTTACTACTTCTTCCCTTTCTTTTTTCTTGGCTGCTTCATTCATCAAAACTTGTTCCACAAATGTGTGTTGAAAGCACTTTCATAATTTATGTGCAATAAATCAAAAAATTAAATTTTGAAAGTGATCTTAGGGTTGATATCTTTATATTGCTTTATATAGGCAAGCTAAGCTGAGAAGGAAATGGAATGCTTGCTTCTTCTCTTAATCTTCCGAGAATTGAAGGAGTTGGTGGAACAGCTTGTGCATGCCATAGCTGCTCAATCTGTTCTTTGGACAGTTCTTCAAAATGTAAAGTCCAAACAAGACCAAAGTAAAAAATACTAATCATACTTTGCAGAATGTGCACAACTTCCCCGTATTACCATAACATAGCTTCAAAGGTCCATATGTTTTAGGGGGCAAGTTTTCGTTAGACCTCCACCGACAGCTAGAAAACAGTCATCTTGCTGTACCTATTTAATTTGGTAATGAACCAACAGTCAACCTAAGGAAACCAATTTAGCCCAGCTGTAATTTACAGTACTTCCTGCTTCATAGGAGAATTTTGACCTCAACTGGCTAAGGAAAATCCCATCCTTATAAGTGAGCAAAAGAGTTTGATTTTTGAGAGAAACAGAAATAGACAACTAAATGAGTTTTGAGCAGAACTTATGTTATTTCACTGCTAAGTCTTCTCTTGTTTATACTAAGTTTAATCTTGTTAGACCTTCTACAAGCCTACAACGACTGCTAATTTTTCTATGAAAGATGACAACTACTTTAGACCATTATACATTACAAAAAGGCAAAAGGAGCTAATTAAACTAATGCCTAGTATATCCTATCATTCCCCCACAAACTCAGGGTGACTAAAGACGAAGTTCAAACAGAGGGATATTCTCTTTACACTATAAAGACTTCCAAGTATAATCTATATCTACATAAAATTGGAGGTCATTCAGTAGAGGCAAAAGATCATTCTTACAAGTTACAATAGAAAAGCAAACCAGATCAGTATGCGCATAGAAAGAGAGTAAATCTTCAAAATAAAATTGACAAAGCAAAATTCCTATTATCATATGGTTACTTAATTTGTCAAGCACTTGATCACAAATATGATATGTGCAACCGACAAGCCACTTCCAATACAAAAAGTAAGAACCTCCGTAACAGTCCTCATGGGTCAAAACAAACAAAAAAAGCTAATTATTTATGCTTCTAATTGAATGAAAACTTTCCTTATAAATTACTATTTGACTCATGACTCCTTCGACACCAAGCTCCTTAATCGTCTGTGTATCCAAATTAAAACAAGCTAGTTCTCCATCTTTTTTTATGAAGAATATGTCACCATTTTTCCCTGCTTCGATGGGATACTTAACATGAGGCAACAACCCAACAATGAAGAGCTTAGTCCATGATTCTTTTACACCAATTTCACCTAAAATTGATACGTGAAGAGTATTCGTCTCCCCACTATATGATATCAAACCAATGGACCCATTTAACATCACCAACTGCCTCTTCACCAATCTAATATCAAAAGTATCATCAATATCCGAGGGCATGGGTGTCGTAAAACACACCTCATTGGTCACGTCAAATGAAACAAAACATGATCCACCATCATCACTATCTTTTTCAATCTTATCCCACCAATGACACATTCCATCCATGTAGAATCGGACAGTTTCTTCTCTTGTTTCAGGGGACATTACCATAGACATGTCAACATCAAGTTTCTTCCAAGAGTTGCTTCTTAGACTATATATCTCCCATAAGGGTTCCATAGGTAGATCTTTCCATGAAGCCTCTTGCTCAAGCAAGCCCCTAAACATAACGTCATAGAAAGATAGGCTATCAAACTCTACATACCGAATCACCTTATAATCATCCCTAACATGATCATAACCAAACCCATGAATAAAAGCTTCAAACTTCCGATACGGTAATGACTCGACATGACTAGAAGGAATGACAATGAATTCCTCGGTGGTTGGATTCCACAATAAAGCTTTTCTCTCATCACCAGAAAGACAAACAAAGCCATTGATACTAATAGACCCCAAAATATAAATATCTTGGCCAAGCACTTGAAATGGGAGCGACGAATTTAATTTAACCCTATTCTCAAATCTCTCACCTGAAATGAAATACAATGTGGACCGGAATAGGGTTTCATCCTCAATAGTATGCCGTAAGATGAGAGATGCATCAGCATGATCAGAATGATTTCCATGTATGATACGATTCCGGTAGATTTTCATGAAATAAGGGTTTAGAAATAACATCGACCATGATTTACAAGTAGATTCAAATCGCTTCAAAGATTTAAGAGGCAATTTAGATAGAATGGAGATTGCAACATCATCAGGTATGTGATTGCTAACCTTTCCGGTCGTCGGCGTCGCAGATTTCTCCATCTCCGTTAAGCACAAGAGAAATAGCGTGATTTGAATTTTGTTCTGGTTCGGTTGCAACCATCGGCAGAAGATCGAGATTCCAGTGGAAACGAAATTCTTACTCTGTTTCGGCAATACTTTATTTTTGTGGTGAAATTTTAATATTACTTCCTTCTAAATATAAGCACCATCGCAATTTTCATTAGTTTTAAAACATAGTTAATCTGTTGTATGCAACTAAGGGTCCGGTTCGAGAATTAGGAGGGGAGATATTTTAATTAAAAATGTGTTTGGTTCGCAAGGGGAGGGGAGGGGAGAGGAAGGGATTTTAAAATTATTTTACTGTTTTACCCTTAAACTTAATTAAATAAAAGAAACTACTTGATTTTACAATTTCAGAGAC
>Ga0315913_1004918_pt1 | contig 16182 bp, 14 predicted proteins | sample MpolsnodulesMG_FD_207736 | JGI IMG/M metagenome (GOLD analysis project Ga0315913, IMG submission 207736) | Medicago polymorpha root nodule microbial communities from Los Angeles, California, United States - small nodules | ecosystem: Host-associated > Plants > Roots > Nodule | place: USA... | reverse complement strand
AGAAGTCACTTGCAGTTGTGCTTGAGCATTGGAAGTCTCTTGCTTGTGTGCTTGAGCATAGGAAATCTCTTGCAGTTGTGCTTGAGTAATTTGAAGTCTCGTGCTAGTTGTAGCATTGAGCAGTTGTAACTTGATATTACATTTTAGTGAACCCTCCTTGGAAGTGCAAGGGGGACATGACTACTTCCGATTTGTGGAAGGAACGTGTATAATTGTTTTGTGTCTTTCTTCTCTCTCTCTCTGGTTATCCGCTACATTTAGATTATGATTATCACTTCAAAAGTTGAACTCTATATGCTTCTGAACAGTGACTACAGTAGGAGAAAACGAAGAAAAAGCAAACACAATTCAACCCCCCTTCTTGTGTTTTTCTCACCTTCATTATCATGTTGTTGAGTTTTTACCCATATGTCGGGATTTGGAGATTTTATATGGTGATGTATGTTGATTTCATGACAGGTATATTTTTTTTGGAGGTGAATGTTATATATCCGCTGCGACTGTTGAACAATTTTATATATGCATGTTGTTCGAAATATTTTGAAGACATAACGTCTATTTCTTGAATATTTGTGTTATTCGTGTGTTTATCGCTTTAATAGAAGTAGGGTGTTGTATCATCGGGTTCCGAATAACGAGTCGTGGGCTCATTCTAGGGGGTACATGAGATGGTTCGTTAGAGTATCACATCCTATTGTGAACCCCCCTGCGGCCATTCCTGACTACGCAGTTGATGCTCCTCCTTGTCTTGTACCTCCCTACGAGGAGGTTCTTGTTGAGCAGGAGTGAACCAGACATCCTCCAGACCCATACCAGATCATCGGCAACATCAGAGCCAGGGTGGACAGTGCAATGGGGCATCCTGATGTATTTGGTAATCCAGAGGTTCTTCGCATGATGTAGTGCATACAGTCAGAGTGGAGCATGCTGGAGCACATGTCGGCTCCGCGGAGGAGGAGTAGGAGTCCACGGGATGGACCAGTATGACTTGTGTAGTTTTTTTTATGACATTTTGTTGGATTTGGTTGTAATCCTATGACATTTGCGCTTTTTGTCATTTTTTTATGACCTTATTCGTTATTTTATTCCGTTCTTTTATTCCATTATTTTTCGTAATATAATTATGAGTTAATGCTTGATTGAATGAATTCTTGAATGAATGATGAAAAATGTATGCAAATGATTGAATGAATGAATGTATGAAAGAAAGATTGAAAAATTAGGGAAAATAGAGGTTTCTGCCTCGGTTGGTTTTTTACACAGACTGGGCGTGAGTTAACTCACGCATGTGTTAATGGATGCGTGAATTAACTCACACAGTGCTTTACACTTGCGTGACTTAAGTCACGCAGCGTTAGTTAACTAACACATAAGTTTACACTTGCGTTAGTTAACTAACGCAGGGGCATTTTACGCAAAGCTGTAGGGTGGAAGCAAAATGTATTGGGGGAAGAGCAGAAATCTTGTCTATTTGTGTGTGTTTGTGTAATTGTGGGAGGGGCCTATAGGTGTTGTAATCAGGGTTATCTAATGTGCCCATGTGCATTGTGCTATGCACCCCTCCGCTTTTGCTGCAGGCAAAATTCACTAATTGCATGATCAAAGGACAAAGCCCATAAAACATATCTTAACCTAGAAGCAATTATGTCATCACGAGATTTTGGAACAAGTAATACGTGACAAACTTTGGGAACAATTAATTCAAATATTACTTAGCAAACAAGTAATTCAAATATAAGATCTAGCACAAAAATATTACCAAAATATAAGATCAAGTACAAAAATATTATCAAAATATATCATATCGAGTACACAAATATATTATATTCAGTACCAAAATATATTAGATTGCATACCACAATATTTCAGATTGTGCACCGAAATATTTTAGCAAAACTTGGAGACTAAGAAAACGCGTTCTAATAATGTTTAAATTAATTATTTAATTTAATATTTCGCAATAATAAATTATATAAATATCTATTTTTTCGTTAGTACTTACTTCAATCACATAATTAACCACCGCCATTAGATCTGCACCCCACTATATAACCCTTCACTATGTTTATTCATAGCAAAAAAAAAGAAATTTCATTATGTGAAAAGATCTCATTATTTTTAGCATGGATTGCAGGATAATGGCATCGGTGCATACAGTTTCATACAAGTTGACACAGCGCTGGAACAGAAGCATAACTTATGAGGCAGAAGCAAATGATGAACAACAATGATGGAGAAAACAACGTTGATTTTCTTTTTTTTATGATATTGGGGTGTATATGGGAACTTGAAATTGGTTTCCTATCTCGATATGCGAAAAAGAAGAAAAAGTTCACTATTTTTAGAAAAAGTTCATTATACCAAAAAGGGAGACGAGAAGAAAAAGATTCGAAGTTTTAAAAGTTTTTTTCGGTTTTGGAGTGTGGAAGGAAGTATGTGAGATTTCTCTATTTATAGAGAAAATTCACAACTAACATTTGAGAAATTTTGTGAACATGTAATTCAAAAATTCATTGGGAACAAGTAATTCACATATTAGATCTAGTACAAAAATATCTCATGGAGTACCAATTTTTTTTTTTTTGAAGAAATCAAAATGATATATTAATAGGAACGTCGGACTATCTTCACGGCAAAAGATGTACCACAAAAGACATCCGAAAATTACATCAAGTGTTCAACAAAATGAAAAACAAATTAGCCAATACCCGCACATAAGAATGAGTTTAGGAACCAATTATGAAAACTATAATGAAATAATACAAATTTAGTTTTAAACCTCAGAAGGATAGAAGTTTAACATTCTCAATAGCTGAATCGGAGAATTTTCTTTGTTGCAAAATAACCTGTCATTTCTTTCCTTCCATATCACCCATGGACAAGCAAACCAAATCAAATAAAATATAATGCATCATGATTTACCAAAGCCAAAAGATCTACCAAACTGATAAAAATGATCCACAATGTTAAATGAATCCGTTGAATAAATATCGGGCCAGTACCTAACCAACTTCCAAAGCGTACCAAAAAGAGGAAAAGACAAAAATAATTGGATCTCTGATTCCTGTTGTCCACAACTAGAAACACAGTTGAGCCTCAGGAGAGATAATGCTTCTCTGGACCAGGTTTGTCTTAGTGGGCAACCTGTTCCGAAAAAGCCGTCAAGCGAACACGGAGACCTTCAAAGGGACATCCTTCCTCCATAATAAATTCACAGGGACCAGATTAGTAGTGTGCGGCCCTGATGTGAGCACACGATAAGCACCACTAACAGTGTACCCCGTAACTGGATTAGGTGACCATCTCCAGGAGTTTTGAATATCAACCTGCAACACAACATTAAACAACATGTTCCTACACTCGTCTACCAACACCTCCTCCCACGCCCACAATCTCCTACGCCACTTCCACGCCTCCCCTCTATCCCAACCCCAAGCAAACATTTGAGCTACGGTTACCATTTTATTTTATGATAACTCATACAAACGGCGAAACCTAACACTTAAAGGAATCTCACCTATCCAACCAAATAAGAGAGTTACTACCTTTGCTGACATTGAGACGTAAGTTGTTAGGAAACCAACTACTCGACACCAAGCCATATCCATCTCGAATGTTAACTGTAGTCCTCCACCACACCGACCTCTCCCGGCCACCAACATCCAACTGCCCACCAACTAGGCCGTACCTAGCGGCCAACAATCTAAACCACAAACCTTCTTTGTCCTCCAACAATCTCCAACACCATTTACCTAACAGTTCCAAATTAAACTCTCTAATTCTACTTACCCCCAAGCCACCAACCTCCTTATCCAAACATATGGACCCCTAGTCAACCTAGGTAATTTTCCTATTAGCCTCACACCCACCCCAAAAAAAATGAATTAAAAGAGATTCAATAGAGGCAATGATACCTGACGGAGCTTTGAAGAAGGAAATAGCATAGACAGGGAGCGAAGTCACGACAGACATAAGGACAACAAGGTGGCCACGAAAAGAAAGGATGTCTACTTTTCCAACCAGACAGGCGAGACTTTATACGGTTAACCACAAGGTTCCAAAAATTCAACCGGCGAGGGTCACCCCCCACTGGGAGGCCCAAATACAATATAGGTAAGCTACCAACTTTACAATTTAAAATTGTCGCAGCTTCAAGTAACCAGGACTGAGGAACATTAACACCAACAAGCTCACTTTTATGGAAATTTACTTTTGAACCCGACATCGCCGTGAAGAGATGCAACACGGCTCTCATAGCCCTTACATTGGCCAAACTTCTTTCCCCCAAAATGAGAGTATCATCTATGACTTGGACGTCAGAAATGGAAAGCGCCATTTTCTTACCAGCTTTGTAATTTGATAAGATATTATTAGAGATTAAAGACCCCGTCATAACATGGAACCCCTCAACCGCCAACAAAAACAAAAAGGGAGAAAGTGAATCCCCCTGCCGAAGGCCTTTAGCCAAGGAAAATTGATCCGTGGGGCGCCCAATAACTAAAACCGATGATGAAGCCGTAGTGACACACTCCCTCATCCATTTCCTCCAAAGAGTCGGAAATGCCATTTTCTCCATCACATCTTCCATATATTTCCAATCCACCGAGTCATAAGCCTCCTCAAAATCTACCTTAAACAACAATAAGTCCTTGTTACATTTTTTTGCTTTATCTACCACCTCATTAGCCACCAGAATACCATCAAGAATGTGTCTACCTTTTATAAAAGCCGATTGGGTGTCTGAAATTACACTACCAATAACAGTCCTCAGCCTATTGGCCAGAAGCTTAGCCAACACCTTATACAAGCTGCCCACCAACGAAATGGGGCGAAAATCATTCAAACTCTACGGAGAATCTTTTTTAGGAATGAGATAAATAAATGTATTGTTAATACCTTTCAGAAGATTGCCGTTTTGATGAAAATCAGACACAAAATGCATAAGATCTTCCTTCATATCCAACCAGAAATCTTTAATAAAGCCAAAATTCACTCCATCTGGTCGCGCCACAACTGGAGCCTTATAGTGATTCGAAAATTGTGTAAAAACTGCCACCTTGACATTATTAACACATTCCATCGAAACACCTCCCACATCAATAGTAGCAAAATATATTATATTCACAGTACAAAAATATATTATATTCCATACGAAAATATTTCATATTATGTTCAAAAATATTTTAGCAAAATTTGGGGACTAAGAAAACCTTTTCTAATAATGTTTAAATTAAATTAATTCCCCTCAAAAGAAATAATGTTTAAATTAATTAATTATTTAATTGAAAATTTTCAAATAATAAAATATATATATATATATATATATATATATATATATATATATATATATATATTCGCTAATGCTTACCTTGTAGATAATTATCTACCCCCATTAGATATACATCAAACTATGTAAACACTACTAATGTATCTGATTCATCCAATGTAAGATTAGTTCACACGACCACTAGTTCTACCTAATGTGAGAATTTGTATTTATTTTTTAACTTTATTTCCACACTTGTTCCAATAATTGTTGGAACATTATGGAAATTGAGAGTTAAAATACTAAACACAAATGACCTACATTGGATAGAACTAGTGTAATGTGAACTGAAAAAATTGAAAGTCCCACATTGAAAGGATCGCACACATTAGTAGTGTTTATGTAGTCGGAGTGTACCTCTAAAGGGGTACATATTTGTGAATGGTGTAAGCATTTGCAAAATAAAAATATAGTTATATTTTTATTTGGAAATGTTAAATTAAATAATAAAGTTTAAACATTATTAGAAAGTGTTTTCTTAGTCCTCAAGTTTTGTTAAAATATTTTGGAATGCAATCTGAAATATTTTGGTGCACAACCTGAAATATACTTTGACATTTGAGTTGAAATATATTTTGGTACTCAATATAATATATTTTTGTATGCCATATGATATTTTTGGTATTCAATATGAGATATTTTTGTTCTAGATCTAATAATATATTTTTGTACGCCATATGATATTTTTGGTATTCAATTTGAGATATTTTTGTACTAGATCTAATATGTGAATTATTTGTTCCCAAAATTTCTCACATTACGTGGTCACGAGATTTTGGAACAATTTTAGCCGACTTGCAAGAAAGAATGAAAAAGAAATAAAAAAAAAAAATTTCAATTTTTATTTGAAGAAGTTATTTTTCAAATGAATAAGGGATATTTTACGCGTGTGTTCAAATTTTGTGCCCAATCTAACCAAGTACTTTCATATGAGCACACAGTTAATTCATTCAACAATAAAAAAAATATAGTTTCTTCACAATACTAATAGTAAAGTGTTCGTGGTCAATCTTAGTTTTAACCACGTAATTAATTCCTTCAACTATAAAAAAAAAATATTTTTTTTTAATAAATCTTCAAGAATGTTTTGAATATATTTCAAAGAAAGGACATCGTATATTATCAAATATAAATTAAATTTTAAATAATAATAAATTTTGCGCAAGCATAAAATTAAATTGGCGAAACATTCTTCAGAATAACAAGAAAATAACGAAAAACAATTTTTTTTAAATAGATCAGAAATTCTAAATTATTTGGCCAACAATTTTCTATATCATATTATATTCAATACTAAAATATATTTGATTGCATACCAAAATATTTCAGATTGTGTTCCAAAATATTTTTAGCAAAACTTGGAGACTAAGAAAACACTTTCTAATTATGTTTAAAATAAAATTTCCAAATTTTCAAATATGTAAATATATATTCTTTTGCTAATTCTTACTTCGTTCGCATAATTATCTACCCCCATTAAATGTACACCAAACTATATAAACACTTCTAATTTGTGTGATTCATTCGATGTGGGACTTGTAACACCCCAAAATTTATATTTAATAATTTAAGGAGGTTAAATAGAGGATTCTTGATTTTTATGATTTTAATGATGCATGTTGCTTGAATATTACGTTAAATTACAAAGAAATAGAGTTTTGATGATTATGGATGTATTATGATGATTTTTTTTTTGTGGTGGCCGAAATTTGAACACCGGACCTTACATATATTATGCATTGCTCCTACCTTGCATATTTTTTTTTTTAATTTATTATGATTATGATTAATATGATGGAAAGGAAGATTTTTTTGAAGAAGCTAAATTAACCCACCTAAATTGACATTGGAGATAATCGAACCTGAGACTACAAGGAGGAGCACACTCCCAAGTCACAAGCTAATACCAGTAGGCCAACCCAAGTGAGTTAGGAAAGGAAGAGGTGTAGAATGGAAAGAATAAATAAGTGGGGGAAGGAGAAGTAAAATAGTAGAGAAAGGAAGAGAAAGAAATAAGAATCTCTGAGCAGCCCAAATATAAATAGAAAGTTGGGAATTAGAATTGTCACTTTTGATGAACGTAGAAACAAGAGGATAGGAGAGAAGAGGAGGAGAAAACCCTAGTTGCGAAGAGGAGAGCCACAAATTGTAACTTCCGAAGAACTCGAGGTAAGGGGGAGGATCCTTCATCTCTGGGTTGTTAATAGTAAAAGGGTGAATTAGGGTTCTTAAACCTTATGATATCATGTCCATGAATTCTGAAAATTTATGATGTTATGGTGTACGTGATGATCCTATTAATCGGATAGGGAGAGTTGGTGGAGTTTGACGTTAGGTTGTGATGACAGTGAGCGTGATAAGAAGGAGAAAGATGATGAGATTAGAGTTGTGATTAATGAATTAAAAAGATGAAAAAGGTTGTTGAATTAATAAATTGAGTATAAAATTAGTGCTTAGATGTATGTGAATCCATAGGGTGATGTTTAGGGTCGAATTTGGGTGAGTTGGGATCAAAATTGGAGCTTGGAGGAGCTCCCTTGACAGAAAATCGCAAAACCTATATGTTCTAATGTTGTCGAAATCATGTCACAATTTTTGCGACCGTGTCACGATTTTGTAGGCAGTAACTCAAAAACTTTCAAGACATAAAATCGTGCCATGATTTGCAGAATCGTGACACGATGCTATAAAACCATTTTTTTCATACTTTGTTGTTTTTAACACCCCTTGGTCGTATAAAATTGTTGTAGGCTTGATATAAACATCAAATCAAGTTATGTAAGTATGATAATTAGGCGAGAGAAGTATGATTAGTTGTTGTTTAGAAGTGATGCCTTTAGAGAAATGGATAGTCTAAGATATACAATAAGATAATGAAGCCTAAGGTCGGTACGTAAAAGCAAAGAGTGTTGTGATGTTGTTTATGGCAATTGAAGATAGTAAAGGGAATTAATAATAGGAACACAATACCTTAAAATGTAATGGAGTTTTGTTATAAAAATGGAAGACGTTATACGTGATGATAATGATGGGTAAAATCTTAAACTAAAAATGAGGGATAAGTCATGTCATTAGATCAATAAAAGGTGTAGGGAATGGAGATACAATTAAAGATGAGAGTGTGATCTCAATATGTTGTTGACTTAATGAAGACATGAACTACATATATATAAATATGTACCTATGATGTTAATTAACAATTTTATACTAATATTGTAATATGATGATATATGATTATAATATGATTTATTATATGACGTTGATGAATGATGAAATTAATGATGTTCATGAATGACATAATATGACGAATGACATGCTTGTTTTTATAATAACAAGTAAATGACAAAATAGTATGATGTAAAGATGATGTGTTGTCTATTGTCTTCTATGTGAAGTTTAGTGAAGTCTTCATGCATCATATCATATTGCATAATGACGAATGACAAATGTATGATCAGTAACACACCTATGATCTACATTATAACGACAATAGGATCCGGCACCAACATGCATATAGGTCTAAGAGTGAAGTGTAAATTCATATAGTTCATGTAGGTTTAATTGATGAACATGTTATATCATGATGTTTATGTGTTTTATGTGATGTACGTGATATATGTTAGGATGACATAAGATGATGAACATGCTGATGTCGTAAAACAATGGTGAAATAATATGGTTATGATTGTAAAGGACATTTGTATTTATTCATTTATTCCAATTTAATGTCATGATTTATATTCTCACCTCTTTGTTGTTGTTGTGTTTTATGGTGGTTGTATTCTTGCGGTACAAACACTCAGGGTGAAAAGGACTAGTGACAGGGCGACTTAGAAGGTGGAGATGGACATGTTTTCCATCTCTTTCCCTTTATATTAGTATATGAATAAACATGTAGACGAAAACGATGCTCTGATATGTGACACCAGGGTTGGAGTTTAGCGTTGAAGTTTATTTCTTTGAGTTAGAGTCTTATGCCAATTTGCGAAATTGTATTTAAACTTTTAACTCAATTTCCACACTTGTTGGAACATTGTGGAAATTGACAGTTAAAAGACTAAACACAATTTTTAGAAATCGTGGTTGGGCCTAACAAAATTCCCCATAAAACCGGCCTGTGAGATGAGGAGTGCCCCCACTTATATAGACATTGTCAGGTCATCACTTATCTGATGTGGGACTTTTAGCACATCCCATCACGACCAACACCATTGGGCTTGGTGATAGCAGGTGGACCAATGGATCTTGAAGATGCTCTGACACCATATCTTAGAAATCGTGGTTCAGCCTAATACAATCCCACAAAAACGGCTTGTGAGGTGATGAGTGCCCTCACTTATAAACACATTGTCAGACAATCTCCTATCCGATGTGGGACTCTTAACAACAATGACCCACATTGGATAGAACTAGTGTAGTGTGAATTGAAAAAATTGGAACTCCCACTTTGGATGGATCACACACATTAATGGTGCTTATGTAATGTGGGTGTACCTCTAAAGGAGTACATAATTTTGTGAACAGAGTAAGCACCAACAAAAATTTACTTGTATTTTTTATATGTGTGTCCAACTTTTGTGCCCAATCTAACCAAGTACATTCATATGAGCACACGATTAATTCATTCAACCATAAAAAATAAAAAATAAAATTATGGTTTCTTCACGTTACTAATAGTAAACGGTTCATGGTCAATCTTAATTTTAAGCACACAACAATTTTTATTTATTTATTTTAATAAATCTTCCGAAAATGTTTTGAATATATATAAAAGAAATGACATCTTATATTATCAAATATAAATTAAAGAGTTGAATATGGTTTTGGTCTCAATAAATATACACACTTTTCGTTTTAGTCCCTCTAAAATTTTCCTTCAACTTTTAGTCCCTATAAAATTTTGAATCACTACTTTTGGTCCCTATTTTTTATTTAATTTTGTATTTTTTAATGAAATTATGGAGAAATGTGTAAAATATTCTAAAAAAATTCCCAAAAAACAAAAAACAAATTAAATATGAGATTTTAACTTTAAAAAAATATATAAATTCATATTAAATTCATGTTTTGTTAAAAAAATCTATATTTTTTGGAGAGATTCTTATAATGAATTTTTCTGCAAACTTTAATTCAAAAATATGAATTCTACATATGAGTTTACTTTAAAGGAGGGACCAAAAGTGATGAAAAGATTTTTAGGGAGTAAAAGATGAAGAAATTTTTTAAAGGAACTAAAACAAAAAGTTAACTATTTATAGGGACCAAAAACATAGTTAAGCCTAAATTAAATTGACTTTTAAATAATAATTAATTTTGCGCAATGATAAAATTTAATTGGCGAAACATACTTTAGAATAAGAACATAACAAAAAACAATTTTATTTACGTACATAGGAAATCCTAATTTTTTTTTTGAAAGAATAGGATATCCTAAATTATTAGGCCAACAATTTTCTATGGTTTACTTCATAACCCTTCACTATGTAAGATGATTTAAAGCTAAAAAAGAAATTTGACTAAGTAAAAACATCTCATTGTTTTTAGCATGGATTGCAGGATCATGAACTCTCTTGTCATTTTGAATAGCCTTCTCACAATTCGCAGGTCCATCACCAGCAGTTTTAACATCATTTTTTGCATTTTGAGGATCCTTATCCACATCAATCATTGCATTTCCAAAATATCTAATACTCATTATGTAAAATTCATTTGCACATCGACCAACAGCTTGATCACTAGGAAATTGTTTTGCCACTTTTAAAAGATAAGCTTGAGCCTGTAACCCCTGATTAAATGCAAAAACCACGATAGACTTTGAGAGGTCATGATAATTTGTGGCTGAGGTGATTTTTAAGTTGGTTTTTAAAAGATTCAAACAAGCATTGGCATCTTGTCTAGCCTCATTGCATACAATTTCATACAAGTTGCCACATAGTGCTGGAACAGAAGCATAACATATAAAGCAGAAGAAAATGATGAACAATGACGATGGAGAAAATGAGGTCGATTTCATTTTTCTTATGGGAACCTTAAATTGGTTTTCTATATTGATACATCAACCAACAATTAGATCTATTTATAGTTCACATACTGATGATACCATGTGTCATAAAAATATATATTTTTGATAATTTAGTAAAATAAATTTGTTCACACGTACTTCACAGTATTATAATTAATTAACTAGTACATTGAATTGAAAAATTTCTGGAGTGAAATATTAATGCAAATGGAATAACATTTAACTACTGTAATGTGTCAAATTATATAAGTTTTTGTTTATGTTTTTTTAAGAGACTTAACATTTGATAATATATATAAATTTATTTAGTGTTTTTTTTTTTTTGGTACAAATTTATTTAGTGTTGAATTTATAATATTTTAATATATTATTACATTTGACTGCTTTTTTTTGACCGAACATTTGACTACTGTAATTTTTTTTTTTGGCCTATTGTAAGTTTATTTCTTTTTTTTCAAACCAGGTCAAGGTCTAGGTCAAATCTTCTAGACCTTTGAGAACATTATTCTTAAAATCAAACGTCACAAGATTCGCAGGTTGGAATCTGATCTGTTCGGTGAGGATGGATGAGAGGCAACGGTGACAAAAAGTGCTCCGGTGCGATGGTGACGGTTTCCCGTACGGCGGTGATGAATCCTTGCGGTGGAACGAAAGGTGTCTGCAGGCACGTTAGCACTCCAACGCTCAACTCAGTAATGGAACTAAGAAAGAGTGTGTAGAAAGTGTTGTGTAAAGTGAATCATACGTTGAGGGTGAAGCAAGTTCATTGTTCACCCATATATAGGCGCGCGTCTAGGATAATTGTCTCCGGGTTTTGCGGCGTGTGATTAGGGACAGTTAGAGGACACGTGTAGGGTGATCCTCACGCAGGGGCACGCTTTTGTGTAGCGTGCCACACTTTATCTAGTGTGTTCCTTCAGGTGTGGAGCCTTACTTTGTGTAAGTTATGCCACGTGTCAACCTATGATTGGTCTTCTAACCATTCTAGTACAGTTGCCCCAGAAGTTGTTGATGCCTTTAAGGAGCAATGGCTTTTAGCTGTGAAAGAGGTGTGCGGAAGGTTGCCTGCAAAAGTTAGTGCTACGGCGCTCAGTGTTTTCGAACGGAAGTTTGTTCCATCGTCCCGGAGGTGACGCTCGATGAGAGTTACTGGGTGCAGTTGGCTTTTAATGCTTTGAACTGAAATGTTTTTGATGGGATGTTCATACAACTTGCTTTCCACGTGTCGATTTCATGAGCTCCACGCGTCTCGGGAATGGTTCTTCATGCGTGTTTCGTTTTGACTATGTTTCGTATTTTCCAAAGCCATTTTCAACCGTTTAGATCGCGGTTCTTCATCTACCTCTCATCTGGTCCGTTGATTCGAACAACTTTGAGGGCTTTTTAAAGGGGAGTTTCTCCTTATTCTTCTCTCACTTATCGTTCACCTCGACTTATTCTTGGAGAACGTTTCTTTCCTTTTCTCTAAGTTTCTTCTTTTGTTCATCGCTTGGGTTGAATGAGAAATGGTTGTCTCCTTTGTGGGTTATGAAGTGTTGACGTTTCGTTCATCTTTGTATGGTGATTGGTTTCATGCACTTGTCATGCACTTTTTATTCACCCTAATTGTTGGAAAATGAGGTGAATTCCAAGCTTAGATGCAGTGCTTGGATTATTTGGCATGCAACAATATGGATAATTTAGGTGGCAAGAAATGATAGGATCTTCAATAGTCAAGTATTAGAGGTTTGTTCAATGTTTGATAAAACTAAGGTGAATTGTTACTATTGGGGTTTGAGTAGATTAGAAATCACTTTGTGCTTGTTGTTAGCCTGTAAATTTGACAGACTCATTTAATATGGTTGACATTTGTTTGACCTTTTTACTTTGCAGGAACCGAAGAGCTTTCTCATTTCAATTGGAGAATCTCGACAAGGCAAAGCTTTAAGCCTGAGGCGCATAGTCAGATTTTCGACGAAGTAAGGCTAAAAGAGCAGTTTCGCGTCGAAGACAAGCAAAAGGGCGGGAAAGCACGATTTCAAGCAATGAGGCGGTTTCCTTTTAGTGGAAAACGTGGGACAAGTAGTTTTCCAAGATGGAAGAAGTGCTGATCATGGGTTTAGTGGTTCTCCATCTAGTATAAATAGTAATTTCCATAACATATACATAATTCTACAACACTCAAACTATCGACGTCTAGGGAAACGAATTGTACATAATGTATGTAAACTGATTGTAAACCACCCCTTTTATTTTAATGCAATGCGTAAACTTACTTTTATCTTGCTTTATTTTAAGCTTTTACTTGCAAACTCAAACCTGTCGAGAGACAGTGCCTTTTCATTCAAACTCATCCTGCTCTCTAAGCAACCTGAGTGCATCTCGTGGCCTTTTTTCAAAACCTTTTTCCTATAAAAAAATACTTGCACAATGGTCTTGAGATATCTAGTTCAATATCACTTGTAATAATCAAAACTAGCCCCCGTTAACCAAAATCATAGGCAATAAAATTGGCACTCCCAGTGGGACCTAGTTTGTGCAATTGATTTTCAAAAACTTTTTCAAAAATCTATCTCTTTGAAGAGATCTGTTTTTAGGATTTTGTTACTATTTTCGGGTAACTTTATTGCTAAAAACACCAAGATTGTTTGTGTATGCATTTGAGAAGTGGTAAATCTATGGCTCGTGCCAGTTCATCCTCGTCACAAGCACAACCTTTACAAGCAACCTCTCCTTTAGGAGATTTAAACGTTTCAACCCATGTGGAGGCAACCATGGCTATGCCAGGCTCGGCCGAAATGAGAGTAACCTCTCCTTCAACTGTTTCGACGTCCACTCAAATGAGACGATCAAAAATGGGAACAGTTATACCCCCATTCACCGTTGGTGTTCCTTCGACCACCAGCATGCTAAGTACTAGTGCTCCTTCAAACAGGCCTAGACTTGATGATTGAAATGTAAATGTACAAAACATTTCAAGGGAACAACTGTATGGTATGCCCAACTTCAATGATGCCAAATGTACATAATAGTGCTTCCGCTTTTGCAGACCATGAAAATCCATTCACATTGCACAACATACATAGTCCCTCAAGTTCTATCATTTTTGGTCGGAATACTCTACCACCGTTGACAACAAATTCGATGAATTTGTTAAGATAACAAATGGATGAGAGTAATCACGAAATGGTTAATTTGTTAACACAACAAATGGGTATCGTGTTTAATCCTTTGATAAGGGACACAAACCGGAGTTACCAAGCTTTAACCACACAAATGGGGAGAATAACATATTTCTTTGCACCCCCACAACCGATTACACAAATACAAAATCAATAATTGTTGCGGTTAGTTAAACAAATGGTTCAGAGGCAACAACCTGTGCCTCAGCCCCAACCGGTCGAACTAGTAATACACGGTCAACCTGAAGTGATCTTGATAGATTGAAATGATAATGCCGATGAAGTTGTTCGGAATGTCCAAAAACAAACATAGGAGTACATAACAATATAGCCAATCTGATCGAAAATATAATGGCTCAAAATGGTTTAAATATTGGCCTGTATAGGCCAAACTTTGTTTCTCTGATATGTGACACCAGGATTGGAGTTTAGCGTTGAAGTTTATTTCTTTGAGTTAGAGTCTTATGCCAATTTGCGAAATTGTATTTAGACTTTTAACTCAATTTCCACACTTATTGGAACATTGTGGAAATTGACAGTTAAAGGACTAAACACAATTTTTAGAAATCGTGGTTGGGCCTAACAAAACCCCCCATAAAACCGGCCTGTGAGGTGAGGAGTGCCCCCACTTATATACACATTGTCAGGTCATCACTTATTGGATGTGGGACTCTTAGCACACCCCATCACGACCAACACCATTGGGCTTGGTTCGTCAACATAAATGGTGGGTGGACCGATAACGAAAGCCTGATAGCAGGTGGACCAATGGATCTTGAAGATGCTTTGACACCATATCTTAGAAATCGTGGTTCGGCCTAACACAATCCCACAAAAACGGCTTGTGAGGTGATGAGTGCCCTCACTTATAAACACATTGTCAGACAATCTCCTATCCGATGTGGGACTCTTAACAACAATGACCCACATTGGATAGAACTAGTGTAGTGTGAATTGAAAAAATTGGAACTCCCACTTCAGATGGATCACACACATTAATTGTGTTTATGTAATATGGGTGTACCACTAAAGGAGTACATAATTTTGTGAAAAGAGTAAGCACCAACAAAAATTTACTTGTATTTTTTATATGTGTCCAACTTTTGTGCCCAATCTGACCAAGTACATTCATATGAGCACACGATTAATTCATTCAACCATGAAAAATAAAAAATAAAATTATGGTTTCTTCACGTTACTAATAGTAAATGGTTCATGGTCAATCTTAATTTTAAGCACACAACAATTTTTGTTTATTTATTTTAATAAATCTTCCGAAATTTTTTTGAATATATATAAAAGAAATGACATCTTATATTATCAAATATAAATTAAAAAGTTGAATATATTTTTGGTCTCAATAAATATACACACTTTTTGTTTTAGTCCCTCTAAAATTTTCCTTCAACTTTTAGTCCCTATAAAATTTTGAATCACTACTTTCGTTCCCTATTTTTTATTTAATTTTGTATTTTTTAATGAAATTATGCAGAAATGTGTAAAATATTCTAAAAAAATTCCCAAAAAACAAAAAACAAATTAAATATGAGATTTTAACTTTAAAAAAATATATAAATTCATATTAAATTCATGTTTTGTTAAAAAAAATCTATATTATTTGGAGAGATTCTTATAATGAATTTTTTTGCAAACTTTAATTCAAAAATATGAAT
>Ga0315913_1004917_pt1 | contig 16183 bp, 5 predicted proteins | sample MpolsnodulesMG_FD_207736 | JGI IMG/M metagenome (GOLD analysis project Ga0315913, IMG submission 207736) | Medicago polymorpha root nodule microbial communities from Los Angeles, California, United States - small nodules | ecosystem: Host-associated > Plants > Roots > Nodule | place: USA... | reverse complement strand
AGAGGGGAGGGGGAGGGATTTTAAAATTATTTTACCGTTTTACCCTTAAACTTAATTAAATAAAAGAAACTACTTATTTTTATGATTTCAGAGACCGACGAAAGACAAACACACATCTAAGCTGTTTATTTTATCTCAAACTGGTTCATATATTTTGCACAACAAGACATGAATTAGTGAATTAACAGTGAAAAAAAAAGGAACAGCAAGTAATAATAAGCTGAATTAAAATAAGATAATAATAATAATAAGGTCGTTGACAACAACAAAGTAGCAGTAGGAGTGGTTTGTACATGTAACAAATAAGAGTGATATACTGATATATAATATAATAATAAAAGTTGTTATAAGGAAAATATAACAAAATAATAATAAAAATGTTACAAAATTAAGATAACATAATAATAATAAGATAGTTACAAAGTAGTAGCACGAGTGGTTTGTACATGTAACAAATAAAAGTGATAGATAATATAATAATAAAAGTTGTTACAAGAAAAATATAACAAAATAATAATAAAAATTGTTACAACAATAAGATAACCTAATAATAAAAACTAATAAGATTGTTACAAAGATAATATAATCTCATAATAATAAAAGTTGTTATAAGGTTAATATTGAGATTTGAAATTAATTTAAGGATAATTATGGCAATGCAATAAAATTTTAAAGAGATTTACTCCCCACCCCTCTCATCCCCTTCTAAAAATTGAACCAAACACTTCAAATTAAAAATCTCTCATCCCCTCCCCTCCCCCTTCAAAACTCTCGAACCAAACGGACCCTTAGAGTGAGAGGTGAGAGTTGAGAAGGAGGAGAATGGAGAGTTATTGTTGTTAGCTGAGATTGAGAAAGATTGAAATTTAAGAGAGGATAAAAAGAGAAGAGAGGCGTACGTGTTGTAGGAAGGGAAAATGAAAGAGAAAGTGTGAGTGAATGTTATGTGTGTTGATGTGTTTTATCTACTGTTAAAAAATATATATAGGGAAAAACATGTGGAGCTATAGTCCCACATAGCTCCCACCCACATACATCTGCCCCTGGTCCATAATTTGTTCCATAGGGGTTTCAAGCCAAAGAGAGGGTGATATGAACCTTGAAAGGTTCATAGAAATTGCAAGGGCAACTACATAGAAATATGGGATGATGCACTTGGATTTAGAAAGGTGGAGAGCTTGGAGTTAAAGATCATGGATGAAGATGAGTTAGAGGAGAATAGGTTCAAAGGACAACCTTAGCCATTATGCATCAAGCTATTTGCCTTACTTTCTATTTAATTATTGACGTTAAAGAAGCACTTCTTGAGAAACAACCCATATTGATTTTCTGTAAATTTTAATTTTTGTTGAGCTATTGGCCTTGTTTTATGATAGCTTGTTGTTTTACTGATTTTGAAAATTGATGTCTGTTTGATTTGTATAAGTTTTTAGTTCTTCTAATACGATGAAAGTTAACTTCACTACGACTCAGAAAGTTATTCTTAACACCAAGTTGGAAAGTGAACTTAATCGTGGAAGGTCAATAGTGTTGTGATTGAGGGGCATGCAAAAGAAGAGAAAATCATCAAATCACCATCTCTTTTTCTATAATTACCTAGTTGGTGAGATTTTGAGCCAAATTTATTCCATTATTTATTGTGTATATTACATATGAGAGTATTCACGATTCAAGTATAAAAAAATTATAATTTTCATTGTTTTAGCTTAATCTTAAGCGTGGGCATTACTATTTGGAATTAATAACATCTTAAGTTTGAGTTAGATTACTAGTAGAACTTGGTAACAACTTAAAAATTAAAACGTATACTGATCCATCTAAGATCGGTCTAAAAAAAAGAAGAGCCAAAAGTAAATAATTGGTTTCCTTAAAAAAGGAAACTTACAGGTATTTCTTTACTATCCATGTTGTCTTGGTGATGAGTAGGAAAGTTGGTTGTTTAGTGAATAGACAAGGAATAATATCATATATTTAACTTCAATTTTTAGCCTATTTTCTCAAATATATATCTCACATTGGCTTAAGCCACGTCACAACTTTGAAAGACCTCTAAAATTTGTGTATTTGCATATACTTTGAATGCATGTTTAGAATCTCTAAACATGTTGATTGAGTGGTTGAAACTTTTGAATTGTAATTTTTTATGCATGCCCGGATTGAATTCTTTGAGAGTGGAAGTGGTAAGTTAGCTGGAAGTTAGAAGTGGGTCAGGACGATGATCTGAGCACCAAGGTTAATCGTAGTTTGAGTTAGAAGTGTGAAACTCTGTTCAAATGCAAACAAAAGGTTGTTCAATGAGGCAGGTTTGTCAATAAAGTTGGTTTCATCAAACACATACGCATAATATCCAATGTGAAGCTGCCGTGATTTTAAGAACTTGGTAATTGGAGCTTTTGCGTTGTCCTGATTTAAAAAAGAAAAAAAATGAATTACAATTACACATCCAAACAGATGCAAGGACTCCTGATATTCCGAAAGATTTTTCAAACAAATAAACTATGGTAATAAAGATCATGTCAGTTTTTTTATAAGTGATACAATAATTATTTTTCAAAGGACTCAAGTTACATTTAATCCAATTTAAAAAGTTGACATTGCCTCAAGTTTCGACATCTTACTGCAAAGTTCATTAGCAAAATGTCATGCATTCATTACAACATCCAAAACGGCTAATAAGCCAACATTCTTACTAGTATTGTGTATGTCCTAAACTATCTAGGTTTAATTGATTTTCAACAAAAAAAGAAAAAGTAAACCTTTATTCTATTAATTTTCTTTTTACTTATGGAGTAAAAAGGTAGCCCAATGCACTAAAGATTTAGCATACACATAATCTAGTAAAAATGGTATAAGCTTTGTGTATTGTATGAAGTCTTACTCTGTTTTTTACACAAGAGATTGTTTTCAGAACTTAAACTCATAACCAACAACTTTACCGTTGTAACAAGACATACTGCCTTTTTTTACTCATGGAGTATTCTTTTAAATTTTTTCGAAAGTAAAATTTTGCAAAATAGTAAAATTGATGGTGTGGGTAATAAATAAATAATCGGGCTTACACCTGACTATTTGTTAACAAGCCCATATCTACAAAACCCTACTTATTCACAAACCTTCCCGCAGCGAAAACCCTTTGCTTCTGCAGAGTCATTCACTTCCTCCCTCGGTATGTAACCCTAATTTCTCTACCACTCTTTACACCGTTTTCGTTTTTCCTTGAATCCTAGATTCACCATTTGTATGTTTTTCATTTTCATTATGATTTTCATCTTGTTACGTTATCTTATGATTTTTCATATAGTATTGTGATTAAATGCATCATAGCTTTGTTATAATTGCATTTTCTTTTTTTTTTGGGTAATGAATAACAGAGATGGGTGAAGAAGTGAAATCTGTTGTTGTACCAGAGTCTGTGTTGAAAAAGCAGAACAGGGAAGAACAATGGGCTTTGGCTAAAACTCAAAAATCTGAAGATGCTAAGAAGAAAAGAGCTGAGAACCGTAAGCTGATATACAGCAGGGCTAAGCAGTATTCTCAGGAGTATGAGGATAAGGAAAGGGAATTGATAAGCTTGAAGCGTGAGGCTAAATTGAAAGGTGGATTTTATGTTGATCCAGAGGCCAAGCTCTTGTTTATTGTTCGCATTCGAGGGTATGTTTATTTTTGTTTTGTGTTGATTCAGATTGGATTAGTGTGTTAGGCTGTAAACAACCAACATGAAATTGAATTAAGCATAGTATAGATGAGGATATTGTGTTGCATTGCATGTGTGATAAAGACTAGACGAGATAGGATTATAAATGACAACATTAGACTAGAGAGAGTTGGGGGTAACACTTATAGTAGAAAAGACGGTGGAAAGTAGGCTTATGTGATTTGGACATGTAGAGAGAAAACCCGTGGATTTTGTAGTAGACATGTAGAGAGAAAACCCATGGATTTTGTAGTAAGGAGAGTAGATTAGCCGGAAGGGAGTCAAATCATAAGGATAGTAGATTAGACGGAAGGGAGTCAAATCACTATAGGTAGAGGAGGATCTATGAAAACTATATGAGAAAGATCAAGAGATTAATGAGTTAGATAGAAATACGGTATTTGATATAACAGTATGGCGTTGTTTGACCCATGTCGTCGATCTCACTTAGTGGGATAAGGTTTGGTTGTTATTGTTGTTGTTGTCTGTTGATTCAGATTGGATTAGAGATGCTAGTTGAGTTAAAAATAAGTTTATTGTTCTTTACAAAAATTAACAAGGCCTTGTTAGCTTAGTGGTGTTTTTGATGGAGTTATATAAGGTAGCTTTTGAAACAATTGAGATGCAAATGCCATTTTTAATTAATCAATAAAAAACTCATCTTTATAGTTTTTAGTGTTCTTTATCGGTTTCTCTTTAGTTTAGAATGTGAATAAACCGAGTTTTTTTTTATAATGTTTTGTAGATTATTACCATTACTATAATGCTCTCTTAATATTTCTTCTTCTATTAGTGTTTTTGATAAGTTTATCCAAATTGTCTCTTTAGATGTTTTGGTGTTCTGATTGCCTAACTAATGCTAACTTCAATTTTTCAGTATTAATGCCATGGACCCGAAGACAAGGAAAATTTTGCAACTGTTTCGATTGAGACAGGTAATATTTGTTTTCAGCGGATACTGATATTGCCTCATTTTAATTTGTTAGGCTTTGAAGAAATTGCCCTGTCTTGTTTCTAGTTGGGTAATACAATTGTAACACATTGTATATCCTTTGAGAAGTCTATGTTTCATTGTATAGTATTTTAGAGCAACTGTATACTGGATATTTTTGTTGGTATAAGAGCAGTTTGGTGATCCTTATGTGTTTGCTCAACAGATTTTCAATGGTGTTTTCCTTAAAGTTAACAAAGCAACAATGAACATGTTGCACAGGGTTGAGCCTTATGTGACTTATGGGTATGTTACCTTCCTTCTTATTGATTTAAAGTCCATGATTATTATTATTTTTTTTTTAAACTAAAAAGCTTTCAATTTTCTTTTAGATACCCAAATTTGAAGAGCGTAAGGGAACTCATTTACAAGCGTGGGTATGGAAAGCTAGACAGGCAGCGAACTCCTCTCACTGACAATTCAATTATTGAGCAGGTGCAGTAATTTACTTTTCTAAATTAAAAGAAATCTTACTATTTGAATTTATTCACTATATGTTGCTGACTTGCTTTCATGACCCTCAGGGACTGGGAAAACATGGCATCTTATGCATTGAAGATCTTATCCACGAGATTTTGACTGTTGGACCACATTTCAAGGAAGCAAACAACTTCCTTTGGCCATTCAAGCTCAAGGCTCCATTGGGTGGCCTAAAGAAGAAGAGGAACCACTATGTTGAAGGTGGTGATGCTGGAAACCGTGAAAATTACATCAATGAGCTCATCAGGAGAATGAATTAAACTGTTGCAGTGTTTAATCATTTTAGGGGCAATTGATATTTTTTTGTTGGCTTTAAATCAAAGATCATTTGGGCACCTGAAATTTTGGAAATTAAACATTTGACTTTTATAAATTGTTGTCAAGTTTGAATTTGGTTTGTCAAATTTTATGAGAATGATAAGTTATATTTCTATTTTAATGCTTAGCTATCTGTTTTGCGTTTTGTTTGTCATTTTCCTTGTCTCAAATTTGTTTGTTATTTTAGTTTCATTTGCTAGATTTAAAGCTTATACTCGCAGGTGTAAATGAATTTCCCTTTGTTTGTCATATACTTGTCTCAAATTGGTCATATACTTGCAAGTGTAAATGAAGTTCCCTTTGGTAATTGGTTGAAGGGAACAAATCACAGGAAGGTTAGGAAGAAGTGGCATTATAGGAATGAAAGGAGAATTGATAGAGTATGATATTGTTTTAGTACCATGGTTAGTTTTGACCTTGATGAAGAAATGTGTCATTATCATCATGGATATCGAGTGTGTGATTGTAATATTGATAATAATTCAAATATAAGTGCAATGATGATTAGGTTTTAAGGCTGGGCAAAATCTAAGCAAAATGCATGACAAATACTCATATGCTTTTCTTGCCTCACATGTTCTCTCTATTTTTAATTTCATGTGCCTGTACAATTTGCAAAGATACTCAATTTTTTTCTGTTTGGTTTTTTAGTTCCTTACTCTTGTTTGTTGAGTACTGTTGAACATAAGCTCTTTGGCCTATGTGTAGGATTTGTAGATTTTTCTCATTAGCTATATCTTTTTTGCATTTTGTTTGTCATATGCCTTCCTGTGTTTTGTTCCCTTTACCAAAGGGAAACTTCATTTACACTTGTGGGTAGACATGTTTCATTGAGTTAATTCAGATACACCTGCAGTCATGCTGTAATAACAAAGTGACTGCATGATGCGATACATATAATTTTAATCAACATATGTCGGTTTGCCTAATCTAACTATTGTGTAAAATTAGTGTATTAGTTGACTTAGGTACATATTTTGAATTATGTCTTGTTGAAAGTTTAACCAGATAATTACCTATTAATTTACTTGGAAAAAAAGTTTGGGAATTCATTTATACTAGAGGATAATCAAGCTAATTTAGGTGTGACGCTATTTTGAACTAACTAGAATTTTTTTTATTAGTATATAAGAAGTATAATGAGGAGTAAAAATGATTTAATATATTTATAAGAACCAAAAATTTATTTACCTTAAAAATTGAAGTAAAATTTTAGAGTCATCTGAAATTTATTTACCTTAATTTTTTTTTTTCCTTAAAAAAAAAACTTTCACATATCAATAAAACATCATATCAACACTCTACGGTCACATACTATATTAAGTATCATGTTAGCATCTAATTGACACATCATCATTTCTATTAAAATTTGGATGACAATCGTGTGATTTAAAATAGGGATAAAAATTACAAAATAAAAAATGTGAGGATTAAATTGCAGATCGATACTTTGATAGTATCATATTCCATTTTGTAGCCAAAACTCAAGACATAGACGTGAACATTAAAAGATGATCATTCAAACTCAAGACATAGACGAGAACATTAAAAAATGACCATTTCTAGCTGAAGTAAAATAAATCATAGTGGCAAAACTAGTTAAATTTCAATAAATTTTATATGAACACATCAATTTTACTCATATAAGTAGCCGTGAGTATAAGCGGAGAATCTAATTTGAAGGAAAGAATACTTTTAACCCTCTTTATGCATACTTTCCAATTTTAAACAAAAACTAAGTTAAAAAACTAAAACAAGCATAGAGGTAAAAATCCAACCTAAATCACCCTTATTACTCCATTTTTTAACTCTCTTATCTCAACTACCAAGCCAAACTTATATCCCCTAAAATATTGAATCAAGTGTTTAATAGTCTCTTCCTCAACTAATAATGACCATAGTCTAAGTTTCTTTATCAGATCAATTTCACAAGGTAAAAGAAGGTAATATTTCTTCTCTACAATATTAGTTTCCTTCTCTATAATATTATAGGATATTATCTCAAGACAAAACATGGTTTTCTTAAACAAAAAACACAAAAACTTAATAAATTTAAACGAAATAACCAAACAACACCTCAACAACTATTTTGACATTTTTAGCTTCATCTTAGTTTTTCTTTCTCGTTTGGTTTTAACTTTTCCATTTTCTGCTAAATACAACCAAAGAGTTGTGTCCAGTACCTTCTGCATTTGGTTTTCTCTCAACTTTGCAATTTTTGCACTCCCTATCTCTCTCATAAATACACCTCCTCTCTATATATTTGAACATCCATATCTTTCATTGTAAAAATACTCGATAAGCTTTGCACTCCTTTCATAGAACTTCTTCACTTTTTTGAACTTGTTATTAGGTTACAAAAAAGCAATTAATTAGAAGAGAGATATGGGAGTTGAAATGATGAAGAGATCGTAAACAAGTTTTTCTGCTAACAAAGTGACAAGTAACAACTTCTCTTACTCCTATAATTGGTTTGTGTGGCCTTGCACTACTGGCTCTATCCCCATTTTATCATTTCATACTATCTCATCACTTTTTATTTATGATCACCCCATCTTCATTCTTGCTTACCTTCAAATTTGTGTTTAATTTATTTATTTCTTAAACAAAAGTTAAAATTTGTAGGGTTAAAGGATAATCACTTTGGATATTTCTCTAATTTGACTATTGTGAGCATCATTTTGATCTATAAAATTATTTAAAAAGGATATAAAGGATGACTTACTTTGATTTGTTCATCACAAAATTACAACACCCTTTGGTCACTAATATAAGGAAAAATTAACATTTTAAATTCACTCACTAAATAATGTATGCGGACTATAATAAAGACCATATACATAATTAATTGAATGAATCTAAAATGTAAATTTTTGCTTATAATAGTGATCGGAATGTGTAAAAATGAATTTAACAAATATAATTGGTGACTATACGAAATCTACTTAAGATGATGTTATTATTAAACAAATCTCGAACTTGATGGCTAAGTTGAATTCTCTTTTGGTTTCGTAATCACAAACATTTTCTACTTGATAACTACGTAATTTTGAATTCTCTATCACTCTTGACAAGCACAATAGTAAAACTTTCATATTTTCCTCTCTATTTAAGTATGATTTCATTAAAAAATACTAAACAATTTCATTTGAAAAGTCGAGTTTCTATTGTATTTATTAATAAGGATAAAATAATTTTTGTTAAAGTTAACATTCATTTTGCACAACTAATTAAAGATTCTTACAAATGTTATAGGGTGCTAATACATTCTCAATGCATAATAGACGACCCTCGGCCTGATATATGGTTTTAAAGAACTATTTTTTTGTTTGTTTTAAAAGGCGATTTCATTGTTCATGAAAAACTCTTAAGTTTAGGCCACGACACACCTAGATCTGATCACACAACCCACTATCCTCCTTCATTTGTTGTATTTATCATTTTTTTTTGTGTTTTTTTTTTCTTTTCATATGATAATTTGATATATGCAATCTTGACCTCCTGGTAATAGTTTGATGCACATTTTCATTGTATCTTTTAAAGATCTTATTGCTATAAATACACATTTTCTGTGTATGTTTACATTCATTCAATACACCATAACCTTTTACTTCTTTCATGGAGTTTCTTCACTTCTTTCTTGCAACCATTGAGTTGAAATGATAAAAATATCATAAATCAATTTTCTACTAACAAAAATAGTAATAAACCACTCTTACCGTTATAATTGGAAACAATTATATTTGTACACCCTTGCTTTTTATACACTCATATCATCAACCTATCACATCTTTCATTTATTCTCTTTATTTCTTTCTCTCTCCAATGGTAGAATGGGTTATGAGTGTCTAAGAATTGTCTTTCATATCATCACCCTTGTTTTCCAAAGTTTTTCTATTTAAATAAATGTTTGTGGCAAATTCATTGTTTATGAGCAACTCCCGACGTTTAGGCTAGGACACACTAGATTTGATCACACAACCCACTCTATCTTCCATCATTTATTGCACTTACTAGCTTTTTTTTATTGTGTTTTTTAATTATAGATAGATTGATGCACATATCTTCATTGTAACTTTTAAAGATGTGATGTCGTTGATGAGGATGGTTTTTGTTGCTTCACCATCTACCATTGCTTGGTTTTGGCGTGCATCAATAATATTTTTCTTATTTCAACAACTATGGTTTTCTTATTTACACACATAGATAATACCCTCATTTTCATCTCAATATATTCACATAAAACATACTTTAATTATTTTACAAAAACTAATATTTAATTGTATTAAAAAGATAAATTAAGGATATAAATGGTTGCTACGATTTCATTGTCAATTTGGTTGGAATTTTTTAACCATAAAGGGTAATGAGGTTACCATAAGGATCTATCTGGTTGGGGGTTGTGGAGAGAAAAGGATGGAATGAGATATTTTAAATTTAATTTGTTTGATTCAATTCTTTAGAGAGGAATAATAGTGGAGGGAAAGGGAAAAAAAAAACCTTATTATAAACCATATTTTACTTGAAGCATGTCCTTGCTACTGTTGTAGGGTTTTACTTTTACATTATGGATTTTTTTAGAACGATTTATTGTTAATGCGTGATATAACATTTGGTGTGTTGTTAATCACAACTTGGTTCTTTTGGTAGTATTGTATTTCCTAGTGGATTTTAAATGAAAGAGAATGTTCAAGGTCAAATGATTAATTTTTAGTGCTTTAACTTCAAGAATGCAGTTCATTCAAAAAAAATATAATTTGGTGCAATATTTTATGATTTGGAAATCTTATCACTTTTGATCAGATTTGGAAATCGTTTCATCTTGAAGGGATTGTAGTCAATTAAAATGTAGATGTTTTCAAACATTGGTTAGGGGGTTACTTCTCTTATTTTAAAATGTTTACGCCTTTTGATTCTTTAACTAGTTGCTTATTTATGAAATTGATTCTTGTGGAGATTCAATAGAATTTTTCTCTCAAAGGTGTTATTTTCCTATTGTTGTGGGAGAAAGTCTTGGTTAGGGACAAATCCAAATACAAAAAGTTTGGGCACACTCACACAAATACTTATTTTTTAAAAGATAAATTAGTTTAATGATGTGATTAATTTATTTATCATTTAATTTTCTTCATTGTTGCGTGTGTACCCAATAATTTTATTTGTGCTTGTATCTATGTAACACTTTCTCTTGTTGCGGACTAATGTAGATCAGGTGGATGAATAGTAGCTGCAAACGAACATATATGTAGCACCATGAAATCGGTAACCAACAAAGTTATGTTGGAACCAAGGGACGAAAGATAAATTAGCCAGACTGTCAGGTCGCTCCCTTGACATTCCCCTCTTTGCGTGTCAAAACTTTGAGCTTGTTAGAAAAGTATATCTTAGAAAACATAAATGAATATGGGTCGCATTTATTTGACAAATTTGTGCTTAATATTGTCAAGAAGGAAAAATTAGATAAGATTAACAAAGAATTGGTTGAGAAGATAGGGCAAATATTTGTCAGCAAAAAATTCAAACAAACTTTGGGGCTTTATTGTAGTCATGGACATAAGAATTTCAAGTTTTTTTTGTATAGATGAGGAGAGTTGGATTACATATTGTATCTTCAAATTGTATACACTATTATTATAATACTTCAAAACTAGTGAAGTGGAAGTATTAATGCATAATATTGGTGTAATAATACTTTTATTTCATCGGTTTTAGGGTAATCTATCAGTGGTATGATAATATCTTAAGATACAATTTGCAATTTTCATCTCCCTCATCTAAATGCAAAACTTCAAATTCTTTTGATCAGGGCTGCAGTATGATTTGTATATTTTCTTCGATTTTTTAGTGACAAATATTTATCCTATATTTTTTACTAACTCTATTAGTCAAATCAATTTTTTCCTTCTTGATAATACAATATAGTTGTTGTCGAAACAAATGAGCAAGTGTACTCAGTAAGTAATAAGTAATAAGAGTACGTATAATATCGTTTCCACAAGGATTATATTTTAATTGTTAAATCAACTATCAAGGAGACCATCCATAACAAGGGTTCTTCCCTTATATAACATCATTTAAAGGGGGGTTGTTCGTCATGTAGTTTAGATTAGTTTTGGGACAAAAAGTATCCAATCCAAAAATAAAATTACATGTTGTTCGGTTTGGATGACTCATTTTAGAAGAATCAGATCCAGTCCAATTTATTGCATTTTTTTTTAAAAGACCAAACTATAATATATATATAAAAAAAAAAACCACAATCACAGCAGAAGAAATACTAAGTTTGAAGAGAAACAAAAGTAAAAAATTATATAAAAGACACCGACATAACAACGCCACCAAGCCAAAACGGAAATAAAAATCAACTAGGAGGTAAAACAATTCCTGAACATTTGAATCTCTAAATGCTCCATTGATAGTAATCATAAGAAAAGAACTTAACTTTAGACTAAATTCATGACAATACTAATATTTTAACCATGTCAATAAGTGAATCTGATAGACGGTCATGATCACCAAAAACCACATATTACATGCTTTCAAATTAACCACAAGCACGCTAACCAAATCAAGTGAAGAAAATCCTTTACTTACTTGTCATGGGATACCAAACCTATAAATTGCACATGACAAAAAAAACCATTGTTTGACAATGCGCAACTGATACCTAAGCAAAAAAATCGTCTGACCATAACTTTACAGCAAATGGACGGTCAAAAAACAAATGTTTGGATGTTTCAATCAAATTATATCCTTTCACACACAAAGATGATGCTAATTTTTTACCCCTATGTAGATTAAACTAATTTTAGTTGAAGGCGATCATTTAATAGTCTCCATGAAAACAACGAAATCTTCAATGAAACCAAATTGTTCCAAGCAACTCGACATAAAGGGGAATCTACTACAAATTTTAAATTTGATATCAACACATAAGTTTCTTTTACCAAGATCTCAAAGCCTAACATCTTATGCATTATTTTGCAAAGTAATGTTCGATAATAAAGCTTTACATGCCTCTACTAGCTCTACCTCCCAAATAAATAAGTTTATTCTCTAACTCTTCAACAACCTTCCTCTAAACTACAACTAGACACCATATCCTTCATAGATACATTTTTATACAACGATAACAATTTATTGAATCGATTTTTTAAAACAACCACACTCAACCATGACTCATATCAAGACAATGTGTTACTACTGTCCCATATTTTATTAGTAACATTATCCGCAAACCATAGGTTTGATGTAAAATGTAACATATAATATATAAAAAATTAATAGTTATGAATGATAATAATCATTTGTGTTTGAAACATATAAAATAGTAAAAAAATAATATTAAACTCAAGTTTTATTTAAAAATATGAAAAGTCAACAAATAAAATATTAATACAATATACTATCCTAATAAAAATATGTTAATGTTATGTATATGTATGCGACTTGGTTTGGTTAAGTTTTGAAAAATGAATATGAAATTAGATCCTAACGGTTTTCACAAAAGCACATTTAAATACATCAAACGAAACTTAGTTCTATGCAATTTACAATTTTTTTAGATCAATCTACAATTTTGTTTTGAATCGGGTTAGATGTGAACACCCAAATTTACAACCCATAAATACTTTATTTTTACTGTACTAAATAAAATACTTGATTTTCAAAATAGCCAACTAGAATTTATTCCACTTTTTAGTAGTGGTGTAATGTGACCATGACCGCATGATACCACACGTTTAAGTGAGAAATGATATTTGTACAATCATTTTATTACAATTTTTTGACAACTTTCTCTCTCATACTTATAATATATTTTTAGTCTCTCTCTCTCTCTCTCTCTCTCTCTCTCTCTCTCTCTCTCTCTCTCTCTCTCTCTCTCTCTCTCTCTCTCTCTCTCTCTCTCTCTCTCTCTCTATCTCTCTCTCTCTCTCTCTCTCTCTCTCTCTCTCTCTCTCTCTCTCTCTCTCTCTCTCTCTCTCTCTCTCTCTCTCTCTCTCTCTCTCTCTCTCTATTGTTTTGAACTAATTAGAAGAGAGAAATTGAAAGTTGTCATCAAAGTTGTCACAAATGGTTGTAAATATATCACTACTCCGTTTAAGTTTAGAGTAAACACCAATTTTAGTTGTCTAGAAAAAATATTAACACTAAATTTGCTTATAAACAAAATAAAAAGTCCACGGAAAAAAGGGAGACAACTTGATTCATCTTTAATTACCGTTGGAAATCAAATTGTCTATTTTTAATTATTACTGTATTAGTGACCAAATTACTACCTCCGTCTCAAAATAACTAAGTTAGGTGGTCATTTCACACATATTAAAGAAAATGTATAAGTTCATTGTGTTGGTCGTGAAGGGATGTGTTAAAAAGTCACATCGGACAAAATATGACATGAACATCATAAGTGAAAGCAATCATCATCTAACAAGTCAATTTTGTAAGAATGAGTTAGACCCAACTCAAATTTTATCAATTATAATTAAAAAATAATAATTAATATTGTATTAAAAAGTGAAATTGATCAATTATTTTGGGACAACTTTTTAAACAAATGACTTGTTTATTTTGGAAAGGAGGGAGTATCTCATCTCATTTTAATTATTTTTAGAGACCTAATTGCCCTTTTTAATGGAGGTATAAATAGGGAAAAAAAATTGTTTTTATTGAAAATTAAACAAATCTCTTTTCTGATGGGTGGCTGGTTGTTTCTCGGGACGAATCCATGCAAATCAACTTGTTGAACAGTGGATTGTCTTGTCTAGTTAACTAGTGTGTTTAGTTGTATTTGCATTGATTGACTAGATACATATTTTCAACGTTGTGGCTTGTTTTGACTTTAAGTAGACAGAGATGACCTACCTCTCCTTTGATGATTTCTTCTTCTTCACGCACCTTAGTATATTTAAGAATTTCTTATCTTATCTTATTGGTTTCTCGTGTGCCATACTGAATTTTAAATTATACATTCCAAAATGTAAAACACATTTATAAGCCCTCCATTTTTTGAATTTTAAAGTCCGAAATAGGGCACGCGAAAAAGTTAAATGATGGAAAAGAATTTCCTGTGATATTTTGTGCTTCAAATCATGTTGAGAGAGTAAAGGGAAAGAGTGATGCGATTTTTCAATAAGTGATGTTCTTGGAGATTGGAAGAAGGGAATAAGAGTTATTCATAAAGGGAGGTTGTGCCACCATATTGAGACAATGGCTAAGATAGATAGATGGGACGTGGCTTCTTTGCAATTTTTTAGTTTTTTTAAGACATGGCAGACAGAAACTCACGTAGTTAGGGTATTTGAGCTATTTGATGGATTTGCGACCTTTTGATCTCAATCAGATAGATGATCCATGTCTCAATTTTCTTCATTTTAGTTTAAACAAAAGAATATCAAAAACTTATTGTTGTTTAGACGGTCCAAACGATCTCAATCGACATCACAGATCTTGTGACTGCATGAATGTTCATCGTCAGCGACTTCAGCAAACGTGGGTTCTATTTCTTAGCATTATCCGCTTAATTGTATGGTACCCCAGTGTTCTATTTATTTTCTTCTTCCCTGGTAATCAAGTATCGATTAATCATACCAAACATTTCTAGTCAAATCTCAATTTTTAAGCAATGGTCACAGATTCTATATCCAAAGTAAAGGCTAGGGTACAATTTGAAGTAGGTTATCAACGTTTAATGTAAATGACTTATTTATGTTTTAAATGAATGAATTATGTATGGTGTTTGCTGCAAATGAGAGGAATTCCAACTCATGAAAAGCCACAGGTTCAACTTAGTGCATATTTGGGGACTACAGCTAGTCTTAGCCAAATCGTGCAGCACCGATATGAATATTCCAAAATCCAAACACACTTATTCATTTTGAGATTAGCGTTAAAAATTTATCTCTGATTTGACTTCCGCTCTATCTCACCCAAGGCTGTACCGACATTGTTTCACAAATCCTGAATATTTAGGTAACAAAGCTATCATTTGAACACAAAAAGTTGACATCATGTGGGACACCATATAAAATACACCCTACGCTAGTGCCTTTTTCTCATCATCATCATCCGAGGAGGGAGGAAATATTAATAATAAAATCAAAACCGTATGATTATACAGTGTCTGATGTCAAAACTTGTGTCCAAAAATCATTTATGTTTTAGGTTAGGAGGAAAAAATCTGTTTTGACTAATCTATGTTATTTGAAACTTCATATTGCTTAAGAAAGAATACCGAAAAGAACTCGTGATAATGGATGAAGCAAAATCAACATTCATAAATGCACTGACAAGATAAATGAGAGCGAGATCTTTAATATATTGAAAATTTTAACTTGACAGCGATGACTCTGTTGGATTGTGGGCCTCAATATCGACATGCCGGATACCAGGAACAAGATTCTGGATCTCCTTTTCTAACCTATCAACTTCACTTCCTAATGCTGTAACTACTTCCTCACCTGCAACAACTCACAATGGTAAGCATGTAATTATTTCTCAATCAGCTAGATTATAAGGGTCAGTTTTACTGCAGCGTACCATAATTTGACATAATGTTTGTCAAGGCAGTATCGTCACTCAACTTTGCAGCGTCACGAAACTGTAAATAATAAAAAAATTAAAAACTGAGAGATAATACTAGATCAACTAGAACCTTACGATAGTTACATATCTAAAGATCAAAATGTAAATTGGCAGGG
>Ga0315913_1004916_pt1 | contig 16183 bp, 6 predicted proteins | sample MpolsnodulesMG_FD_207736 | JGI IMG/M metagenome (GOLD analysis project Ga0315913, IMG submission 207736) | Medicago polymorpha root nodule microbial communities from Los Angeles, California, United States - small nodules | ecosystem: Host-associated > Plants > Roots > Nodule | place: USA... | reverse complement strand
AAAGATTGCAAAGATAATTAGCAAGATACAAATTTTTCAAAGAAATGTAATGAAAAGCATGAATAGTCTGTAGTTTCTGCATGCAAAATGTATACAACTATTTCAAAAAGACAATATTAGTGCTTTTGACCAAGTGAACATTAGGCCATTAACAAATTATTAGAGAGAAAGGAATAATAAGCGACCTCATGTATGGGTGTACGACCAGCACTTTTTAAGAAGGGCAATAGGTCAGGGCCTCCATACTCCAACAATTCATTCTCAAGACCTAAGTCTATCATAGCCTGATAAAGATACTCATGGAAAATTCTGTCGGGTGATTGGACACCCAGCTGAACAATTTGGCTTATATACTTTTTCCGAGAGGCTGGATCAAGTGCAGATTGTGAAGCAGATCCAATGGGAGAGCCAAATTCCTTCCGTGAGGGGTCACCTTTAAGAGACCGCAAAGCACTGATAATTATTTCATAACACTGCTCACGCTGAGCAAGTGCTTGTTCTCTGACCGTGGCATCAATTTCATCATTATAAGCATCACCTGCAGGATCGATAGCCTGTGCCTTCTGAAGAGGTAAGCAAACTACAGCTTCATAAAACCTGCAATAGGAGAGTGTGTTTGACGTTCAGATTGATGGCATGCTAATCGTAGGCCATAAAAACTAATAATGATACATGACATGGAAATTGTTATAAATAGTGAAGTTTTACTATTATTATTAGTAATTTGCAATTGGCCCATTAGTCATTGGTCAGGCCCATAAGGTTAGAATAGCCTATATAAACACATTAGTGGTTGTATATCATTTATCTCTGAAATATAATATTCAGTTTTCACAGAAATGGAGAAGGGCCAGGTAACAAAAATATATACCTTAAATCCTCAAAACGTTTGCAAACAGTACGTAAGTCTGCAGACTCTGGAACTTTGCTTAAGGCATTCAATGCCTCCCGCGCGAGAGTCTCCTTTTCCTCATCATCTATAGTCACAGCAGCTCTCTCTAGGGCTTCCACGGCTAAGAAGAATTTGTAATCAGACTCCTTATAGTAGCTCGGGCAACCCTCTCTTAATCTCTTACTAATGTCATCTACAGTTCCCCTACCATCTGTACCAGTGTAATACTGGAGCAATGTAATGTGTTAAGAAAACTTATTATCATATAAGTTCATAAAGCTAATTCAAGAGAAGAACTTCCATTGACGTGTAAACTTTTGAAGATAAAAATTATTTCATGGATTGCCTAAACAATGTTCTACCTCCATTAGAGCAGAAATAAGCCTTGTAGCAAGACGGTCACCCTCTTCAGAACAAACTAGTTGATGAAATGTTAACTGAACTAGGGCTTGTTGAAGGTTAGCATCAAATCCTTGAATCAGACGAGTGACATGATGCTGTGAGAGAAGTTGAAGCAAAAAGAGAGCTTCACCAGATCTAAGGAGCAACTGCCTAATGCACTCCATTGCCCTCACCTGTGGCACAACAAACAGAAGTGAGAAACTAAACTAATAGCTTTAAAAATAACATCAGTGCAACCATTTAGCAATATAGACCCACCTCCATAGCAGCTAATTCTGCAGGACTGTACGGCAACCTTTGCCTTTTATTTGCGGCTCCACCGCCATTAGACTCCATATTTTTGGAATATGCACCGAACAAGGTTCTTACCATACTTCGGTCACCAGCACCCAATGCAGAACCACCACCATATAGAATGGAACCACTTACATCTCCTAATCCTGCTACACAACCATAGAGTCCTCTCCTCTGGTTCCTTCTAGATCTTAAGAATTTTTCTAAAGATCGAAGTTTGTGTTCAAGGACTTGCATAGCCCCGATGGATAGTCTGCATACAACTACCCCATTTTCAAATGAAGTGCCTGAAGCACTTAAACTTCCTTTTATAACCATTACAGGTAGTTCCCATAGAGGAAAGAGTAATCTAGATGAACACAAACAGAGCCCTTCATGTGCACCTGAAAAAACAGGCTCAGCCTCCTGAACAACCTGGCCCATGCTAAATCCACCAGCAGCTGTTCTTGTGTTTGATAATGCATTACTGCCTTCAAGTTGTGGCATGCCAACAAGTCTTGGATCCTCAAAAGCTTCAGCTGCCTTCTCTGCAATAACATTGCTGATAAAGTTTTCAGAATGTACTATCCTCGAAGCTAGCATTAAACACATTGCAGCAGCCTCGCCGGCTCCAAAACGATTGAAGAAATCTTCTAAAACTGATCTCGGAGAATTGGACTCTAATAGCCGCCTTAAAATGTCTAATGGCCTGTTAAAAACAATTTCCATCATGCCCATGGTGCTGAAGATGACAATCCTCCTCCTTGGCAGTATATGTTGGGTTGAGAGGTCTCCTCTTGCCCACAGTTTGCCAGACGCCCTTTCACATGATTCCATTGAGCTCTCGTAACCACCAAACTCAATTTCTGAGTATAGAGACTGAACAGTAGCTGAAGTATCTGGTAGAGGTAAAACATCGGCCACAGAAAGCATTCGTCCTTCAACTGGTAAAGAAGATACAGTTTCCCGTAATGCCCGGGAACTCCTAGTACCTGTTCCTAGAGTTCCTGATGGTGAGGACTGAGTGCTCGAATCCCTGTTTAAAACAAGGAGTGAAGGCATAGTTGGAGGTGATGCATCAGAAAGGATAAGAGTTCCAGCAGAATAATAGGCTGCCTCGACTTTCAATGAGAGATCCTCATTTTGAGGTCTACCAGCAAGAGCCATGGTTCCAAAGGTGAGACCGCCACTAACACCCCAAGGAGGAGAAGGCCGTGTTGTGACAACCTTTAAACAGCTAGGCTTGTGATGGCTGGTGTTGAATCCATTCAGGCTTCCGCTAGGAGAGGTGGATAGGTACATCCTTCTGCCATCTGATAAAACAGCAACAAGATGTAGCGATTTCGATTCAAGGGTAGATAAGGGTGAGATGCAAACAATAGATGGCTTTGGTGATCGACTTGATACTCTTGATCCACTTGATTGTCTACCTCCATGATGTGCATCTTTGTGATTGACAAGATTCCTTTCTTCAGCAATTTTCTTTAGTGGCCCATCACCAATTGGTCCAAGAACATAAACCTGAAGCTTCATCTCTTCAGTCCGTGCATACAATATCTGTCTCTCATTGTCAAAAACCATTTCAACAACAGGGTCAACAGCTCCAAAATTGAATACATTTGGTATGACCCATCTGCAAATAACAGCTAAGACAAGTTACTAAGGAATTGGCAAATAAACATTTACCTGCAAAAATGAGGTGACTGCATGTGTATGTGTGAGTGAGCGCGCTCATATATCATTTGCAAAATAAACATACTATTCTAAGATAAAAATGAAAATGAGCAGTGCAGTTAGTAATAATATAACACAAAAGATTAAAAAAGCAGGAAGTACCTTGAAATTACACTTCCTAGACCAGCAGTGACGCATACTTTTCTGCAGCGCTTTTGCCATCCTGAGCCAGTTGAATAAATAAGCTCATATATGTGGCCATCACGACCAGCAAGGAAAATGCGGCCCTTATCGGTACATGCCACACTTGTCATCGTAACCCCATCGGATGGTATTGTATAATCTGGCAATGGCTGTAACGAAACTTCTGCAAATGGATCTGAGCCATCTGCTCCTCCAGAGCAGCACACTCCAACTAAAATTAACTGATAAAAAGAATGGGGTAAGTAACGGTACTTCCCTCACATGGAGGTCTGAAAAGAACATACTGCACTGGTTTAAAGAAAACTTGCTACCTAAAACCCTTTAATTGGTGGATAAAAGGATCTTGTAAGATGTTCTCATGGAAAACTTAGCAGCATGTAGTGAATAACTAACAAAATCACCACACAAGTATTAAAAATCTTGGGAAAGAACTATTTTAAAACTACAGAAGAATACCAATATGCTGTTGGATTTTCTATTTCAGGTGATTCTCTCTAAAGGACATAAACAAGACTCAAAGACCTTGTTAATTTGATAATATTAGTTTCTCTACTCTATCTTCTGGAGGATTTATCAGAATCCTAATTATTTCCTTCTATTTACCCTGATTTTTTAATAAATTTATTCATTTATAAAGGAAATCATGGTTAACCATTTAAATGCTGCCGCCAAGCTTGAATAATCCCGCAGAGAAAATAGTAGCCTTAACATTAGCTAAATCACCCTCCCTTTCTAAAGTGTACTTGGTACCTATACTATTGATTCTATTAACTTGTAAAAGGAACCAAATATCGGTCTCCTGTACTCGAAGTCTAACCCTTTAACGCAACACCGTGGACTGGTACAAAAATGGGGGCATGAATAAGTCAGAAAGAAGACTAACCAATTACTTATGATCTTTATTAATGCTATTGGAGAACTTTAGGGAAAGTAACTATCTTTTGCTCAATTCCAACCAAGGTAATATTCAACCACAGAAAGAAAACCACATAAAACAGGTTGATATATTCTCTATCAAGAGTTCAGACAATAACAACCAGGTCCTTTATCACTAGAGGGAGTCAGCTACATGAATCAATTGACTTCATAAAATCCTATGATGCATTTGGTCCAAAAAAGACTAATTACCTTTAAATCTCTCTTACTGGATTGGTCTATAAATTTCATTGTGCTGTCTCTACCTCTAATTATTGGACTATTCTACATCTGTATACTTTTCTTACAAGTGTTTCTACATGTCTTCTTCATACATGACCAAGCCACCTCAGACTTTAACTATTTTCAATGTGAGACTTAGGTTTTTCCCAATACATGTCGCATGCCCAACACTATTGGGCTTGATATTAGGATGATATGGTGGATAGCCCTAATCAATATGATGATCTAATACCATATTAGATTTCTATATCGAGAATAAATTGTCCTTACAAAACCGGCTTGTAAGGTAAGGGGTGCCACTTTTTATAAACTCTTTTCAGATCTTATCTTTTTTCAATGTTCCTAATTCAAACTAACACAAATGATGTTGCTCGGGTAAAAAATAAGCAATTTACCTTGTCGAAACACAATGAACAACTTCAGAAGCACGATATTTTAGAACACAATTCGTTGGAAGTGAATTAAAAAATAGATGGCCAATACCTCAACAGGGGTTGCTAAGATTAAAAGATACTGGATGGCTTCAACAAAAACACCGTGCTTTGATTTTGCAAGACCAACAGCACAAATAGCTTGTTCCTCGCCACTATATTCAGGACACTGACCATCCCTAAGGAAGCAGCAATGTTAGATTAGAAGTACATTATCACGTTTAAAATATTGGTTCAACTAAATAAGAATAAAAGTAGTATACAACATTCGAAACAGATTTTAGTCACCTAAAACATTCCTTTACCTAATTATTTACATTAATGATCAAATAGCCAGAGTAATTATATAACAGAAATATAAGTTATACAATCAAATAACAGAACTCAAAGAAATAGTATTTTTAATTTTATCTAGAAATTTTTATGGGGGGTTAAATCTTTTTTCTAAACCAAATGCTTAAATGCTTAGTCGGAAATTCCCCTGCAACAATGATACAACAATTACTCAGACTAATAGCTTAAACTGTTACAGAGGACCGGCTAGAAACACCCAAGTAAGAATTTATGTAACAGTCTATGGGGTTCTCTATTGTCACAAATGCAGACCATTGAAAACGTAAAAGGAAACATACGGAATCTTAACATATGGGGTGTTAATAAAGAGGAGGAAAAGAGTTCACTAATAAACATAAGCTTCTTGAACTGCCTAACAAGAAAATATAGGAGGCAACTTAAACAAAACATAGGATGTGTCCAGTCTCAGCCTTTAAACTAAATGAAGTTAGACTCATCATCATCACGATACTTACCACTTATCAAAACGCCAGAGGAACAAAGAATTGTCAACTGACGCCCATGCCCTACGTATTTCAGGAAATATTCCACAAAAAGCAGTTCCTTCCCCACCAGCCGCATTGTATCTTTCAATAAGAACAGGAGGCAACTCCCATGTATTCGCTACCTCAACCAAAGGGGGCCACTGAAACAACCACAAAATGCAATCAATCAGAGAAAACGTGGAAAACTGAACCTCAAGCTCACTAAGGAGCTGTTTGAATTGGTTTATTTGGATTTATCAATGCATTTTTAGACAATTTGGAAGAACTTATAAAAACAGCTTACGACGTGTTCATAAGTTCCATTTAGCTTATTTTCATAAGCTGTCCACGGTAGCTTATGAAAACAGCTTATACAAAAACGGATTAACTTTATTTTGTCTTTTGTAATAGAAACAGCTTATTTTCATAAGCACTTATGCTATAAGCTGCAAATTAAGTTGTTTACCCAAACATGACCTAATTATGCTCACCACACGCCCTATAACCTAATAATATTGTTGTATCACTCTCTTAAACCCTATAACCTGTAATGCACCCAAATTACATGTAGCAATTTCATTAAATTTAAAATTGAATTAGATATTTGAACTTTGCCTGATGAACGTTGAATAAATCAAAAGTAAAATCACATGGAAAATATAATTGAATCTAAAAAACAAGAACTAAAGAGAGTGAAAAATGAAAGGTACCTCTCTAGGGTGAGTAGAGTAAGGATGACTAGCATATCTAGAAGCTTCTAGAGATTCTTCGAGGTCGAGCTGAGAAGAAACTTCACGGCCAATTCGATCACTGACGACAAGACCGGCGTTGGTGACGTCACGAATCACAATCTCGTCTTCCCACGACATTCCACCACCGATGAGAGAGAGAGAGAGAGAGCGGTGGAATCAAATTCAAACCCTCTTTCGTGAAACTAGAGAAAGAAACGATTAGAGAGAGAGAGAGAATTTTAAGAGTGAGAGAGTAGACGGCGATGTAGGGTTTTGGGGTGGGTTTCGTAAATTTCAGAGTGGCGGGCAAAATTTCCGGTCATAAAAATAAAAACTAATATTTGTTACAAAATCCTCGTTCAAATTCACGTTTCAAATAATAGCGTGAGATTTCAGTCAAAAACGTAAAATACCAATTTGTAAAATAAGTTTGTTTCAGTGGTTTAAATAAGTTTTTTAATCCTTTTTTTGACAAATTTTTCTGACAAAAGATTTTTTAATCCTTATAAATATCTAAAATTTTATTTTTATCATTTTAAAAATTTTCAACAAAATTTTTATCCTCAAATGTTTTTATCATAGATCATTTAATTTTTATTTTTTTTCAGAGATCGAATTCACTTTATTGGGACACGTATCATCATTTATCTTTTTTGTCATGTTGTCTAATAATATATGTTTGTATTTGCAAAAGTACAACAACAAAATATAGGGTTTAGACTATTTATCTCCTCTTTGAGAATGCTCTCAAGAGAGGTATTTATAGCTCTTCGTAGACTTGTATTTTGGTGACTTAAGCTCCAAGATGCTTTGGCCTTGAGTCACTCTAGAGCATTCTAGATGTTTTTAAAAGCTTGTTAAGACGGCTCCCTTAGGGGGACGCGCCTAAGGCTTCAGGAGCCCTTGGAGAGGGCATGTGCCCTTAAGGATAGATTGACGGTCCAATGTTGAACCAAATTGTTTGTTTGTGTTGTCGTATATCGTCAATGGTATTTGAATGATCAAGATTCACGGTGGACCGTTCTACCGTTTGAGAGGATCTAGGTCCACTTTATTAAGGTGAAAATATGTTGGTCAAAGAACAAAATGGTATAGAGCAAGCGGTGATACTTTTTTTATAAGAAATTGATTGAGCAAAATCGTCGTGTTCTATAAAAAAAAATAACTAATGTATGTTTGGATTGTCGTCAATTTAGACAAAATCATGTGGGAATCACGACAACGAAGACGCTTGGTATATTAGCTCCAGAATTTTTGCGACGAAGGTGCATTGAAACGCGATATTGGGTTTCCAAACGCGTTTCCAAACACACAAATAGTAAAACAACAACAATATATAACTAAAGTTGGTTCATAACTCAAATTAAAGTAACGCATTACAGTCTAGCAAACAGTATATAGTTGTGACATCATTACACTTTAAACATAAAATATAAAATATGATCTTAATAAAGCGAGGAATGTCAGCTATATACATTTTAAGACTCATTTTCCGACATATATGTATATTGGTTAGAGTGTCCTATATACATTTTTTGGCAATAAATTTGTTTTGCTTATAGGAAATATGTTTCAATTAGCTTTTCAGGTTAGACATATTATCGTGATTCAAGTTTGGGAGATAATAAAAAGGTCAAATTCAAATTATAAAAAATGCCAAATTCAAACCTTAAAAAAATGTATATGTCTGATACATTCTTGTAATTCAAGTTTGCGAGATAAGTTTGTAAAAAGTAAATAAATTTGAAAGATAGGCATGATTAAATCTTATTAAATGAAACTAAAAGCTGAGAAGCATAGAAAGTGAAGGAAAGTTGTGAGAGAATTTTAGAGAGATGCATCAATGAGATTCTCGTGTTATTTCATCACATAACAATGCAATGGTGTATCCATAGTTAGTCAAGTATCTTGCCAACTTATGACGAAGAATTCGGCGATGAGCCCGTTTCTTAAGAAGAGTATGTTGCCCATTTTCACATTGATTGGTATTTTGACCCCCTGTTTACTACAATTTTAGGTATGTTACATGATACTGGAGATGGTTTATATAGGTATGCAAATTTTAAACTGTGAGAGAGAAAAAAATGAAGATCGTAAATGATGACTTAACAAGTACTTTTGTCCTCTAGTGGTGACCCGTGAGGCTTTTGATTGAAAATAATGAATTTCATTTCATATAAAAGACAGGGATATCACATTTTAGGATGCAAACGATGTCTTTTTCCTAAACTTTAATCCAAATGTTCATTAGTAATTATCTATGGTTTAACGAGCCTGACTTGGTTGTTTTGTTGGATTGGTTTAGAAAAAATGCAATGATTATCCCATTTGTTTATCTTGTTTGACTTGGAATAACATGGTTATTTAGTGTACTGATTCATTCATTCAATAAATTGGTTCTAGACTTCTAGTGGTCGAACAAGGCAGTCCAAAATTAATAGGACCAACAATGTTGTTATGTCACTCAAATAAAATGTCGTACATTCTCTTTCTCGATGGAGCATCTCGCTCTCGCCATTTGTCTCCAACAAACTGCAAATACATTGCATGTAATGTTTGGGTTTATCTTGCTGCTAAAAATTTATTTCAATTAATTAAATTTGAAGTTTGAAATACATCTCGGTGAGGCGAATTTAAAAACATCAATTCAATTTAAAAATTCTGACAAACTTTAGACAATGATTGCGCATGCGACTAATTGCAATGAAGCAGAAGAGGTTGATTGTTCAGGTTGTTGGAATTGGTCTTCATTTCGGTTCTAGGGTGAAAGAAGAAGAGAAATAAAGAGGTGAAATTGAATATTGTACAAGCAGGTGTAGTGTAAGCTCGGTCAACAAATTGATAATGTACCGTAGGCAGCACAATCAACTCTCGTAGGCTAACCTTTCCCTTTTTCTCATATGTATATTGTTTAAACCGGGAACGTCAAACTCCTTTAACTTTTGACTCAAGTCAGTTAAGTTATTCAAACCCTGATTTTTGTTGTTTTTGTGATTTGGATAATAGTATGACAAATAAATCATTGAATGATTATTCAGCCACATAGACAAAAATAATATATTTGATAATGTTAAAAATAAATAAAAGAGGTCCAAAAATCCTAGTTCAATCGAAAAAATATTAAAATTGTTAAGTTGGATATCATAATTTAGAGTAAAGTTGCCAAACAAAAACAACGATTTAACATCTACTCTCGCAAATCAAAGGTTTTAATCCATTACAGTACTTTTACTAAATTGTTATTTATGTATAAACCAATTTTATACTTTAAACAAATGAATAATTATATTATTTTGGTGAAACAAATTAACAATACTACTATTAATAAAAGGAATATTAACCAAACAACCTGTATATGTGAAAAATCATAATATATTATTTATCCGTTTCGAAATACATGTCGAAATTTTACAAATATATTATTTTAACTATATTTTTTAATTAATATATAAACACAAATATTAGCATATAAGATGTTTGATTTATCTCAATGAATATCAATTTTTTTAAATAAATTTGTATTAAATATAAATAAACATATTAATGATCAAAACTGTGTAAAAACATACAAGAATGTGTGTAGTGGTTGACACGGACAGAGTACTTATCTTTTCCTCTATATCGAGACTTCACGCGTCCGTGTTATGTAAGTACTTACTGTTCCTCTCAGACGTGTCTTTGTATGTATTAATCAATCTTTATCCATCTCCACTCCACATGACTAATAACAAGAAGAAACAGTAGTAGTCGATAAACAAGAAGAAGAAGAAGAATGAAATGAAATGAAATGAATCGTTTTCCCTTTGTTCAACTTCCAATTATGTTCTAGGACCACTGTTTCTCTCTCTACCCAGCCATGTCAACACCCAACTACGCCCACGCGCCACTCCTTCGCCCCCGCCGCGTGGGCCGCACGCCCGTCCTCGCCCTCCTTCTCGGCCGCCGCGGTCCTTCCGTCTTAGTCCGCGAAACAGCGGCGCGTGAGCTTGAGGAACGCCGCGCCGATTGGGGCTACTCTAAGCCGGTGGTATTACTCGACGTGACGTGGAACACGGTCTTTGTGGCGGTTGCAGCGGTTATGTTAGGTTGCAGTGTTGATGAGAATCCAAATACGCCGATCCGGTTGTGGATCTTTGGCTACGCGGTGCAGTGTTTGGTACATGTGGCGTTGGTGTTATTAGAGTATAGGAGGAGGAACGGGATTGGTGGTGGAAGGGAAAGGGATGAAGAATCTCTTGATGATGCTAATGATAGCGAGGATGATGATGTTGAATTTCTGAATTCTTCTAGCTACGGGTGCGTTCAATTTCTCCATTCCATTACTGTTTCTGTTCAATTTTGACAAAGAATATATATTGACAATTGTAGATAATGATTTTGATTACCTTCAACCCAGATTTGCAAAACGATGTTCATCTCTGAATACCATGCTTTCATTGCTCTGGTGGATGGTGGGATTTTACTGGGTTGTCAATGGTGGTGATATTCTAATTCAAGATGCTCCACGGTTGTACTGGTAAGCCTTCATTTTAATTGAGTTCTGACAATAATGTCTATGGTGGTGATATTGATTTTTTAGCAAGCCCTCGTCTAGCTTGGTCCATGAATCTATGAAAAAATAAAATAAAACAAAATTTCATCCATGTTAATCCAAAAGTTAGTCTCCGTTTGCTATCCTCTATCAGAGGTCATCTGTTAGAAACAAAAACCAAGATTCATTTTCAAAATTTCAACATTTAAAGTTTTGGGTTAACATACTAGACTCGCTCATGCTATATAGTATACACGGGAGTTAGTTAGATAAACCATTACAAGGTTTCACCCAGTCATACGACACTGGGCTACTTCTTTCCCGTAACCACAATGCGATTCTCAATAATACAAATCACAAGAAGCGTAAGTTAAATATAGAATGAGAATATGAACACATGTCCATTGCAATGATCATTAAGGTTCTTCTCTCTAGAAAAAAAATTTGGTTAGAAATCCTGACACAAAAGTGAAGTTGCTCGAAAAGTTGTTTTGGGTGAATCTTCATGAAATAACATTAACAAGACACTTGAATTCAAGATCTGCTAGTGTTAAATATCAAAGCCCTTGATGAGTTTTATTGGAAAAAACCCGAGTCCCACATAGGATGAAGCTCTTTATAATGAGTGACACATAGGATAAAAACCCTATATAAAAGCCCTCACCTTAGAAGCTGGTTTTGGAAGGATGAGTTATGCCTAATATAAAATGCTAATATGGGGGTGAAGATCCTCTCCATTTCCTAAATAAATGGAGATTGTCAATTACTATAGTTTTGAAGTAAATATGTGATATAAATGCACATATTTCAAGAATTGAAAACATTAATATCACATATTTACTTCAAAACTATAGTAATTGACAATCTCCATTTATCTAGGAGAGGATCTTCACCCCTAATATGGTACCAGAAGTTAATGATCCAGCCACCCAACATTCATATCCACATACTAAGCCCAATAATGTTGGGCGTGAGGGGATGTATTGGGAAAAACTCAAGTCTCGCATAGGATAAAGCTCTTTTTGATACTCTCACCTTACAAGTCGGTTTTGTAAGGATGAGTTAGTCCCAAAATTATAACCTAATAGTAAGTTTTACATATATTTTATAGTTGTCAGATGAATTGTCCTTGAAAATATCATTTAACCAAAGGAAGTTTTCCACTTAATGATGAGAAGTTCAAAGACACCATGCATTAATTATAGAAGGTTTACTTGACTAAAAATAAATTGTCAGATCAATTGATTACAAATCTGATAGCTATGTCATCTTTCTACCTCTGTCTGTATTTCTGATTCACTTCATATTCCTTGTGGCGTTCTCTTTTCCCCTTGTCTTTCATACAATTGACCTTGCTAGTTCTTAATTTCTCCTTAACATCAGTACTAGAGTTTTTTTTACTCTGCCTCGTAACATAACCCCTGAATGTATAGGCTGACTCTGGACTTGCAAAAATGTAAACCTGGCATTCTTGATAAACACATCTTATAATTTCTTTATAGAAATTAATACATAAATTATAAAAAATTGAAGGATCGCTAGGAAATAAATATTGTGATAATCAGAAAGAGAACTGTCCTTTATTGAAAAGGAATGAGTACAAAATCTTCTGATTAGGCAGATGTAGTGAGTGATGCATTTGATAATCATTCGGTGAAAACAATTCTCACTATTCAATTCACAGGTCAGAGTTGCTAAATTATTCAGAATTGGCTACACTACAGATAAGAAAGATCATCTCACGTGATAAAAAATACTAGACTTTTTTTTTTGAAAGAAAAAAATACTAGACTTAAAAACAGTGCTTTACACATACACATAAACAGACAAAAAACGGGGGAGATGGTTCCAAGTGGGTTTAGGGTTTTTGTGACCAAATTGAATGATATCAAGAATACTTAGTACAAAGTCAGATAAAACAGTCATTTTAGTATGTGGGGATGTGGCAGTCACGTAGAGGACACGTGGCATCATATTTGAGACTTAATGAGCCAAATCCTCACATCGATGTTAGCAGACAAAACTAACTTTTGATTTACATGATAGATATTTTTGACGAACCTACGTTAGATGTTATCCACATTTTAGCCTTTTTACTTTTATTTTTCTCACTTTTCAGGACCAAACCAATTGTGCATGCCACTTTTAACGTGTTAAAAGGACAATGCAAATTGATTTTTATTTTTTATAGTATAAAATTCATGATCTTTCTTCTTTAAATTAAAATTTTAATTACAAAGAACGGAAGGGATTTTTTATGAATAATTATATTTATGAGATTGCATTTGTTTTTTGTTTTCCCTGATAATTATAATATTGCATGATGAATTATGCAATTTTCCTAATATTAAAAAACTGTATCCTTATATTGTTTTCTCCATGTAATTTGTACAGGTTGGCTGTTGTCTTTCTAGCATTTGATGTCTTCTTTGCTGTCTTTTGTGTTGCTTTGGCATGCTTAATTGGCATTGCCCTCTGCTGCTGTTTACCATGTATTATTGGTATTCTCTATGCCGTTGCGGGACAGGTGTGTTTTTTTTTATTCTGATAGAAAAATTTCAATTACTTGCTGGCCTTAGTTTTTTTATTTTATTTTAAAATTTCTCACTTTCTGTTTTGTGAGACTGTAGGAGGGTGCATCTGAATCAGATCTCAGTACACTTCCAAAATACAGGTTTCAAGTGCTAGGCAATGAGGAAACACCTAGTCCAAGGGGTGGATCAATGGTTCCAATTGAAAATAGTAGTGGTGCAAATGAACGAGTACTTTCACCTGAAGACGCGGTATGCTTTACTATACAAATAATTAATTTCTTTCAGTTTTATGATGTTAATCATTCAAGGGTTATCAGTTTTCTATCTTGATCACTGGGTATGAATATTGTTTATTGTAATTGTAAATGTGTAATCCCTTTATATACTTCTGTGCTTGAAATTCTGGTTGTACCAAAGGAAAATAGTTACTGAATCTAATTTCTAGATTAGAATATTAAAGATTTATAAAAAAAAAACTCATTTTTTGTTTATCCCTGTTTCCTTTTCAGGAATGTTGTATATGCATCTCTCCCTACGAGGATGAAGCAGAACTTCATGCTCTTCCTTGTAACCACCATTTCCATTCCACGTGCATAGTGAAATGGTTAAGGATGAATGCAACTTGTCCTCTTTGCAAGTTCAATATTCTAAAGGGAAATGAACAGGTGTGACTGAATGGTAAAGAAAATCGAAGATATAAATATCAATCCAATTTTAATCATGTGACAGAATCAGTGTGTCAAATGTTGATGTGTGTATATGTAGATAATATCAAACTGGAAACAATAGACCTTCTCCCAATTTGCTCGATCTAGCTGTCAATGTTGTGCTTCCTTGCTTCTGTAAGAAATAGTAAAGAGGGAAAGCTTGTCATAGAGATATAGTGTTTATTTCGAAAAATGTATTGATTTCATGCCTAGAATTTGTTCTCATGGGAAAAAATAATGGAAATTGTAGCATTCCAACTTTATTCTTATTTCATATTACATTTTATGGGTTCTTTATCGATTTTTTAGCAGAAACAAATAGAAATGCTTGATACTGGTTGGTGGTCAGCCACTTACTTGGTAATAAGTGGATAATTCATTACCTTTTATTTATTCTCCTTGTTTTTATTATTTACTGTTTTTATATAAAATTTTAGAGAGAGTTATTCGATTTTCTCTTATTAAATCCTTTACAAACTTGTTATAGAATGAGTTACACAACTGGACCATCCAGTTTAATTCGGTTTAGCCACGTAGTTCAACCAATGGGTTAGATCATTGATCAAGTGACCCATTTACCTTGTCGAATCGGTTTTTAAAATATTGTGGTAGAGATAATTATTTCGAATATTTCTCTCTCAAGTTTTTCTTTGAAACTTTATTGATTTATCTTTGCTTTTCTATTTTTCTTTTCCATTTTACTCTTGAAGTTTTCCATCAATTCTAATTGAATGCAATTTATGTATTTCATCTTTCTTCACCGTTGTTCTCATACCCTAACCCTTGTTCATCACACCTTTCTTACATACCCTCTAATCTAACCTTCAGATTTTAGACATGGTATGCTTCCCATTGTCATTCCAAGGAAAAACCTCTCTGGCACAAATAATGCATGAGTTTTACTAGACACGAACATTCATGAACATGCAATTCATGAGATTATGAGATATCAAAGAACAACACTAGCGATCTCATTATCAACGAGTTTTGCTTAAGTGCTAACAGTAAAATTCTTGAAAATTTTCCCAGACCATGAAAATCAATCCAAGAATGGTTCATTTCATGACATGCTTCTTTGTGTGGTTACCATCAAAGGAAGTTACATTTTCCATTTTAAATATCTTCATGAAGAAAAAAAAAATATTAAAGAGAAAGACGCAGAGTTTCCATTTTAAATATCTTCATGAAGAAAAAAAATATTAAAGAGAAAGACGCAGAGCAAGAAGCAACAAAGATCCCAAAGCAAGGGGATGAAGGACAAGAATCACATCAAAAACATTAAAAACAACACACTTATTTATGATAAGCTTGTCTGATTTCTTCGGAAGAAAAAAAGACAGAAGAATTTCAATACCATATAGATCCATAAATTTAATATTTGATTTTTTTTTTTTACGAAATTTAAAACCGTTTGATGTGTTATTCAAATTAGAAGTGCATGATACCTTAATATAAACAATGTCTTAAGTTAAAATTTTGTTTAAAAAAATAATGGATGTGTAATTAATAAAATAAAAATTGAATTAATTTTAAATTAATAAGATATTTTTTTATTGAGAAAAATTATTATTATTTTTTCATTTAAGTAGCATTAAAGAAAAAATTGCAAGAAGTCATACAAGAATTGGAAAATTGTTGTTGACACATTTGATTTGATGGGGCTGAAAAACACATGTAAAATACGAAATTGCCCCTCAGCAGTTAAACAAAAGCTAAACATTCCTCGTTTCATTCCTCAGCAGTTAAACAAAACACATGTAAACCTAAACATTCCTTGTTTCATTCCTCGGCAGTTAACTGCCGATGAGCAATTTCGTATTTTATATGT
>Ga0315913_1004915_pt1 | contig 16184 bp, 7 predicted proteins | sample MpolsnodulesMG_FD_207736 | JGI IMG/M metagenome (GOLD analysis project Ga0315913, IMG submission 207736) | Medicago polymorpha root nodule microbial communities from Los Angeles, California, United States - small nodules | ecosystem: Host-associated > Plants > Roots > Nodule | place: USA... | reverse complement strand
GGTGGTCAATCAAACAACCACTGCGGGTTAGATAATATTCCACAAATAAACATAATCAATAAAGCATTCAAGGAATTCAAATAATTACACATATACATATTCATCATTCCTAGAATACTAACTCCACATGAACATTATCATAACACCATCATTGCACCACAATTTATAAATATACAAGTTCATAACTTCACATAATCACAACATTTACCAAATTTCACCAATGTACACATAACATCAAATCACATATTCAAGTATGACACATTTTACCAAAACTCCAAGTGGATGCAATGTTCTAGACACTTGTACATGCATGTTGTACCAAATGGATTCCGGAGATAATTTTACTGTTTTGAATCCACTAACGTAATTTCTCTCCGATTACGTTCTTCACCAATAACATAGTTTATCTCCGACTTCTTCACCAAGACTCGACATGACTATGAATGCATGGACTCCAAGTAAAGGCTCGACAATGCACAAACACCAATTCTATATTATACAATTCACTCCATCATATAATATCTTCACCAAAACTCGCCATTGCATTATCAACCATTTACATCCATACAATAGAACAAGTCATAATCAACAAAAGGTGATCATTGTATTCATCAATCAACAATTATCACCATAAAGAGACACATTGTTTCCACAAAACGCCAATTTGATTAAATACGAATATTTCACCACATTATAACAGCAAACATTTAATACACGAATCAAACATTGATTCATTCTTATTCTATCCTATTATTATGATTACAAAGTCATTTGCAAGTTATCCGATCATAAAACCTCATTTTGACCAAGTTCGTCTATTTTCACAAAATGACTATTTTCAATTTCATCAGCACCATTAGGTTTACAAGTTCTTAAATATCGTTTAAAACATCCCTACATATCATCTATCATCTACGGTAATCAATCAAATCATTTCGGTTTCACGAAGTTCGTTTATTTTCTCAAAAACTCAAAGTTCATCTCATTTTTAACTTATTTAAAAATCAATTTCAATCCTAATGAACACCTAGGTTTAAACACTCTTAGAAGTCCAATTATACTTCAATACATTAGGTTTAGGTGTTTGGGAACCATTGGTATACGTTTTGGATCGAAAAAGTGTGAAAAATCCATGTTCCGAAACTTTGCAGCACTGGCACGGTCGTGCCACCCATCACAGAGTGTCACACATGATCCGTGCTAGGGAGGCGCACGGTCGTGTCTCTGCACCAGAACAACGGAAACACATTTTTGCGTTTTCACGCGTAAAAGTCTGTTTTCAAGTCCGATTTTGATCCTGTTTTCGCCAAACGTTTCCCAATCATTTAGACCATTGATACACACTAAAAATAGAGGACAAAACACATAGAAATAGATTGTCATCTAAGAAGCAAGTAGCATACCTCCTCACTAAAACTCTTTATCCAGACCCATTTAATACATTACAAAACAAGCTTGGAATATTTTATAACAATTTAGGCAATTACTTGTTACGCAAGTAATTGAGTAGCTTGGTAACTATCGAATTGTTTTGACAGTTAAGGTAGTTACAATGGTTAGATAACTAACTATGGTTAAGCTTGTAGAGTACATAGCATATTGTAAATTAGTGTAGCTCTACATAGTAATACTCAGATTTGTGAATAATAATTCTTCTCTCTATTCAATGATCTTTGTTCATAGCAGATTGCTTTGTTAATTTCTCATCTATGGAGGTTCAAATTAGATTGAATACACTTAAGAAACATGAGAGAAAATAAAGTGAAAGGATCCATTCCCAGAAAAACACAAATGATAGAATGATCAAACTCATGTTTGTAAATATTTTTAAGGAAAATGATAATGAGGTATTTAGAGCATTGTTTAATAACCTTAGAGTAACTCCAATGACTGACATTTTCCTTAGTCCGCTAGCGAGGAGTACATAAATTGCGGTATTTTTACAAAAGTTGCCATTAAAGTGCTCCAACCTGTAGTAACAATGTGTTTCTAAAGTAACGATGATTTTGATTAAAAAAAGATATAAGTTGTTGGATCCACTAATTTAAGTCATAAAAAACTTAAATGTGATTAAAATATTAATATGTGTGGTAAAATTATGGGATCTAATATGAGTTTTTTAGAGTTCATCATTGGGATAAAAAAACGTGAGTTATTTCAAGATGATTTGACATAATATGACTCACAAAATAATCATTGGTAGAGTTCACCATTAAAGGTGCCCTTAACTAATAACGTTTTATGCATTATAAATTAAAATATTTAATTTTTTTAATAAATAAATTTTTAAATGAGTCCCCGCCAATATTGAACTTGTGTATGATTAGTTGACTAATTTAAATATAGGTTTTGCTAAAAGACACCTACATAAAAATTAGTTGGTGTCTTTTAGCAAATGTTCATAGAATAACTTGATAAAAGACACCTTCATAAAATGTGTCTTCTAGCAAAACCCATATTTAAATTAGTCTATCTGATGTGAGACTAGATTCACCCTTTCAATGCGGAATTTGTCCTATGGGTTTGAAGCGTAGACGATGCAGAAAACCCAACGGTAGATTTAGGATAGGCTGTAATATCATGATGAAATTTGGGGTTTAATTCATCCTTACAAAATTGGCTTGTAAGGTGAAAAATGTCTCCTCTTTATAAATTCTTCTCAAAAGTCTTATATATCTGATGTGGGATTATATTCACTCCCTCAATGCCAACACAATGAAGGTGTTGGAGGTTGCAATGAAGGCAAACCAAAAGCCTCAATTTAGGTGATTAAGGGTGGACCGTAATAAAGGTAGAATTTCCAACAATATTGAATCATGCACTTATTTTTTCTTCGTATAAAATATCATGTATATTTTTTATGGAAAATGTTAACAAATTTCCTTATGATATTGTTTAAGCATAAAAAAATAGTAACTTTTATTTTGAAAATAATATAGTTATAACTTTTATATGTGTTTAACTTATATTTTCAAAATAAAATTTCTTTTTTAGATTTGTTAAACAATAGACTTGTTAGTTTGATTGTAAAAAAAAAATGTAGTTTGTTAGTTAGACCCATTTTTTATTCACTCAAAATAAAATATATATTTTGAAAAATAAAGAAGGAATTGTATGTGTATATTTAAAATACAGGGTGTAATTTGAATGTGGTTGACAGTTGACAGTCCCTTGATTCAGACTCCACGTGCGGTGCTCTTTATCATTCAATCCATAAAGACTGTGGTGGCCGGAATGGGACCCTAACTCCCAAGTCAAAAATACTAAAATCGACACAATTAAATAAAAAGATTAATCAACTAGGTCCCATCTCATTCAACTCATCATTGCCCTTCTTTTCCTCCTTCTCCCATTACTCATTTTTTTACTTTCCACTCTTCATTCCCTCTTGCCCTAATTGATTGCTAACTAACATTTTATAAAGTATAAGGTCTATTAAATTAATAAATGTAACTATTCTATTTGTTAATAAATGTTTTGATTTCTAATTTAGTATCAGACATACACCAACATTAAAATATTTAGGTAGGGTTTATCTCCTTAAAAAGAAAATTAGTCACTTTAGTCCTTGAACAAGAAAGAAGTCGTCATTTTAGTCCCTGAATACAGATATATTGCAAAATAGTCCTTGAATGTAGAGTATATTAGTCAATTTAGTCCATGAATGCAGACTTCATTAGTCAATTTAGTCTCTGAATGTAAACTCTGTTAGTCACTTTAGTCCTTAGAATTGACTAACAGAGTCTACATTCAAGGACTGTTTTGCAATTTCTCTGCATTCAAGGACTAAAGTGACTGCTCATTTCCCATTCAGGGACTAAAGTGTCTAATTCCCCCAAAAAAAAGTAGGATTTATCGTCCATTTGAGTTTTACAATATTTGATAGATTAATCTTTATAGTTGTGTACCGAGGATATCTGATTTATATAAAAAGTGTTCTAAAGACAATATTTAATGAATTTATAACATAAATGTTATACTAAAAAATACATCATCTTTTTATACAAAAGTTGTTTATTTTAGTTCTTTAAACAATTATTTTAAGGCATTTCTTTACATATTTTTTTGGGTTAAACAAATTTTTTGTCTGTATATTAATATGGTGAATTTTGATTTTTTTTTTTTTTGGTACAAGTGAATTTTGATTTTAATCCCTATATTAACGGGATGTTTTCATCTTCACAAAGATTTTTCTTTTATTTTTAGTTCTTAATGGAAACAATTTTAACATGTTCTTGACATTTGTTGAACATAAGATTGACATAAAAGGGTTGAAGATAATAAATTGACATAAAATAAACATATCTTGAACAGTAAAAAGTCATAATCTTGACATCAATATAAACATAAATTAGTCATTATGGACTAAAATTATTTATGAGGATGAAAAGACTACATTTTATTTATTTGGGACTAAAATTTAAATTCATTATATTTTTAGAGATAAAGAACTTATTTAACCCTATTTATTTATTTTTTTGGTACAAACCCTATTTTTTTTTACTCTAACCAATTTCATTTTCATTTATTCTTTTGAAAGATTTCTTTTTATTATTTTATTTTTCGTATATGACTGACACAAAAATAATAAACAGTCACCTTGTAAATCTTTGTACTTCTTGTCAGAATTGCAGTTAAATATCATAATTTTAATAAAAAAAATTCTTTTAAAAATATATACATGAGCCCCACTATCCAAACACAAAAAAGTCATCTCTGAATAAAAATTTAAATCAATGAAAGGAATTCTCAAGTTGCGAGTTGCAAGATAATTTATTGCACTATCAGATCATCATTTTTCCATGGCATTATTCTCCATGTGTATAACTCTGTAAATAGAAATTATTTCATAACCACAAGACTGTCAAGACTGAAAATCGAACTTACAATGCATCTTCGTAGTGAGTGCAAAATCACAGCGACCCCATAGTGATTATTCAAAATTACACTTTAAATCTTAAACAAAATCGTGGTGTTATCGCGTCAATCCCATGTGAGCATCTATAATAATACTTTCTCCGATCTTATATATAAGAAAAAATCCTTTTTTTAGATACATTTAATAATTAATGTATTTAGTCTTCATTGTAAACGAGATACATTATTTAATGTACCTAGGAAAAGAATCTTTTCTTATATTAAATTAAAAATAGTCTTTACATGAGTTTGTTTGCGGGTTTTGGAGAGGAAGACTTGAGAAAAAATGGAATGAGTAAGTGGAAGAATAAGGTTTTTGGGGGGTCAACTTTTCTTCATAATACAAAACCCTTATCATTTTGGGAACTAAAAAATTGCATTGGAGAAGAGTTTTGGAAGGTTTATATGAATTCTTCAAATTTATTCTATGTTGATATAATATTTTTAAAATTAAAAATATAGTAATCATATGCATTAATTTATCATTCTCTAAAAACTATTCTTTTAAAAAATTTAAAAGATTTTTCAATTTTCCCTCATATTTTTCACCCCTCAAAACCTTCCATTCCATTCCCCTCATACACCACTTATCAAAGGAATGATTGTGCAACTATGAAGCAATAAAATCTTGTCACGTGTTTAATATTGCCATGTTTGTTTAGACTTGGTCAACATGTGAGTAGGGACTAGAAAATCAAAAAGAGGTGAACTTGGAGCCAAAATAACTCAAAAGAAAAAAAACCTTTGGAGGCTAAAATCATACAATTGTGAAATTTGAGGGTTAAAACTGGATTTAAGCTTTACAATTGTTTAATGAAAGTACCGATGGAAGACAACTCCAATGGTATAATAAACTGAAAAGAGTTTTTTTTTGTTTTGGCTTTCGCACTGGTTTCGGATCCACTAAAGGTGGACGACTAATCTGGCTCGTGCGTAGAGGCATGTGCACTAGCCAAACGTTGTTGCCCTTGGAAATCGAACCCGGTATTCTCCGGATACGTCATTGGTAGAAGCTCCTTGCCACTGGAGCCAAAGCATTGGTTCTGAAAAGAGTTTTTAAACATGTCTAACTAATTTGTACTTTAACGTATGCATTTATAAAATAAATAAAAGGAAATGAAAAGAGTGAGAATCATAAGAATTTGAATAAGATTATTGTAAAACTGAAATTAATGGAAATCTTATTTAATCACTGTTGGGTCAACACCGATTGCACACACAAAGTTTGAATAAGAATGAGTGAGAATGTTCTTATAACTTTTTGGGAAGTAATCTCATTCAATATGTATTAAGCTAGGTCTTTATCCTAAAAGTTCGTTACATACATGAAGGTTAATAATTTTTATTTTAAAACCTTAAAACACTAAGATCTGCCTTTTTCACAAAGTCGTAAAGATTCACTCCCCAAAGAATTATATTGTCATTTTTCGTCAACAAATTGTGGGTTTTTTTTTTGACAAATCACAAATTGTGGTTAGTAAGTAATAAAATATAGGGTTAAATAAGTAAATGTATACCAACATTTTATTTTAGTCCTTCTAAAATATTTGTTAGGTTTTTTGTCCTTCTAAAATTTTCCATCTATGAAATTAATCCCTACTTTTTATTCAACTCATGTCTAACCTTCATACCTTCATATTTTTTCAATGAAATTTTTCCAAAAAATGATAGAATATTATGACAATCTCTCCCAAAAATATTAGAATTTTTTAACAAAACATGAATTAAATATGAATTTTAATGTTTTTGGTGCTAAAAAAATCCATATTCAATTCATGTCATGTTAAATAGTTCTATTTATTTTTTAAATATTGTCATAATTTTCTACCCATTTATAGAAAATTTCATTAAAAAATATGAAGATTAGACATGAGTTGACTAAAAAATTGGGACTAATTTTATTAATGAAAAATTTGGAGGGACCAAAAACCTAAAAAAAATTTTAGGGGGACTAAAATCAAATATTGATATATTTAGATAAACCATTTACTTATTATTTAACCCTAGCCCACTTAATTTCCAAATACAATTGGCCACATGATATATCAATTACTCCACTCCACAACTAGTTAGCTAGCTTCCCTAAAAAAAAAAAAACTAGTTATCTAGCTTGAAAATCTGCAACATGACTTACAAAAAAGTATTTTATTATTATTATTATTATTATTATTATTATTATTATTATTATTATTATTATTATTATTATTATTATTAAAACTTAACATCCAAGAAAAAGAAGATTGAAGCACGGCACGTGTCACCCCATGTGGCCAAAAGACCCAAGTGTAACTTTAAAGGGAACAAAAAAAATTGAAATTATATCACACCACAATGCAATTGCATATATAGTACAATTACATTTCAACAACCAACATACCTAACAAAATGATGAAACAATATATACAACATAACAATTATGCACACTGTACTATCTGTTTAAGGAAAGTTTTAATTTTAATGTAATATTGTTTTGCACATGTGACAAACTGATTTGTGTCCTAACTTCCAATTATGTTATGTTTGTTTTGATTTGTACCACAATTAACTACCTATGTTCCAAATGAGACTTAGTCATGTCACTTAATTAAGGATGCACTTTTTTTGTTGAAACCAACCATGAGCATGCCAACGACTCAATATGGTGCCTTTGATTCTTTAACATGTAACCAAAGGTACAATTTGATTTCTAAGAAAAGAATCAAAAAAATATTTGTGTGATGTCTCATGCAATGTCACTATAGCAAACGACACATCCACGTTGTGCTCAGAAATCTAATGGGACTTATCATTATTTTGCCTGCGTAACAGCAATATACAAGCATGTTGAAATGAAGCACAAAGTTCATAGTGTAATCATATGATTATGTGATGTAACATTCACCTCATATAAACTTTTTTTTTTTACTTATGAGCAGGCCAGTCCAAAGGAAACTGTGATTCAAAACTAGGTGGCATGTAGGACATGAAATGAATATGGAGTCAAGTTTAACCTGGCTTACTCGACTCGATTTGATAAAAATTAGTTTAGGTTTAAATTTAGTTGGACTTAATAAGAATTGGTTTATTTTTTTGGCATGAACTCAATTTAGGTAAGTATGTGAACAATTCGTTACCTTGAACCAATTTAGGTTTAAGCTCAAACGAATTAATTATGGATTCAAATTTCGAACTATATTTAAATTGGTTTGATTATATTTGTGGCCCAAGGTGAGCCCTAAAAGTGAAAATCTATATATGAAATATGAACATAATATAGGAAAGGGACATTATGTATAGTTTATATCAGGTGTAAAGAAGAAGACGACGTCAAAAAATTTGTGGAACTGTATGATAAATTGTTGTGAACCAACAATGGTTTGTCTCACTTTATGTTTTAGACTGCCCCTACATATGTGTAAATCAAAATGCACTATTTCCAATCTTATCATGTACTCGATGCATCTTTTCCATCTTAATAACTAAAAAATATTAAAAAAGAGAAAATATAGTAACCTAAAAATTAGAGATAAATTTTATTTTATTTTTTAATTCTGAATTTCATCATTAAGTTTTAGGTAAATAGTCACTTTGGTCCCTAATTTGCATTTCGTTGTTACAATGGCCAATGACTCAAGATAAAATACAAAATAGTCACTGGATTTGTACCTCTGGTATTAGTTTGGTCATTGACGTTAAAAAACATGTTAATTGTTGAGGTGACAATTGATTTGGGTTGACAAGATAAACGATGTGGCATAGGGACCTAATTGAAAGTAACAAACATGAGAAAACAACCATTTTAGTCATTGGATGTGCATATAATTGTCATATTGATCCTTGACTCAAAATGGTGTGAAGTGACGTTATTGACAAAATTGAAATAAGATGATCTTCAACATCTTCATCAATATGACCTTGATGACCCTTCATCCTTGATCAACCTTCATAAAAAACCTAGAAATTTGTCATTTTCTTCATCATCTTAATAACAACATCAATCCAAGGTTGTTTTCTTCCTTTTCTATTTCACTCACAGTGGTGTCATAGTTGTTGTTATTGAACATTTAGTAAAAAAAAAAAAAAATTGCTCTTCTTCCAACAAAAAACGCTCACTCCCAAACAAACTGACCAAAATACCTCCGTGTGAGTTAACTCACGCATGTGTTAAACCCAACGTGACTTAAGTCACGTTCGCTACCCATGTGAGTTAACTCACGCAGGTTATAACACAGCGTGAGTTAACTCATGTAGGTTATAACCCCACATGAGTTAACTCATTAGGTTATAACCAAGTGTGAGTTAACTCATGTATGTTATATTTCAGTTTACCGAGCGTGAGTTAACTCACGCGGGGGGTATTTTGGTCAGTTTGTATGAGAGTCGGCGTTTTTGGTTGAGAGAAAAGCAATTTTCAAAACAAATTTCTAGATTTCCAAAAGGGAATTCAATCCGCAAAACCATAACCCATTCAAATATGTTTTTTAACCTTTGGATTTTGGAAGGTTTCGTGGATTAAATCGAAGGTAAAACACTATTGCGACTCTCTCGCTCTTGTTGAATCTACGTTTCGTTGAATCCACCATTCCTTCATTGCCTCTTTAATTTTCATTGTTTTGTATAATGGTCATGATAGTCCCTAATGCCACGTCACACTATCTTGAGTCAGGGACCAATATGACAGTCTGCACATCCAGGAACCAAAATGCCTGTTTTCCCTTTTTGGTTACTTTCAATTTGGTCCCTATGCCACAACATTCATTTTGTTAGCCCAAATCAATTGTCACATAATCAGTTAATAAGTTTTGAATGTCAAAGACCAAACACATAATGGAGGTACACATCTATGGACTATTTTGTATTTTATCCTGAGTTAGTGACCATTATGATAGCGAGGTACAAAGTCAATGACTTAAATGACTATTCCCCTTCTAGTACATAGAAACTGAATTAATCACAATCATTATTTAATAACAACAATTAAAATAATAATAAAATGTGAAATTTTTTACAAATATAAACTTTTCAAAAACTCTAGACCTAACACACCCGCCAAATCAAATATTTGACATATACTTAGAACACATTAAAACAAAAGTATAAGAAAAATAAAAAAGTTGATCCCTGATTTTTCAAGATTTTTATCTTCATCACCAACCATCTCCTCCATTTCACCATGAATCGCCACCAAGATTCCAACCCATTCGAAGAAGAAGTCAAGCCTTTTTCCAATTGATTTTTATCCCAAAAAATTAACATTTGACAGTATATGTAGTTGCCGCCTTAAATAAATTGGATTCAATTATTTATTGATATAAAATCATTTTGTTTCGAGTTTTTGCTTTAGCCTATTATCGTGCTTATGATTTTAACTATTGTTTTGAAGACTAAAGTTCGTGTTGTTATTGTTGTTTCATCCAACAAAAAAAAGTTGTGATTGTTGTCTATCATCAATCTATTGTGTTTACTTGACAAATGTAGCATGTTAATATGTATAAATTGTTAACAATATAAGGTTTTAATAGAAAATAATAAAGTGACGGCTAGGTTTCATAAACTATCAAAATGACTTAATATTACCAAAGGTTACTAGATAATTTATATAAAATCTTATAGATTCTAAACTAATAAGTTCAATAGCATAGATCTCCCTGAAAAAAATTTCAATAGCATAACTCATTACTTTATTATCTAATATAAATTACATTACACATGCCCAGTGCTACTGTGTATTACATTTATTATATACACAAGATCAAGGGGAAAAAACATTTATATTCGTGATGTTCCTCATTTTATAAGGAAATAGAAAGAGAGAAAATAATTGGTATTTTCATTTTTTTTCTTCATAATTACTAGCTCACCTGAGAGTGAAATTGAACCACAGTAAAAATAAAATAGTGCCCTCGTCATGAGGCAAAAGGACCAGTACTTGTTGTTGGTGATGACAAATCAAAGTTTTTGGCCAAAGTAGATGAATCAAATCACGTGCTTTACTTCCTATATATGCCGGTGATGAGGATGGCTCACCATCCATATCAGCTCAATCATACACAACAATTTTGTCGGAATATTGGTGGTTACTGGCCTTTAAATAAATCATTTTCCTCCCATTTTTGGTCAATCCAGTCACTCATTTTGAAAGTTGTAAATCTAACACCTATTCTTTTTCTTATTATTATTAATTATATGGTTACATATTATAGGTCTCATTCACCTCTTGCCCACACATAAAAAGATTATTTCAACAAACGTATCGTCTTTATAACTATTATAACAAGTTTTGGATAACTTATTAAATATTTGTTTTATGGTGCACCATACGGAAATTTTATATATTTGATATAAATGGGAATATGGTTGTACCAAAAAATATGGGAATATATGCCAAATAGTGAACCTTGAAGGAAAAATGTAACATACATTTTCAATGAAAGAATTTTTTTATTATCCTAAGAAATTAGCTTAATATTAATGAATAAAAACTCATCCAAAAAATCCGTCTTAATAGATGCTTTAATAAATCTGTTAACTGCAAAAGTAGTTCAGTTTTGAATTTTACAAGCAATTTTTTCACTAATTTTTACTTAAATTTAATCATAAGTCATAACCAATTCGTTTGTGTATATATTACTCCCTCCTTGAGATCATTAATATAAGAAAAATAATTAACTTCGTATATTAAATGATTTATGGGAAACAACATATGAACATAGTAAACATACATCGGAAGATTAACATGGAAATTATACGAAGGAATGACAGCATGGGCGAGAAGGATCTTTTCAAAGTAGAAAACCTAAGCAAATGACAGGTCTTTTCAACAAGACTAAAAACCGAATGACAGGTAGATTGACAATACTAAGGAGTGACAACTATATTATTTTCTTTTGCAAAATTAGTTTGGATGACTTAATTGAATATTTAAAAAAATTATAATTCTAAGTAATTTAAATGATTCAATTAAATTTATATATAAAAAAAGTTTTAATTGAATTACCTTCATTTTTAAATGTTTTTGTTTAGATAGAATACTAAATAATTTTGTTGTTATTATTTTTGCGCTACTAATCTTTAGGTCAACTATGAAAATTTACAAATTAGGGGAAAATTTGCAAAATTTTAGGGGTCTATTTGCAATTTATGGAAAATTTTAGGGGTCATTTTGTAATTTTTTTAAAAATTGGGAATCAATTCATAATTTTTTTTGAAAATTTTGTTGGAGTCAATTTGAAAAGCTTGAAAAATATGATGACTAGAATGCAAAATTTGGAAAAATTTAAGAAAGAAGAAATTTGAAATTCTCTAAATTTAACTCGGACAAATACTTCATAAATTTTCATCATTTTGAAAAATTATCTAAATCATCATCCAAACAATGGAATTTACCTAAAGATTTGAATTCCCTAAAAAAAATTACATTACCGCACAACATTCCTTCATCCAAACACACTCTAAGATTTGTAACACATTTGTTCTTTGCGATTTTTAACATCGCATTGATCCTTTAAGCAATACAACATTATTTACAACGTTATCATTTTTCATCCATCTCTATTAGAAGAGACTTATGTGGCAATTACGATGTTTACAAGATAAGTCCAACTCATCAATTTAAATTATTTTAAGAGTTAAATATGTTTTTGGTCATTATAAATATACCAATTTTTTTTGTTTTAATCCTTTTAAAATTTTCCTTCAACTTTAACCCCTATAAAATTTACAATCAATTTTTAACTAAAATTTCGTATTTTTTAATCGGTTACACCTTTCCAACATTCAAAAATTTGAAGAAAATTTAAATGGTAACCGATTACACATATTGGGTTATCTGTTACACATTCAAAAATATTTTAATAATTGAACTGGTAATCCGTTATACATATTTGGCAATATGTTACTTGACAATGAAAAACTAGTTTTCCAACATTTTAAAAGTCTGCTTCTCATAGACTCTTATATTTAACTTAGAAAATGATTTACGATTAGGTTCAAATAAATTTTTAAGCATTCTAAGTTATATAGATATTGAAAGTAATGAATCAAAGATAAAGACGATGCTTACAACGAGTCACACTATACAATCTAACAGTCTCTATCTTCAACTTGTGCCTCCATAATATTATTTTTTTGTTGATGTGTGTTTGTTATTATCAAAACTCAACTAAGTCTAAAGAATAAAATCTTCTTCACAAAAACCCTATAGCTGTTTACCGGTATTTTTGGTAAACAAGACATGCATGTTTTGGTTATTACAAGCAGGATCAAACCAAAAATCTTAGGACATGTTGTGCAAAGTTTTTCCAAAAAGTGAGTGAGTGTTCATCAGATTCATAGGTTCCTTTATGAACAAGACGAATTTGTGGTGTCTCTCGATAGAAAAGGTAAAAGACTTAAAAGTTTAAAACGCATAAACTTAAAGAAAAGGTAAATTGCATTAATGTAAAAGTGGTTCGACAAATTAGATTACATACATTCTGTATGACTCTTTTCTCTAGACGTCGATACTTCGAGTGCTAGAATTCTATAAACGATTTACGGCCTATTTTACATATGGAAAACTACTATTTATACATAATAAAATAACTGAAAAAAGGCAAACTGCCACGATCAGCACTTCTTTCATCGAAAACCGCTTGTCCCCCACGTTTTCACTAAGGTAACCGCTACTTGTTGGATTCAAATTCTTCCCGCTTCGACAGTAACTGCTTGACTTCGACAACATTCATCGAGGCTTACGTCTTGTCGAATCCCGAAGCTTTTAGACTCTTTCACACACTAAGTTCAGATTCCTTCGAAATCCTCATGTTGAAGAAAAAGAATTTTGATTCCTGAAAAGACAACAGTCAACGAATGTTGCCCGCTTTAAATGAGCCTGTCAAAATTACAGGCTAACAATTTGCCCACCATAAATGTCATTTTCGACTGGAAAAATCTGAAGGAGAAGACTGACATTTTTGAAAAACTCTAAGCATTCCTTATAAAATGACGTCATGTTAATCATGACTTCGAAGAGTGGTCTTTTCAAAGTTCCTTTCACTGCACGTTTTTTTTATAGATTTAGTGGGCCACCACTTCTACAGTTGAAAATATAGTGGGCCTTTCTATTTACTCTAAGGTGCCAAGTTTCCCTTGTTAACCTTTCATTTTCCACTTCTTCGCATTTCTTAATCCTTCATCATTATAGCGTCTCCTCTCTAAAGACTTTATTGATCTGTTTCCCTTGAGATTTTCAACTTCCCCACTAACTCAGGAAAAATAATTCGTTGAAGTGAGGTTGGAAATCTGCGAATCCATTTATGAAAAACTAAAGGCTAACCTTCAACTATAGATTCCTTTTTATTTTGGCTACACTAGCTAACTCTTTTAAGCTTCAACTTATAACATTTAACAATGTATGTGGCTCATACAATTGCATTTTGGTACTAATTTTAGTTTTAGTCTTAATGCCAAGTTTTCGTTTCTCATCGAAACTATTCTTGTATTATTTTAACTTCTTGCAATATAGGATTATATTTTTTTCTTCAAATATTTGCCATTTATTCTAAATATCCTATTGTCGAAACCTAACTCTTCTATTTCATACGCACCATTTGAAAATACTTGTATAACTTTAAATGGTCCTTCCTAATTTGGCGACCATTTGCCCAATACTCTATATCTTTTGTCCATAGGCAAAATTACTTTCCAAACAAAATCTCCAATGTTAAAAAGATTTTGATTTTACCTTCTTATTATAGGCTTGTGCGACGCGTTCTTTTTGCCTTAAAAGCACGTCTAACGCCATCATCCTTTCTTCATCCACATCAACCAACTCATCCAACATCATATTCCAATATTGATATATTGGAATTTCCATTTGCCTTTGTACTCTGGCTTATTGTACATAGATCTCTACTAGTAAAACCGCGTCATGCTCAAAAGCTAGACGAAATGGCGTAGAGTTTATTGACTCTTTTTGAGATGTTCAACAAGCCTAAATTTTTTTATTTAAAGCGTTATTCCAACATCTTGGTTTACTCTTCACCTGTTTCTTAATCAAATTAATGATAATTTTATTCGAAGCTTTGGCTTGATCATTTGCTTGGGCTTAATATGGCGTTAAATTGAGTAATTTAAAACATGTTTGGTTGGCAAAATCAACCATTTTCGTCCAATAAAAGACGAACCTTGATCAGTAGTGATAGTTTCAGGAATTCCAAACCCATAAAGAATATGATTTTGATTAAAACTAATCACTGCCTCTTGATCAGCTTTTGGTAATGGAGTAGCCTCAGTCCATTTGGTAAAATAGTCTATTTCAACTAAAATAAAGTGATGGCCGTTAGATGAAGTAGGATAGATTTCACCAATTACATCTAAAGACTAACCTCGCTTGCCGGTACATGTTGTTGGCACTCTTGGCACCCTTTTGCAAACTCAATACAGTCTTTTAATATGGATTGCCAATACAACCCTTGTCAAAATATTAACCATTTCATTTTATGACATGCTTGATGAAAACCACATGCCCCTCTATGTACCCTAGAAACAACTCGGTAAGCCTCATTTTCATTGATGCACTTAAGTAAAACTCCTTCAACATTTTTCTTAAACAATTCATTTCCAATGATCACATAGCTTAAGACTCTATATCTGGTCTTTCGACTAACTATGCTTGATGGATTCTCAAAGTATTCTACAATTTATTTTCTCCGATCATTATTTGGCAAATTGTCAATGGCAAGAATTTCAAAAATTTCAGGATAAGAATATGAATCGCTAGAGTTTGATTCTCCTTTGAAGGTGAGAAAAACACACGACAGGGGGGGGGGGGGAGGGGTTGAACTGTGTTAGCTTTTTCTATGTTTCTCCTACTGATGTCACAGTTCAGAAGCAAATAACAATCAGCTTCTAAAGTAGTGATCAGAAACTAAATGTGCAGCGGATAAAAACAGAGTAAGAGAGAGAGAGAGAGAAGAAAGACACAAAGCAATTATACAGGTTCCTTCCACAAACCGGAAGTAGTCCTGTCCCCCTTGCACTTCCAAGGAGAGTTCACTAAAATGTATTCTCAAATTACAAGTACTCAAGCACACAAGCAAGAGATTTCCTATGCTTAAGAACACAAGCAAGAGACTTTCCTATGCTCTAGTACAACTACAAGAGACTTACAAATGCTCAAGCACACAAGCAAGAGACTTACAATCAAACAAACTTACAAAGAAATATGTTTGAGTTTGAACACTTGATATACAATCAATGATGTTCGCAATACAAAACAGAAACAGACTCTTAAGACTCTTAATACT
>Ga0315913_1004913_pt1 | contig 16187 bp, 9 predicted proteins | sample MpolsnodulesMG_FD_207736 | JGI IMG/M metagenome (GOLD analysis project Ga0315913, IMG submission 207736) | Medicago polymorpha root nodule microbial communities from Los Angeles, California, United States - small nodules | ecosystem: Host-associated > Plants > Roots > Nodule | place: USA... | reverse complement strand
TTGGCATTAAATTTTTTACATGATTGTCACTTAAAAAAAATATGATAATAGATGCACAAAGTCATTGGATTGCATTGTATTGCATGTAGATCTATAATTAAGTCTTTTTTTTAATGGTAAATCTATATATATATATATATAGAAAAACAATAGAAGATAGTACAAATACACCAAAAGGTCATCCGAAGATGCTCGGAAAAACAACAAAACTCCCAAAAACAACAACAAAAGCCAAACCGAAGAAAGGAAAAACAACGGCGAGGCAACACCTCTGGCCCCTAAAAACAAAAGGAGCAAGGAATACCAACAAGGAAGATCACCAAAGGGAGACCACCCAACACCTGCGAAGCATCTGCAAAAACAAAAAGCACAAAGAGGACCCAGGGAACATGTCAAAAAGGAAACAGACCTAACCTAACTCTCTTACCCCTTCCTAGACCTGTAAAAGACACGAATTGCTGGGCAAGACCCAGGGGGTCACAAACTCCCAACCCAACCACCTAGACACCTGATATCACACTGGTAGAACAGAGGGACACAACAAAAACATATGCACCGACGATTCAGACGGCGCCTCACATAAAGCACAACCTAAGCCCCCTTCCGGGAGAGGAGCACCCCGCCTAACTAGGTTTAGCCTAGTCGGAATCCCACCTAAGAGGAGCTACCCTCAGAAAGCAACCACTTTAGAAGGAGCTCGCAACTTCCAAATCCTAGAAACAACTTGCAAACAGACACCATCTGGGGCACCATCCGCTTGCATACCCCTCAAAAGAGAAGAATAAGACGACTTTACCGAGTACCGACCATCAGGACTGAGATTCCAGGACCACCGATCCTCCCTATCCACACGGGAGTGCCTGGTCACAACCACGAGCAGCTCACTGAGAAGGTCAGTCTTCCAAACAAAGAGGGGTCTCCTCCACCTAAGATCCCAAACCCAGACACCCCCCTCCCAGGACCCTAACTCCCCACCACGCCCACCAGCCTAAAGGGAAAGACTAAAGAGGCGAGTAAACTGCACGCGAAGAAGAGTCGAAATACACCAAGGCATCACTTGAGGTGTAAAAGCCTTTTAAGGAGTGTAGAATATTTTAATTAACTCTAGACTACTTGAAAGGGTCTTATTGGAGAGAACACAGCCCAAGCCCAAAGAAATACCAGCCTGCAAACCGGGGCCCACTTGACGCTCCTGCACGCCTTTACACGCGTTTGGAAGTGGAGTTAGAGGGACCACTTCTGTTGACTTAAGAACCTTTCCTAGCACACGTTCACACACGCTAGAGAGTGGGATGGGAAGAGCTTCTTCAGTTTACATTTCAAAAGTACCTTTATTGCACGCAGATCCACCATGTTCTCTTTCTAAAGAAACTTTCCTCCTCCTATCACTATCCTCATCTTCCCCATGTACTGACTTCAACAAAATAGAAGGGTTTGACAAGGTATTTTCCTGACCAAAGAACCTAGGAGGGGATGTTTGCTCTAAAATGGGTGTTTTGTGTAAGGAGTTGTCCCCCTCACCCATACCAGCTCTGACACTTGTAACCTCTTCCCCATGCCACCTTTCAGATCCAACAGATGAGTAGGAAGACCTCCCAGCGTCTTCTGCCCAGCAAGCTTCATCGGAAAACCCCTCTTCACCAGCCGAGAATCCTCCAGCCACCGCTGAACTGCCGACGACCAGGCAAACCTGACGATAAGGCGCTTCTACCGACAACTCTTTCCGGACGTACACCGCAAATCTTCTGCCTCCATCCACCACCGTTACCGGTGCTGCCACCAAAGAGATATCCTGAGTTCTCACTTTCACCCTTGCAAATACATAAGCTGGTTTGTGACCTCAGTTTCTATCACTACACCGAACCGAGATCCCACCAGCTCAAACACGTTCTTGCACCACAAATGCACCGGTGTTCCAAATACATAAAGCCAAACACACCGACCCGAAAACGGCAAATCCACTGACCATCTTGTAAACCCCTGAAACCAAGACAACCACCAGTCCCTCCTAAACATTAAGGATTCCTTGAGAAAACCCTTAATCGGAGAGCTAATTAACACTTGGTCTCCTCCCATCGTAGCAACATGTATATTTGGCATCCCCGCAATGGTAAGCTGCTTGCGGATTTGTTGCACACCAAGCTTTGGTAACAAAAGCCCCACAACACTCTCCAACAGCTCCTCAATCCTACCTTCTGGAACCTCACAATGTACCTCAGCTTCTACTGCCCTTGAGACACCAGGATCATTTACAACCACCCCTGCATAGGATACCCCTGCCACCACCATAGGAGATGAAACTGCAACTTCTTTTGGTTGAGTATTCGACAGATCTTCCACAACCACCGGCGTTGAAACCACAAATTCTCATTCAAACCTAGACAAATTGACATTCAGTTTAGAGGAGTCCAACCGGAGTTGCTTTAGCTTAAGCAGCAGCTCCTCTCCATTCCCTTCATCTGAAAATCTAACAAAACCAAATCTCTTGCCATCTTTATTCCTCTTCATCGGGATGAAAACATCCTTCACTTTCCTGCACGCACCGAAAATCTTATACAACTCCCGTGACTTAGTTTCCTCATGAAAATTTGAGAAGTAGAAAGAAATAGAATTCACCAGCCTTGCAAGGATGATAGCCGGTAGCGGTCCACGATGTCGGCTCGCCACCGGTTTCTTCTTTCTTCTCGTCATAGATAAGCTTGGCACAAGAAGGAGTCACAAAGATGCATGGCACTGTCACACAGAAAGATGACCCCAAAACCTAGAGAGAAGGTACACTTTCTCTCACTAAAAAATTTCTAAAGATCTTTTTTTCCCCCAGTGTGATGCTATAATTAAGCCTCTATCACACACACATACATTTTAGTTTAAGAATAGATAACAACGAAAATTTTGGCACGCGTATATAGACACAAATATATGATTAATACTTAGTGATGTTAAATTTCATCGTCTTTCTTAACCTCAAATGATGAGTTTAAAATGGGATACTATTACTGTGAAATGCAGGTGCTAAAGTTTATGGGCAGTGGTGTTTGGAGCTTATTTTTCGAATTCACCTTAACTTTGAAGATTTCTGTGTGTATCAAGAAATCTTCCTATCCATGAATTGGGTGTGCATATTAATAATACTTATTTTACTTTTGAAAAAAAGTAACAAGATTCTTTCTGACACATCATAATATACTCCGGGACATTATATAATATATGCAAGGAATCGGACTACTAGCCACTAAGTTATTTGACAAAAAAGACATCATAATTGCTTTTAAAAAAATCACACCATAATTAGGGTTTTTGACTCCACCTTGAGCATCTTACCTATTGTTAAAACATTGTGTGTTTGTTCATGAATTGAAAAAATCTTAAAATTTTTATATAAGAGTTTACATAACACTAGTGTAATGATTTTTCTGACGTGGAATCCGCAAACTCTATTTTTATTTAGCAAGTGCGAGACATTGACTCATTACATAAGGTTAGGCTTACATTCATACTTAAACTATCTAGTCATATGTCATCGAATCGATTGACTATTTTGCTTAAATCAGTAGCTCCTTTGTCAAAGAAATTTGAATGATTTTGGATAGTTTAAATTATGGCACTTTATTTCTCTACAAGTTAATGGCATTTAGAAAAGTCTATTTTGTATGTGTATATATTTTTCTAACTTCACACCCTTTTATTTTTTTTGAAGGAGTCTAACTAGACACCTTAAAGATTCACTTTATTGTGGTATGCTCCAAAACTTTTATATTGCAATAAAAAAATTTATATTATGACCATAACTGCAGTATATGTACCTAAATTTGAAACCATGATGTTGGTTAAATTGTCGTGGTCCTTCTTCTATGATTCTTACTACGATTACAAAAATCAAAATTGCATCACCTTAGGTTTTGTTTGGGAGGGGGAAGGAAAGGTTTTGGAGGGAGAGAAATCTAGGGAAAAATTGAGAAATCTTTCACATTTTTTGAAAGAGTATTTTCTTAGAGATTGATAAATTAATGCTTATGATTAATAATATATATATTTTTAATTTTAAGAATATTATAACAACATATATGAAATTTGAAGAATTCATATAAACTCTCCCAAACCCCCAAAACCCTCCTCCAATACAATTTTTAGTTCCTCCAAATGATGAGGCTTTTATATTTCTTTCACTTCCCCTCCAAACTCTCAAACAAAATCTTAGAGTACTTCTAATAAAAATATACTTTTTTGAAGGAAATAAAAATATACTTATCCACAAAAACTGACGATAAAAAATATAATTTCTCTTTAATCCCATCTTTTTTTTTTGAAAGGCTCTTTATTATAGAAAATAGTTGTTTAAGGGTATAATTGAGATAATGAAAAAGTAAGTATACATATACTCATATAATTTGCTACACTTTTTAAATGATAAAGTACAAAAATTGGACATATATATGTTGAGATGTTGAGAAAAAAATTCTTATTTGATGTTTTAAAGATTACAAACATGTTAAATTTATTTAATCTTATTATCTACTAATTTGTTTTGTGAAAATTGTTTCATGAGAACGACCTGAGAACGCTCTGCTTACACAAAGCAAATAAAACATTTACATAAAAAATGAACAAGCTAGCACAAGAGGAAAGTATGGCACAATATTGGAAGTTTTACCTTGTAGCCCAATATTTATGCCTTAACCCCTACAAAACGTACAAAATTCCAATTTTAACCCACATAATATTTTCCTTGTAAATCAGAATAGAGGGAAAATGATTTTCGTAACCTATAGAATAATTCGAAACTTCAACCCACAAAAAATCAGTACTCCAAACAAGAACACACATAAATCCAGATATTGCAAAAAGATCCAAACAACCACCGATAAGTAACCCCATCCAAACAACCAATCTTTAACAAAATTAAGTTTAATTTCAGATAATGGAGGAAAATTGAAAAGATAAGGTTTACAAAGGCAAAAAATGAAGATTTTAGGTTACTCAATATGTCCTTAAATTAGAATTAGCACCAAATCTAAATCCAAATCAAAATGAATAATAAGGGAAAATCAATTCATGTCAAGGCAAGGGTGGTTTAATTCGAATTAGAGAACGAAAGAGGGATTACAGTTTATGAATAAATAACTACTCTCTAATCAGTTTTCACATTTGATAAAATAATTGAAGTTTAGAAAGAGTTTGGTTTTGAAGCAATATGTGTCCTCTAAGCCTAGTGAATGGATGCTGATTTTTTAGAAGCTTGGCGTAAATAATGATGAATTCTTTACCTTTGAAGAGCTGAACCAGTTGTTGGAGGGAACATGTTTTAATATTGAATACTGTTTGCCACAGTCAATTCCCTAAAAACTTTTCTCAAGCTTTCCGGTATGGCAGTCCAACTCCATATCTCTTATTAACTGGAAAACTTATGGGGGGAGGGTGGATGGGTATGATTTTTAAAAAGGCTAAAATTGGTATTTTCGATGGTTTGTCAGGATAAAAGGATAATCGTAGGGGTATGAAGTAAAACTTCCCAAAATATTTAATTCAAAGATGTGGTCTTGGGCCTTAAGAGATTTTCGACCCATTTGAGCAAAGCTCATCAAGAATAAAATATCTCATTCAAGGATAATAAAGCACATGAGTTTTAAAATTATGACATCACTAAAGCAAAATAGAATGACATAAGCAATGTCACTTCTAAACATAGCAACAACTCACTACAACTGTATCTCTCTCACGTAAAGCAAGCAACGACAAGTTGATCGTAAAGAACATTCTGAGAACATCCTACTCAGTTTAATGAAGAAAAGTAAAATCAATTGAAACTTTGGACAGTTGCCAAAAATGTGTCCAACATCTATATTTTCACTCTTGATCATCAAATCACCCCTCACCTATAAATACAAGTGGTTTTGAAGGTTGAAAGCAAGAGTTTTGAAAGCAAGCATTCTCTCAAGTGAAAATCATCACTATATACAAAGCTCGCTTTTCACAAATAAACAAATTCCAAGCTCTCTCATTATATCTTTTGGATCATACTTTTTTCGAATTTGTTTAGTAAATCTCAAACAAGCGTTAAGAAATTTATTTGATCCAAACCAAATCTCATCATACAAAGTGTATTGTAATTCTCAAGTTTATTTGTAACAATAGTTTGATAAAGAAGTGTAACAACCTTGTGCGAAAGCAAATAATTGTAGAATCCTACCGAGATTGATAATACATGGTGTAACAGACTGATCTGGTGTGATCAAGATCTTATAGTGTTAGTCGGAATTTTTTGTTAGCATGATACTATAGTGGATAATCTCACATGAGGTGTGGGGACTGGAAGTAGTCAGGTTTGGTGAACCAGGATAACTCTCATGTGTTATTCTTCTTCCATTTCTCTTTTTATTTAAGTTACACGATACACACACTATCACACTCATATTAATATTTATTAATATCCAGATTATTATGGTCCTAATTAATCACAACAAAATTAATTTCGAGTTCTCAGGTCCTAACTTAATCATTAATACTGCTTTATGTTTAAATTCAACTTATAATATTATTTTTCTCATTTTGTTTATATAATCATTCTCCAGAACATTCTGATCATTGTTAAAAACAAATTAAGACAATTAAGCTTTAATTTATCGAGAACATTCTTTTTTTGGTTATATGAGAAAGAAAAAAAACTAATTTTGTTGGACTAACATCAATCAAGAACCTTCTTGATTATATAAACTTAATTTAAGTTTCATGAATAATTTTTAAAATGTCACAATTCAAACCCCTCTGACGGATCTTCATAGGAGCGGAAGGTAGCCACGGCTCCCCCCAACTATTTTTTTAATTATATATATATAATGCAGCGCCTTCTCCCTCACGACACCCCCTTTGGTTGCTAATCTGAAATTTCGGTATCCACGTCGCCACCGATTCAATTTTCGACAGCTTTCCTTCCATTGTTTTGAATTTCAATTGTCTTTGATGAGAAAGAATACAATCTTCTAGAAATCCCCAGTTGCAATCTGAGTAAGAAATGGGGTTGGGGAACGTAACTATCTAAAGAAGACGAAAGGAGGTGGAAAATTATTGGACTGAATGGAAGAAGCAAAAATGGGTTGATGGGAAAGATTGAACTTTAATGTATATTCAAATGGATTGAGAAATGTTTAAGGTTTAATGGTTTGGAGAGAAGGGGGTGAAGAAGACATAAAACATCTTTTGTGTTTTTCTCTCTCTAAAAAGCACAAATTCTCAAATTGCAAACCCAATTCTTCTTGTTGGGTGTGTTTTATTTTGAGTTATTTTCTTTTCACAATCCTCAACTAGCTCAGCTTAGTTGTAAACTAAACATTAGAAGTAGAAGTGGATGTGCAAATAGTAATTCTTTTATGACGATTTTGGAAATGGTTCTAACAGTCCACATTGTGGTTCTAAAAGCCTACATTATTTTTTTCCTTTTAAGGGATGTGCAAATAATAATTCTTTTAATGTTATTTTGAATTTTTAATAAATTGTTTTGAACAAGGCAAAATGTATTATATATAACACAAATTGAGACTTCCCCTTCCCACAAAAAGAAAGCTCTAAGAGTCTACAATATAATTACAAATACACGAAATGAAGAAATGCTAAAATAATCGGATAAATTGTAGAGTAATCTTATGAATTTTAATAAAATTATATTGGTCTCTTATGAATTGAATTGTAATAATATTTTAGTTAGTATTTACCGCTCCCCCTAACATTTTGGTCAAGTTTCAACACTGCTTGTTATGTGTTATTTGTATTGTAAGTTGAGGTAATTTTGGAAAGAGAAAAATCAACACAAAAGAGGCAAAACATGTTATTTTCTTTATATATAGTATAGATAATACAAATGATTATATATAATAAGATACCTATAATTTTAAGCAAAATCAAATTAATCAAACTTTTATAAAAATCATTGTTCGTAATTTATACGCATAAATACAATAAGAAGAGAGGATAGACACGTATATATATTAGATTTCAACTCTTGATCGAACCTCGGTAAAAAGAAAACGTCATTGAACCATTATTATATGTAACAAAAATGTGTTTAAATATTTAAATAACAATAAAATAAAATAAAAAACAAATTTTGTTAAAGAAAACATTATTATAAGTACCAACTAGCAACTAACCCGTCCTAAGGACGGGCTAATTTGAAGTGGGGGCTATGCATCAAATTGCATTGCAATGCTATGTGAATTGAGAAAATAAGAAAAACTAATGATAAAGCTTATGTTAATGAAAAAAGGACAAATTACATTAACTCTCCTTGAAATTTTCTTAAATATCACAAGCACACTTTTTAATTTTTCAAACACATCAATCTCCCCTAATTATATCCATTTCAATAACTTTGTAAGTATACAATCTAATTTCAGTCATTTTGGTTTTTTTTTTTGTATCTATTTTCTTTTTTCACAATTACGTTAAATGATTTTTTTTCTCGCAAAAGAGAAACAATAACAACATTTGTTTTTACTTTTTACGGACCTGGAGCTCCTCCTGTAATTGCTTCACGTAGTTACACGCAGTAGCAGATCTTGACCGTAAAAAACTGATTCATTGGTTTAGATTTGTTTGATCAGTTTTTACACAATTTGATCTTAACAGTACGTTTTTAATCGAATGGTTAGTAGCAATTGTTGTGTGACGCAGTAACTGCGTCGAATCCATATCCTATTTTTACCACCAAATAGAATCAAACATCTACAATTACAGAAGAGATCAAAAGAGAATATAGAAATGAGAAGAATTTTGATGGATGGACATTGTAGTTGATGAATGGAAAGGAAATAATCTTCGATATATCCATTTTATTACATTAAAGTTTAAAAATTATACCACCTTGAATGAAGGACAATAAGTTGGGAAAAATCTCTTAAGTGAATAATGGAAAGAAAAAATAATCGAAGATGAGTTCATACTCATATGAAAAAGTTGATTTTAATAAAAAATGGAATTAACAAAGTTTAAACTGTGTTATATTATAAGGGAATAGCTTGTCAATTTGATTAAAAATAAGGGAGATAAGTGTTTAATTAAAAAGCAGAGCGGGTATTTGTGTTAAATAAGAAGACCCTTTTTTTTTTGCACAAACCTAAATGATATATATTAACAATTGTGCAATCCCCCGCACAAGGTGTGCTAAGGGAAAACACCACTCAAAGTACACAACGGGAAGGTTCCAAGAAGGAAGAGGCGTCGCCAAAATAAAAAATTAATTACAAGCGAGCACCCAAACAATGTAACAGGTGTTGTCACCAATCATGATAACATAAATGAAAGGACGATCATTTAGCTTTCAGCCATAAATAAGAATTCAATTTGATTTTCTCAATGAGGACGAAAGAATTTGATCCCGTGTGTTTTGAAGACATGGTCATTACGATTCTTCCATATCATCCAGACACAAGCAAACCAAATTACGTTGAAAATATAATGAGAACTTCGAGACATTCTCGACATTAAAGAGAATTGTGTGTAATGTTCTCGCACCTGACAAGGATACACCGTAGGTAAGCCTATCCAATTCCGCACGTGTAACCACACCATATTAGGACTCTCGCACTCTAGAAATATTATGAAGTAATTTGCAGACCTTAACAAAGGTTAGTGTAATTTGTCCATGATTTTTTTTAAAGAGTAATTTGAAGTGGTTATTAAATATTATGAAGTCGTAAGTTAAAAATATTTTAAAACATTAAAAATAATAAAAAAATTATTATTGATAAAGATGTAATTATGAGTCTCATGTATGAATTGTACAACTATATTATTTAGTAATTTATTTATCATTTTTTCAGTGTATTTTATATTCATATTTTTAAAAAATATAATAATTAATAATCTACAACAATAAAAAAATTATAATATGACATGGTGGTCTGACTTCTTTGATTCTCTGTTGTTTCCAAATATGTCGAGATCTGCAAGTTTCAAGGTGTCTTGTTTGCCTACACTCTAGTTTTTCAAGCTCGAAAGAGCTTTTATGCTTGCTAATTTGTTCAGGGAGCTGTTGGCACTTGGATTTTGATACCGTGTTGATGGTCGATCCATTAATTATTCTTCACAGATGTTCACTTTTCATAATTTTTTGTAACCTGGTTTCACACCGCATAGAGGTTCGCTAGGTTGGGCCCGTGATTAGTGAATTTTTTTAAGATAGATTAGAGTCGATCCACTTGGTCTGATTTATTATGTTGTACCCTGTTTCGAGTTGTACCTGAGTTAGGTCTAATGGCCAATCTCTTTGCCTATTTTTTTTATTCAATATACTTTTTCTTTTAACTACAAAAAAAGATAAAGAAAAAACAAACAAAATTTGTTTTAGAAAAGAAGCAATCTTGAAAATGTGTAACTTTTTAAAATGTAGGTATATAGCTTGTAATAAATATTTTATAACTTTCTTGAACTTATGTTTTTTTTTTAAAGAAAGAAGTTATATTATTTTGTGATTATCAATCAGATATAATTGATATTTTTTTTCATTTTTATTTTTTTAGTGAAAATATTGTTCCATTGTTTCCTACTATCAACGATAATTGTCTCAACCATATTTTGTTATTTTATTGATAAGTGAAATATATTTATTAATGAATTTTTATTAAAATTATATTTATGGATAATTTTTTAGACTAAACATTTAAACAATTGTCATTTTTTCATTGGATTACCTACAAATAAAATACTCATACGAAAACAGTTCTATTGCATCCTAAAAAAGAAAAAAAAACCTTAAGAAGGTAGTTATATTACATCATATAGACTCAGTGTGTTTCTACCAAAAAAATATAGACTCGGTGTGAGATAAAAGCACATGAACATCATAAAACTTTTTTTGTGCAATCATAAAACTTATTTTTAATAAATGTAAATTGAATATATGGTTCTCATTTAATAGAATAAAAATATATTTTGATATTCAAACATTTTTAGAGATTTTTTGAAAAAAGCATAATAAATAATTTTGTGTTTGTTTATCGTAATAACAAACTTCTTTGAAAAAAAAAACATTTGTTTGAGTACAACTGTATAAAATGGATATTTGTTACAATTCATTTTTTAATACTTATTTTCTCCCTCTCTTATATTTTTTGAAAACTATAATCTCTTTTCATTTAAAGAAGCTTTTAGATTTTTTTTTGTTGAACCTGTTATTTTAAAAAAATTATAACAAACAAATACAATGCTTTTAAAGTTTTGTTTTAAAGTGATAGCAAACCCGCATGGCTTGTTTGTTACGAATTAAAATAAAAATAATATTGAAATTCAATAATTTAATAAAAATATCATAATCTTTTTTTTTTGGCAGTGGAAAATAACATAATCTACTTTTGTGTTTGTTTATCTTAATAAAATTATTTTTTTAAAAAATAATTTAGTTTGTTTAGATACATTAATATAAAATGATTTTTTTTGTTACAAAATCACATCAGTCTATTTGAAAGCTATAACCAAACTCCTCTCTGGTTCCGATCTTGATGCGTAACAGATGGCACATTGCTTGTAGTCATGGTGTGTAAGTCATTTCGTCACACATTTTTAGAGAAGGTAATTGTTGCGCTGACAAGTTGTCTACCATGGGTCATGCTGTTCAGGGCTTAGTTTGGTTAACTGCATTACCTCCCCAACTGCGTTTTGATTTCTTTCGAGACAAATGTGGATTTCCTAATTACAGACTCCCATAGTATGTTGCTATTTTTTTTTTCTTTGCTTTGAGGGTTTTGGCCTAGGCCCCCTCTTGTACATATTTTCCCCCCTTTTTTAATAAAATTTTTGAGTTAGGCGCCGACTTAGTTTGGGTGTCGGTGCTTCCTCTTGATGCCTGTCCTATCTCATGGCTTAAAAAAAAAATCTCTCTCAGCTAAATTGGATCTTTTGTTACAAAAGACACAAAAAGTAAACATATGTTGAGGTATCAAAATATTAAGATGGGACAAAATTGTGTTTTTACTAATCATTAACTTTCATAATCAGAGAAAAATAATAAATTGTAAGTTGCTTAAACTCTTTAGATATTTAGAAGTTAAATTACAGGAATAATTGTTTTGATTGGGATTAAGATTAAGTTTGTTTATTCTTTAAAAAAATAATAAGTTAGTGTGTCTTATCGAGTGAGTTTGTTTTAATTTGTTTTTAAGACAGAAAAAGTAGGAGTATGTTGAAGCAAAAGATGCAAAAGGATGTCAAAAAATTAAGAAGGGTAAAATTGTATTTTCGGTAGACATTAAGTTTCATAATTAGAGAATAGATAGATGTTTTTAACTCTTTAGATATTTAGAAGTTGAATTATAGGAAAATTTGTTTGATTGAGATTAAAATTAAGTTTGTTCTTTTAAATGAGATTGAGTTAGTGTGTTTTATCGAGTGAGTTTGTTTTAATTTGTTTTAATAGAGAAAAATAGGGGTAGCTTGAAGCGAAAGACGCAAAAGGATATAATTTTGATGGTGTATCAAAAAATTAAGGAGTAAAATTGTATTTTTGTTAGACGTGGAGTCTCATAATTAATAATAATAATAATTAAATAATTAATTAAAGAATAGAATTTTTTTTTTGAAGGATTATCGAATGAGTTTGTTTTAATTTGTTTTAAATAGAGAAAAATAGGGGTAGGTTGAAGCGAAAGACGCAAAAGGATATAATTTTGATGATGTGTCAAAAAATTAAGAAGGAGTAAAATTGGTTACTATACACAGATAACAACGAAACAAATTTTGTATTCTAAAATAACAAATTTGGTTATATTATAAAAATAATATTTGGAGATAGCAAAAACAAAAAAAAAAAAAATTGTTTCAAAAATATCATTCGACTATTTGCTGGCTTTCTCTATTTCTTAGGGGTTTATTATTTTGAGGAAATTTCTTAGGGGTTTCTCTATTCAAAAAACAAACAAATTTACTTGAGTTGGAAATAAATACAAATTCTTATTTCTTAGGGGTTTCTCTATTCTGATTATAAATACACATTCTTATTCTTCCTTTGATTACCAAAAAAAACGATGTTTACACTTTTTCTCGATCTTGCGTTGTTATGCTTTTTCCCAATCATAGTAAGAAAGGTATTTCGTTTTTGTATTCATTCTAAAGCTGCAAAGGAAAATCTCAACCACAACGAAGGAAAATCATGTTGGTATGATTATGAAGATGATTTCTATAAATTTCACCATCTTGAAGAGTGTCAAATTAGCCCCAATTCATACGGGGTAAGGATAAATTGTGACGACAGAAAATTTTTAATAGATTCTATGATAGATGCACACTATGCCCTAAACCTAGCCCCAGAAACACTTTATCTTTGTGTCAATATTATTGATCGATTTCTTTCCAAATTCAATCCTGCCTCAACACCGATAGAGAAACTTCAGTTTGTTGGTTTCATGTCATTGTTGTTAGCTTCAAAGTATGAAGAAAGATGTCAAATTCACTACTTACACATACCGATGGAAGATGTGCGGGAAACCGAGAAGCTTATACTGAAAAAACTGGATTGGAATTTAGCAGTTACAACACCTTATGTGTTCCTTGTTAGAAATATAAAGGCGTTATCCGATGAAGACAAGATCATGAAAAATATGGTGCTTTTCTTTTCAGAGCTCAGCTTAACACATTATTCAATTGTGTGTGACTATAAACCTTCTATGATTGCTGCTTCGGCTGTGTATTGTGCAAGAATTGTTGTTGGAAGGTATCCTTTATGGAGCAGTGATTTGAAGATATGTACCGGATACTCGGAGAAGGAGCTAAGATCTTGTGCTATGGTTATGATAGAGTTGTGCAATGAAATTTGTAGAGATGGAACCATGCATGTGTTTAGGAAATTTTCAAGTCGAGATTATTGTGAGGTTGCATGTGTTGCTAAACAAGAAATCTCCAAGAAACTTTTTTATCCTAGAATTTGTCTCAATATGGGACAATATTGTTCTTTTCAGTTTATTAAGAGCTTGAAAGCCTTATATTAATAATGTATACATATGTTGGATATTTTTCATCAATTAATGTAGAAAATTCAGTACCAATTTTGGTGAATTTGTTTATTCTGTACTCTCTACATACTTGCTCTATTTAGTTCACAGTTTTAACTTGCTGTTTACTATTTATTTTCTCAGCTTTCTCTTATTTTCATGTTCTTTTTGTTTTCTTGAATTTCATTCTGGCTTGCAAGTAATTATTTATTTATTTATTTATTTTGAGTCATTTGTGCTTCCTTTTATTTTGTTTTTAATTTGTGGAAATGGTTTATGTGGTTAGTTATTTTTGTTACTGCCAATTTTCTGTATGCCAGTTCTTTGAGTTTACAAATCAATCTTTGAGTTAGTTATGTAATTTTGTGTGCATTGCTTTTTAACTCCTTTAGTAATTGCAGTTGCTCTTCATCTTCAAGTATTTTCTTTTTTCTCTTAATCTTATTTTTGCTCTTAATGGTAGTTAAAGGGGTATATTTTTCTTCTTTCAATGGTTTAAAAAATGTTTTTCATTACAAAAGTATGTTTAATGAACTAATGATTAGTGATGTTGGATTAATCATTTAATTAACATCTTGAGATAATCTACTTCCTTATATGCAACTACCAAATAGTTGACCGGGGTTCAGCGCAAATCGTTGGTGTAAAGGGTGTTTGAGTGTTGTAAACTCTGGGATATCGAATTCGATTCTTACTAATTAACCCACCAAAGAGTTGGGATTTTCAAATTTATGGTGAAGAATTCCACTGTGATTTACACCATTCATTACATAGAATTCCTTATATGTAATGAAGGGTGTAAAATTGTAAGACCTGACAAGACACTCAACTCACTAATAAGCGGACAGACACTCGAGTGTGGCTGACCAAGTGTACTCTATAACCCTAGAAATTGCATTATAGAAAAAATACAAAAAAAATGTGGTCGGAGACATAGACAAAGTGTTCTAACACTTATTTTCCTTAGAAGTTCAAGTTCATGGGTTGTGAAGAATAACTTGCAAACTTGTTATGAATAACTTGCAAACATATAGGTCCTAACAATAAAAGATTGTAATGCTAGTTTTTACCTATGCAGAGTGTAGTGTGTGAAAGAGGCTCTTTATTTGTTTACTTATCAACATTAAAAATATTAAGTGCAAATTATTTGTATTTAGAAGAGGCCTAGTTAGGAAACATAGGGGGCCTAAGATCAGAGACAATGGAAAAAGAGAAACAAAACTAAACTAAAAGGTAAAAAGAGTTTCAAACTTATTACAAAATTGATTGTTGTAAATATATTGTTTTCCTTACACTAATATCATTTACTTACATTATTCTATTTTTTAAAAAACATTTTGATGCACAAGTTTTTAACTCACGTTGCTTAAATTAGGTTTTAAACCAACTTTACATATATAATTCATTTTTGCTTATACAAAAAAAAAAACTTTACATATATATTATTATTATTGTTTTACTAATTAAGAATTTTTTTAACATACCATAATTATTTGAACAATTCATTATTTTGAAAGCATAGTTAGCTTAATATTACTTACTTGGATGCCTCAAGACTTGTTTGGTCCAAATTTCATAAACTCAACTTAACTTTTTACGTCAAATTTCGATTTCGAATCCAAATGGAGTGCCATGCAACTGTTACAATAAAACATGTTCATTAGAAGCAAAAAACTTCGCACAAAGCAAAAGACAAATAGATACAACGACAAACATTAGTCACAGGATTTACAATTCGTTTCGATATGTGGTACGGATTTGGGTATATGGTTCATAACTTTTAAAGAATTCGGCATGTGGGGATATATATTTCGGTACATTATAGGTTCGCCGTACATTATAGGTTTTTAGATAACAATACGTTCAGCATTCAAACATTGCAACATGTTATGAAGATGACTGGCACTTGGGACTCAACAATGTCAATGATACCAAAAGGAGGGAACACCATATGGGGAGGCCTTGATTGGTCACTAGAGGAAAGCTGTGGCCTTCACACGAGAAAGCAAAGCAGCAACAATACTCAGTTGACAAAACAAAAGACAAATAAAACAAATGTTAACTATGGAAGAATGATACAAAGCTGTCGCAGAGGCAGATTCGTCTGAGATCGAGATTGTTGACTTTCGGGCGAGCAAAACTTGAAACTGATATAGGGTCTGTTTGAATTAACTTATTTAAGGTCATCTACCGGTATATGCACTTGTGAGACTG
>Ga0315913_1004911_pt1 | contig 16193 bp, 15 predicted proteins | sample MpolsnodulesMG_FD_207736 | JGI IMG/M metagenome (GOLD analysis project Ga0315913, IMG submission 207736) | Medicago polymorpha root nodule microbial communities from Los Angeles, California, United States - small nodules | ecosystem: Host-associated > Plants > Roots > Nodule | place: USA... | reverse complement strand
TAGTTTCTTTGTTTTTAGATGCACCAGTCAGTAGCACTTTAAGCTTATATCCGACTTAGTTTAAATATTTGCTTTGTGAGATTGTGGGTGTATTGGGGCATTAGGGTGAGAGTGAGAGAACTCTATGTGTTGTAAAAAAATTCACATAGTAATAATTCTATGGTTGTCGGTTTAGACATCGGTCATGGTTTTTTCTCCGGTTTTGGAGTTTCCACGTTATATTCTTATGTTGTGATTGTGTTTATTTTTTTTCTTCTTCAGCCTTGTTATTTCCCAACATAAATAGTAGTTTTCCAAGGGAAAAATGGGTCGCAAGTCACCTATACAAAATTCTAAAACACTCGAAGTACCGACGCGTGAGAAAAGAGTCACAAAGAATGTATGTAAAGGATTTGTCGAACCACCTTTATTTTTAATGCATTGTATTTTATCTTTCCTTTAAGTTTCTGCAATTTAAACTTTATGCATTTACTCTGCTTTTAAAACTTTTTTCTGTCTAATGGCGCCACACGGTCTCGTCCCGTTCGTTAAGCAACCTACGAACTCGATGAACGCAAGAACGCAAGAAAACAAAATGCACAACATGTCCTAGGATCTCTGGTTTGGTCCTGCTCGTAATAATCAAAACCAGCCCGTATTGTTTACCAAAAACACCGGTAAACACTTGGTAGCCCCTAGACGTAGGTGACATTGCACCAAACTGGGTTAACAAATGACTTGTGCATTTTACTTCCTGCCTTTATCTTTAAGTTTTTATTTGTTATTGTGTTATGAACACTTACACTGGTCTTGCTTCTTCATCTGATTTCTTTAAGGCTTCGTTGAAGGAAGACAATTTCCATGTCTTGAGTTGTTTCTCTGTTACACCGAAGAGAATACTACCATTGAGAAAAGAAACGTTGGATAATAATACAAAATTATTTACAAAAGGAGTTGTTGGATAAGATATACCATGTTGTACTTTTTACCATTATCTTCATTTGTTTGACATGATCAATTTATGATGAACTAGACCCTCGACCGCACGGGTCATATTGACGGTGATATATAAAAATAAAGTATATCATATAAAACTTTAATGTTAAATAAACCGTATAATACTTGTTTTAACATTAATCTACTTGACAGTATTTAAAGTTATAGTAGCATTGTCACCATCTTTATTGTTTATCAATATCTTCATCCTTCTTTTAAAGTATTAGAGATAACCTTGAAATTTCTTTTCCACCAATATAACCTCTTGATATCACATTTCCTTCAAGCATATGGTTTCCTATCTTTTTTTTTCTTTTTCTTTTATTAACTTTAGCATTCAGAACTCAACTTGACCGCACACCCGTCCATCATGGGTGAGTTACATGTAAAATGTGTTTTTATTACTAATTGATATGAATAGCATAGAATAGACCACTTTATTGTCATTGCTTTCATATAATCTTAATCCACTCGCAATCCTAAATAAGACATTTGATCAAAACAAACCTAGACTAATTCCTTCAAAAAAGAGGTAAGTTACTCCACATATGCACAATGTGAAGGTGAGAAAAACACAAGAAGGGGGGTTAAATTGTGTTATCTTTTTTCTTGGTTTTTTCCTACTGAAGTCACTAATCAGAAGCAGATAGAATTCAGCTTCTGATGTGATAATCAGAATCTAAATGCAGCGGATAAAAACGGAGAGAAAGAGAAAAGAAAGACACAATGCAATTATACAGGTTCCTTCCACAAACCGGAAGTAATCTTGTCCCCCTTGCACTTCCATGGAGAGTTCACTAAAAATGTAATATCTGATTACAACTGCTCACTGCTACAACTAGCAAGAGACTCCAACCTACTCAAGCACAAGTGCAAGAGATTTCCTATGCTCAAGAACACAATCAAGAGACTTCCTATGCTCAAGCACAACTGCAAGAAACTTCTATTCAAACAGAATTACAAAGAAATTTGATTGAGGTTGAACACTTGATATACAATTAGTGGTGTTCACGATGCAAATCAGATACAGACTCTTAAGACTCTAGAATTTCTAAGATATGAACTTTGATAACAAATTCTAAGTGAACTTTTGATGTGAAACAATTTCAGCAGAGTTTTGGCACTTGTAAAATTGTTGTATGAGTCTTGTGTAAAACTGCAGGTCTTCACTCCTTTATATAGAGGTGTGAAAGATACGTTGGAAATTTCCAGCACATCAAATATAGTCGTTTGAAGCTTGATCAAATCACCAATGACCTGTTGCCTGATTTGGTTATTGTCCTATGAATGATCAATTTCAAATTCATTCCAAGTTTGGAGGAACACCGTTGCAGGCACAGCTGTTGTTCTTGTACTAGCCGACACAAAAACAGAGTAGTGGAGATAGTGGTTGTACACTACGTACAAATGTCCTTTTTCAACGCTTTCAACTGAATAAGCATCCAATGCCTTCAAGTCCATTTGAAATAGCCGTTGTTTTATTCTCCCAATCTTCTGCAATGATAGGCGTGATTCATTCATCATTTGAACAACATTTGAAGTTCTTCAGTCTTCCAGCTTCTGATGATCTTCAGAACCTCTGATGATGTCAGCTTTTGGTGAACTGCTTCTGAAGAGGTGCTTCTGATGACGTTAGCTTCTTCAGAACCGCTTGTCTTCAGAACCTCTTTCTTCAAATTCTTCAAGCTTCCTTCTTGTTGATTCCATTGCTCTCATTTGTTCTATCAGAACCTATGCTTCAAAGAGACACTAAATTTATGTCTATGGTTCTGCATACTTGAACAAATATTAGCATATCCAATTGACACTTTTAATACCTTGTTATCATCAAAACTCAAAGGGTAATGTTAAACACATATTGTTCCAACACAATGCTTACACTTTATCTTCTTTCATAATATTGGGATGGGATGACCACACCTGCATTCTTTTATGAGATTTACTTTTCTCACCCTATGGCTTTCCTCGTTCGCCCTATTTTTTCTAAATATACCCCTGGTCCAGAATATAAAATCCGAACAACTTCTGGAAACTAAATTCCGGACATATTCGTGGATTTTGGCACTTCAACCACCCTGATAGATGTTGGTGCCAGTTTTGAATAGATGGTTTCGGAGTACATAATTCGAAATTTCTGTACAGACTCCGGATTATATAATCCGAAATGCGTAAATCACCCCGTTGAAAGTCAACAAATGGCGTGGGAAATGAGGTTTTCGGATTACATAATCCGGATTGTGTAATCTGAACTGCATCAGCACAGAGGCAGAAGCCATTTGTTTTGGTCGAGCCTCTGTGTTAGCGCATGTGGTCCAACATTTTGGCCTTTGACTTGTTGTTCAAACTGAGAATTTAACTTATAATTAACGACGCAATATAAATTTGAAACATTCTAACATTAATAAAACATGAAAATAAAAATTATCCAAGTGTTACATAATTCAAAAGCATCCAAAATGTTCAAACATAAACATAAAATACAATACAATCAGCCCCTAATAACTACACCTGTACCACCGCCACCTCTGCCACCCCTTCCACCCTCAGTAGCTCCCCGACGACAGTAAACTTTCCCATCATGCACCTATCTCAATACCTCCTCCAAATGTTGTCATTCGTCAGACCCTCGCGGGACCAGACCGCTGGACATCACAACATACACATGGTCTCTAATGCGGCTCATCCTTATGCTAAGCTGTAAGTACCTATGCTCTCCATCCTCCTGAGCAGCAAGCGCATCAAGGACCGCACGCTCCGGTGGCCTCGACACCGGTACCAGGATATCAGGAAGAATCATGCGTGGATGAGACACCTGGTAAAACCACTCAATGTATCCATCTTCTGCCTCCACGCCATGAACTGCACGCTGCCTCAACTGCTCAGCTGTCAGCGCATGATCAAGAGCATACTGAAAGCGGAGTGAGATCTCCCCCAAATTAAGATCAGGAGGTGCAACCTCAATGGGATGTCTCGGTATGGTCTGAACCCTCCCAAACTGACGAAGAACCCGCTCCGACATATATCTCATTGTGCGGTCTCCATATCTGAGCCATCAAATGAAAAGGTTGACCTAGTTAAACAGACGTGTCAGACGGTGCTCTCCATATAGGGCCATGACAACGCCGCTCAGATCCAGCCTATCCAGTAGGTTTCTGTAGTTGTCTGTTGTGCCAAGCCAGACAGTGGTACAAAAAGCATCGTGCGTGGATCCCGATGCCCGCGATAGCTTGCCCAAACATCCTTGCTTCCCATACCTTGGAAGTGCTGAAACACCCAAGCTTGTAACAATGACAACCACATATAAATATACAAATAATTAACACTTACATTTAATAAAACAAAACATGATTTTCAATTTATACCTGCAACAAAGTCAGGTATCGCGACACCTGACCACAGTTCCAACGTGAGCTAGTGCCACAGCTCCCCATGAATAACCAGCAACAAGATCAAGGTCTCTAAAGTACTTGAGGTAGACAACATCCACAGTAGTGGCGCTCTTGTCAGTGAAGAGTGTGATCCCCACCAAGTATAGCAAATATATGCGGACAGCCTAGTCCCGCAAACTCCGTACCTCCTGAGTCACACCATACTAAGTCTTCAACGTCAACTGCTCCAACATACGGTCCTTGAAAATCCTCCTCAAGTAGCTGAATCGACAATGTGCACCTTTGGTCTTATTCACCTCAACTACAGTTTCACCCATATCAGACCCCAACTGCTCCACCATCCACTCCACCGCCTTGTCCCGTGAGATAGTACTATGGGACAGAAGCATGCCATCAATGGGGAGATGCAGCAAACAGGACACATCATCAAGTGTCACTGTCATCTCCCCAAACAGAAGGTGGAAACTCGAAGTCTCCTCATGCCACCTCTCCATAAAAGCACATATCAGACCGTGGTTAATCAGGTTGTAGCTGGTATCCTGAAGCCAGCCAAGACCGGTGCCCTGCAATCTGTCTACCCACCACCGTGCATTCATGATAGGGGTGGTATCGTCATCATGCATCGTCTCTATCTTCTTTCCTTTATTGATGCATTTTATATTGCCACGCCACTGCAAATAATAAAAAACAATGCATAAACATCAGTTTACACTCATTGCTTTACAAACATAGCAGTTCAAGAGTTTATTAAAGTAACATTAATAAACATCAGTTTCACGAATATAGACATCATTTTTCACAAAGATTAACAACATATTAAAGTAAGTTTAAAATTAATAAATACCACGCCATCAGCCGCGTTCCTGGCCACGTGCACATGGTACCTCCACAATAAGCTAGTGTCGTGTGGGTCACCGGGGTAGTCATCAAGTGGTTCAGGGTCCACCACACGCTTCTTCCTCGTCCGCCTTCGTTGCGGCTGCGTGTCTTCCATATCCTCCTCCATTGCCTCAAGCTCCTCCTGAAACTCTTCCTCCTCCATTTGTTGCTGTTGCACGCCCATATCCTCATGATCTTGCTCATGCTTCGGTTCCGGCTGAGGCTCGACATTAGCACGGTTTCCTCTGCCACCCCGACGCCTCGGAGCAACAACACCTTCCTCCTCCATCAGTTTCACGAGTAGAGGACGAACCTTCTGTAATATTAGGGTAATCAAATTAGGGTAATCAAACAACACAAAACAGAAGCAAAAAAACATTTTGGGTGTTTCCGGATTTAAATTGCCGGACTGTAACAATCTAGTCCGGAAAACGAAATCCGGATTGCTCCAGAATTCAAAAAAAAAAATCGAATAAAATAACCATGCATGTGTATATAAATCGAACTAACCTTCCATGATGTTTGACAAGGGTTGAAATGCGGTGCTTTTGAGCAACAAAACTCCAAATTTGGACAAGATTTGTGGTGTTGGGAATTTGGGATAATGTAGAGAGAGAGAGAGAGAGAGAGAGAGAGAGAGAGAATGGTGAAAGTGAATGTGTAAAACTGTAAAAATGGGGGGTGAAGTTCCTTTTATACTTCGCAATTGTCCGGATTTTAAAATCCAGAATGCATATAGGTTTTCCGGATTATATAATTCGAAAGGCATGTTGATAATTTGCATAGGACGCGCGCCATCGGGTGGGAAAAGTAAATATCTTCTTTTATTCATCCTAATTAAATTCAGCAAAAGATTTGGATTCGAAAATTCGTTTATCAATTGTCAAGGAAATATCCATCTTTCATTAAATTTCATGCAACCCATTGATGTCCAATCTTAGTAACATATATAAATAACTCATATCGCTTACAATGCTTCAACTAAATATAATTAAAGATAGTTGGATTGCTTGGCTTGTCGGTCAATAACACATTATAATCAATTTCTTCTTGCAAGCTGCAATCAAGTTAATCAAAGAGGTCAAATGATCCTATGCAAGCTATGCAAAGAGGTCAACTGATAAATACAAATGCAAACAAAAATTACACTATTTCGAATTCCACACTTGACTTTGACATTAAAAAAAACTGCACTAATAATATAGCATAACTAAATAACACTTATACTTCTTTGAGAGGCTAAGGTATGCCACTGTTTGCTAGTTCTGATAGGTTGTATATAGTAGCCTCAGCATTGGTGTTTTGGAACCGCAGGCCTGTTTTTATTTCCTTATGTTTTTTTCGGTTTTGACAGCATTTTTGCTGCTGTTTCTGTTGTATCAGACCTGTGTTCTGTCTGCAGTGGCTGGGTTTTTGTTTTGGGGGAGTGGCTAAGCTGTTAACAGCATACTTGTAATTGTGTTGCTTTGTTGCGAGCGTTTGTGCATCTTGCACAGTCTCTTCATTAATAAAACTTTGTTGATTCTAAACAAAAACTTCTTTGAAAAGAACGCAACATAAGTATTCTACAACATACGTAGGCTCATTTTCGTATTCTTAAAACCTCGCTATCTAAATCTATGATTCCTTCCCTCTCTTGGTCCTTGATTCTTGGAATAGATTCAAATATGAAAGCTTTTACCTGTAAATTATTGCAAGATACATAAATCAGCAAACTTTGATATGCAAATAAATCAATTCATAAACACTTTCAAAGATCAAAAACTGACCTTCCTCTCAAACAACCAAGCTATACTAACCCATCTCATATCATATGAGATGGGTACCCATGAATACCCATGGATACCTCAATACCCGCGGGTACCCGCATAGTGGGTACCCACGAGGGTACGCGACGGACACGGGTATCATATTTATCAAACGGGGCGGGGATGAGTATCATACTATCCATACTAATGGGTACCCATTGACATCCCTACTCATATGTAATAAGAATCACCACTGTGAAATCACAGCTAAAACAAATAACAATGTAATTGAATATTGTTGTCAAAGTTAAATTTTTCATACTAACATAATTAACTGGTTAGAAACTTTTATCATTGAAAATTTAACTTATACCATTTTTTTTTCATAAGACTCATTATGCATTTCTCTTAGTGTTCTAATTATGGCATGTTATCCAAGCAAAAATCATAATAACCATCAGATACTATCATGCACATCTAAACTACAAAAAATGAAGTAAACCAAGAAAATATAAGCAAGGGACATCAGGCTTGACAATTAGCAAGTACTATCATATAGTTATGGCAGACCACAACATATTCAGACCACATTGCATTGCATGCCAACAAAACATGTTCTTCATATACCGTTTAAATTCTATCTAGGACACCAAGAGGAAGGAAATTGTATAGTTATGGCAGCACACATCACATCCAAACAAAATGTCATTGTTCATGACACTACAATTCAATACATGCACTGAAAACATCACACATAATAAGAAAAAAAATGCTTGCACGGTAGCACACATAAAAGCATGTGAATTCCGTCTGCATAGCATGAGAAAAACACTTGAGATACTAACGCACTAAAAACATAAACTTTTATCAATTTTTTCTTACATTATAGACCAGAGGGATTATCTATCAATTCATATCCTAATTAGATCAGCATATGGCTAAAGATAAGAACATGTGAAAAATTGAAAGGAATTGACTCAATAATACTAATGAAAGATATCCAAAATAATTCAGATAAAGATATATAGCTATTGATTTGTTGTGAAAATAAGTTAGACTATAATCCAGACATTTAAGAGCAAGAAATTTGTTCTACCAACTTAATCCAATCTTAAAATTACAATGTAAAATGGAATGAAAGTACCTTAAAACCACAAATTGATTGCAACCCCAAAGTGGTTTTTTTAAAAGCAGTCTTATTTGTTGTCCATCACAGTTTACCATCTAATACAATGGCAACTGCCTTTAAAAAAATAAAGAATTAAAATGAAGGAGATGGAGATATACATGAGAACAATAAATAAGATGGATATTTTGTAGGGCACTGAATCATGATATGAATCCTCCACAACCACTCGATTGCGTTCTGCGTCGTTGTGTTGCAACAACTTTGTCATAAAAAATAACGATCAAATATGATAGAGAATGAAGGATGATGGAGTAGTAAAACACACATGACTGAATATGTCAATGTTGGAAGCAAGAAATGCAAGCATGTGTCGTCATTTTTTAGGACTCGATTTTTGGCACCGTACTAAAAAGTTTGTGGAACTCTCAAACCTGTTTTGTGTGACTTTTCTGTCATATGCCTCCTAAAGTCCTTCCCCTGCAACCATATATCAAAATTTGAAAAAGAAACTATCGATAAGTTAGAAGAAGAAAAACCCTAGAACAAATGAAGTCAAGATATGTATTTTGCAATGAAGCAATAGCTCATAATTTAGCCCAAACATAATTAATAGTTCATTTACCTCACTGTTTCTTGCACCCAGGAGCACAATTTTGGGAAACTTAGGGGGCCAAAAGTGTAACTAAGACTAACTTATTTTGTCATAGGCTGTGCTCCTAGGTGCAAGGAACTATGCGTTAGTCTGTCTTGGCTATTCTATTTTGTAATGTTTCGTTTTTTTTTTCTTTCTCTCTTTTGGCTAGATATCTAGCTTTGCTTGTTTGTAAGTTCGTTTATTTCCTTTGAGGCACTCCTTATGTTATAAAGGGAGGTTTTATCTATTATATATTTTGGATTCTTAAAAAAAACTTATGTTTATCACTTTTCTAGCATTAACTTGTCTCATGCTTTCCGGTTGTATTTGATCATGCCAAAATGAGAGAAACGACACATTTATGTGTTGAAATTGCAAATTTTGTTCATTCTTGGAATAGTCCATCAGTTTATCATCATAAAAAATGAGAGAATACGGATGCTAGCATTCTTTATTGAAGAATGTTTTGACAATGACAAAGAAGTGAAGGATCTCATTTTCGTATTAAGTTCAATCTTTTATAACCTTTGTAAGATCTCAAGAGAATATGCACAATCATGCTAGCATGCATCACTTACATGCATTTTATCCATCATGAATCACTAAACACCTTGGAATTGCATATAATCTTTGGATTCAGTAATGCGTTAAACAAAAACTTTTTTTAAACCAACAAATAATTTACCCATCTCAATGGAAAAAAAACAAAACAAACATACACCGATTGGATTTAAACAAAACAACAAATAATTTACCATCATTGATTTTATATTGTTATTTCAAGTTTTAACTTTTTTTATAATTTATATTAAATTACTTCAATATTTAAAAATTATATAATTATGAATGAATATATAAATTATTGTTAAAATTTAATGATATAGAGTTATTACAGGGACCCAATTAATAATCATTTTGAGGTGATGAGTTGGAGAGATTGGGTGCTTATTAAGTATTAATTAGAAAACGGATGACGTGTATAGTTGGGGTCCATTTAAGCACCGAAATGGTGTGCTGCATTGTGGATTGTCTAATTTTCTTTATACAAAGCACCCAACTTATACGAATCCACTTTGGTTGGTTTTATGTTGTTGACTTGAAACTCAGGAGTGTGTTTCTCGAAAAGTTTTAGGTTCAATTTTCGCCAGTTTAAATTTTAGTGGGCTAAAATAAATTGGATTCGTTGCGATAAAGTTTGCCTTCTAGAATAAATTGGATTTTTTTTTTGAGGGAAATAAAATGGATTTGTTGAATATTAGATTTGATGAATGAATATATGATTCAATCACAACTCTTTCAATTTTTCTGATGAAAAAGAAGAGGCTAGGAAGCCTCCTTATAAAAATAATTTTCTATGTTTGCAAATTTCTTGTCCCCTTATAAAATTATTTCAACCTCTTCCATTGAGTAACTAGGAAGCCACTGATTAGGAAGACAAACATGTTTTAGTTAAACTAATTGGTGTAAGTTCCCTATAGAATACTTGTAAGACTTATTCAATGACCGTTTTTTTCTATGTAATGATTGGAGTATCTCTTAACTTTTTAATTAATTTTTGTTTATAAAACATTATATGAAACCTTAGTCGCAATTTCTCTTGAATGTGTGAACAAATATAAAAATATATCTGAAAGTTTTGAAGGAAAAAGAAGGTTTATTAACATCAAATCCAACCCCCAACCCCCAATGAAAACGAAAGTCAAGTCAATCAACATTTTCTTTTACCATATAATCTTTCATTTATTTCTTGACTCAACATATAAATCTTTTATTTAACGCTAGAAAATAATTTATGTATTCAATGTGGAGAGTATAGTATTATATATAGTACGTCATTAAATTGATGTACAAGTAACAATATTCACACAAAAATTATTAATTTATTATGACCAATGTATCGTTATTGCTATATATATGAAATCATGCATGTTGAAGTTCACAAACAACCAAAGTTCCATATCAAATTATTTTCAATAACAAGTTAACTTGCTACATTTTATTGCCTTGGAGCACACACAAATGGGTATTTTTCGCCAACTTTCAGAATTTTTCATTTCTTGTACAAAGCCACCAGAGAAACGTATTCCCAAGAAGGTTTTCTTCATTCATCTCTACTTTAATTAATTCACACACTCACACAATTGAGGTTTTATGTGCCTATTATAATTTTTTTTTTCTTTTCATTTAGACCGTTCATATCAGGGTGAAAATGGATTGTGAAGGTTGTGAAAGGAAAGTTAAAAACGCTGTTGAAGTGATGGATGGTTCGTATTTATATTCAATTATATCTATATGCATATGTGTAGGGAATGCTATCATGTGGTTTCTTTGCGGGTATTTGAAATACACTTACAAAGAGTGCCATTAACATACTAAATCACATGAGTTTAAAATAACTAATGAGCCAAAAGATGCAGAATAAACTAGCTCTTGTATGCACTACAATTAATAGAGGGAAAAATTATAATTATGTTCATGACTTGGTCCAAAAATGTGCATGTAAGCAAAAAATAATATTAGTTATGCATTGATTTTAGGAGTGATAGTCATTTTAGTCCTTAAATGTATAACAAATAGATACTTCATTAAAAAATTTATAATGTTTTTGCATATCAAGTAACAATCAAGAAATTTTCCCCTTGGCCCTTCAATTTTATTTTATTTCCTTTTATTATTATTGTTGGGTTTTCAAACATATGTACCATGTACTCATGATGCACGGGGAATTAAAATATTTCATTACAAACCTGAATTAACTGAATCCTATAAATATTTAATCATATGCGGATGGAAATATATATCATGAATATTGAATTACATGCATATTGTAGCTGTGGAAAACTATATGCATAAGTAATTATGAGAATAAAAAAATATTATATTTCAAAATTACCTAATAACAACTTTTATGTTTCACTGTAAGAAACATCCTTAAGCTACTAACCTTCATGGTAGGTACAAACGTAAGTTTTGTTTTGTTTCACCGTTTATATACATTTAGAAAAGAATATCCTTATGTCTTGGAAGTGTATTTGAGCTTATCGAGGTTTGGAGCTCGAATTTCTCAGTTCGAACGTTAAATTTCCCACTTCTCCGTACTTAATGTGTGTTAACCTAGTCATTAGACTATTTGACAGAAAAAAATTATAATATATTATTTATCTTGTTTCTTTGATGCAACTTCTTTTACTTTGACATATTTTCGTTGCAACTTCTTCTATCGTTATCTGACTTGCAGTTGTACGTTAAAGTATTATATAATACGCAATCGTCATGTTTAATATCAAAATACATATATCTAGACTAACGATGCAATTTGTACAAAAAAATAAACTAAGGCAGACAAGGAATATTTTTTTAATATATAAAATTGCAACTCCAAAACCGTAGGAAACAGCATTTCAACACATACAGTTGAATTGATTAATTATCATGTACGAAATTAAGAGAAAGGAAAAGGCGAAGCAATTGTGTTTTGAAATTGAAAAATTATTTAGAGTAATGATATTTTTTTTTAATAGAAGAGTAATGATATTTGAACGAACAAAAGTTGTCACAAATTTATTGAGAAAATGATATTATTTTTCAGGTGTGGAATCATTTAATGTAAATCCAAAGCAACAAAGGGTAACTGTGACTGGACATATAGATGCAAATGAGGTCTTAGATGAAGTGAGGAGCACAGGAAAAACAGCTGATATGTGGTCCTTAGTTCCCTACAATTTAGTGACTTATCCTTATGCGATTGGGGCATATGACATGAAAGCACCTACTGGTTTCGTCAGGGGTGTCCCTCAAGCTGTGGGTGACCCTAAGTCTCCGGAGTTGAAGATGATGGCACTTTTTAACGATGATAACGCAAACGCATGTTCAATCATGTAATTTCATATAGGAAAATGTTTTGTGTAGGGTTTATACATCTTGAAATAAAGAAGAAAAAAGAGAAAAAAAAGAGTGATGTGATTGCTGTAATTATTCGATGATGTGACAGAAAGAAAGATTATATAAAAAGAAAAAAGAAAAAAAGGTGTTGAATTGATTTGTAAAATTATAGCGTTTGTTTTCTTTTCCAGTTTCAACCATCAATTCTTGTTAGGAGTTAGTGCTTATCCTTTAAGCATGCTTAGTGAGAATTAGGGTTAGTTTTGCTTAGTTACTTGTAAAGCAAGCTAGTTTAGTTAGCTGGATACATTTGCTATATATAGGTATTCAAAGGTTGTCAATTTTAATTAAATGAATAACAAATCATTTTCACCTTACAAGTGGTATTAGAGCTTGGTTAAGGCTTGTACCAAAGAATTAGAAAGTGCAGCTTTTTAGCAGGAAAGTTTGTTACAATCATTTATGCATTCCTTCATCTTCTTCATCTCAAAACTCCAGACATTCATCCATGGCGGATTCTGCAAATTTTGCACAACCTCCCATTCCTAAGTTTGATTGTTTCCATGATCATTGGGAAATGTTAATGGAAAACCTGCTTCCTTCCAAAAAATATTGGAGCTTGGTTGAAACTGGCATTATCAATGCTCTTGAGAATCCAACCCTAGAACAAGAGAAAGTTGAGAAAGATAGTAAGTTATGTGATCTTAAGGTGAAAAACTACCTCTTTCAATCCATTGATATAACAATCATGGAAACAATCTTGGTTAAAGATTCAACTAAGGAAATTCGGGATGCAATGCATAAGAAATATCAAGGTTCCACAAAGGCGAAACGTGCTCAATTGCAAGCATTACGCAAGGAATTTGAGATTCATGCTACGAAAGAAGGTGAATCCATTGATGAATATTTCGCAAGAACGTTTTCTATTGCTAACAAGATGACATCTCATGGTAAAAAGATGGATCAAACACTAGTTGTTGAGAAGATTATGAGATCTTTAACAAACAAGTTCAATTATGTAGTGTGCTCCATTGAAGAAATCAATGATCTAACAACACTCTTCGTAGATGAATTTCAGAGTAGCTTACTTGTTTAAGAACAATGCATGAAGTCCTAAAATCAAGAAGTTGATATTGAGCAAGCTATGAAGGTTTCCAGTAGTAGAAGAGGTTATGTAGGATATGGAAGAGGAAGATGGCGTTCAGGTGCAAGGGGAAGAGGTAAAGGAAGAATCAACAAAGACTCTATTCAATGTTATAAGTGTCACAAGCTTGGACACTATCGGAATAAATGTCCTCTATGGGAAGAAAATACAAATTTTGCAGAATTTGAAGATGGTGAATTGCTGGTTATGGCTCAATCATGCTTAAACACGAGTTCTAAAGATGACGTATGGTTTCTTGATTCAGGTTGCTCCAATCATATGATAGAAACAAAGGATTGGTTATTTGATTTTGATGGTAACTTCAGAGAATCAGTGAAATTAGGAGATGATTCAAAGATGTCATTCATGGGGCGAGGAAATTTGAAGTTACTAATTGGTGGCATAATTCAGGTCATAACCAATGTGTATTATTTACCTGGACTTAGAAATAATTTGGTTAGTATTGGACAACTTCAGCTGAAGAATCTAACAATTGTGTTCAAGCATGATTCTTGCAAAGTTTATCATGATGAGAGGAGCATGATTATGTCAACACAGATGAGCACCAATAGAATGTTCATAATTTTTGCACCTGTTATTGTTCCAAAACATTAGAAGATTGAAAAGTGTGAAGATGCTAAAGTATGGAATTATAGATATGGTCATTTAAGCAAGAAAGGTTTAAAGATTTTGGTAAAGAAAAAAATGGTGAAAGACTTGCTAGGATTGCAAGAAACTGAAGGGAAGTGTAGAGATTGCTTGTTAGGGAAGCAACATTGAGAAGCAACTCCAAAGAAAGCACAATGGAGGGCATCAGAGAAGCTTGAACTGATTCACTCTTATATGTGTGGCCCTATCAAACCAAGCTCCAATGCAGGTAGCAGATACTTTCTTACCTTCACTAATGATTTTAGTAGGAAAACTTGGACATATATTTTGAAAAAGAAATCACAAGCACTTGAAATATTCAAAGCATTTAAGTGACTTGTTGAGAAAGAATATGGTTGCATGATTAAGTGTTTGAGAATTGATAGACGGGGTGAATACACTTCTTCAGCCTTCAATGAGTTTTGCATCTCAATTGGAATCAAAAGACAACTTACTACTACTTATACACCACAACAAATTGGTGTATCTAAAAGAAAGAATATAATATTGGTGAACATGGTAAGGAGCATGCTTGCAGCCAGAGATATACGTAAGATTTTCTAGCCAGAAGTAGTTGTTTGGATCACTCATATCTTGAATAGATGTCCTACATTGTCAGTTAAGGATATGACTCCAGAAGAAGCATGGAGTGGTGTGAAACCTTCAGTGCAGCACTTTAGAATTTTTTGTTGTATAGCATACTGTCATGTACCAGATACTCAGAGGAAGAAGCTTGATGATAAGAGTTCTAGGTGCATTCTGTTAGGGATAGGTGAAGAATCTAAAGCGTCTAAGATTTATGACCCTAAAAGCAAGAAAGTTGTGATTAGTAGAGATGTGATATTTGAAGAATCACAAGGATCGAACTGGAATGCTACAACAAATTCAAAAACTAGTAAATTACTTGTTGATGATGATGTTTTCGAATTTACAAGTGATACACCAGTGAATGAGATAGATCCTGATATTCCTGATCTAGAAGATATAAGTGAGAATGCTTCTTCTAATCATGAAGAAGAAATGGATCTTGATTCATTTGATGATTCAAAGCTTCCCCGTAGCTACTTAGATGATTATGTAACTGGAGAAGAAGTTGAAGAAGAACAATAACTGAATAGTCTAACTCTATTCAACACTTCAGATGATCCCAATACTTATGAGTAAGCTTATAAACCAAAGGTTTGGAGAGATGCAATGAAACAGGAAATAGAATCCATAGAAAGCAATAACACTTGGGAACTCATTAATTTACCTATTGGTTGCAAGAAGATTGGAGTTAAATGGGTATATACGACTAAGCTGAATGAAAAGGGGTAGGTTGCAAAGTACAAGGCTAAATTAGTAGTTAATGGATATGCTTAGAATCTTGAAGTTGACTACAATGAAGTATTTTCACCTGTAGCAAGATGGGACACCATAAGAACAATTCTAACAATTGCAACATGTAAAGGTTGGAAGGTTTATCAGCTTGATGTTAAAAATGCTTTTCTTCGTGGTGAGGTAATTGAAGATGTATATGTAGAGCAACCCTTAGGCTATCAACAAGAAGATACTAGCAAGGTGTATAAATTGAAGGAAACCTTGTATGGATTAAGACAAGCACGTAGAACATGGTATAGCAAAATAGAATCTTATTTTGCTCAAGAAAACTTTATGAAATGCTCTCATGAACACATTTTATTTGTGAAGAAAAACTCTGAAGGGAGAATGCTTATAGTTAACTTATATGTGGATGATCTCATTTACACGGGAGATGACATTTCAA
>Ga0315913_1004907_pt1 | contig 16197 bp, 11 predicted proteins | sample MpolsnodulesMG_FD_207736 | JGI IMG/M metagenome (GOLD analysis project Ga0315913, IMG submission 207736) | Medicago polymorpha root nodule microbial communities from Los Angeles, California, United States - small nodules | ecosystem: Host-associated > Plants > Roots > Nodule | place: USA... | reverse complement strand
AATTGGGAACGATACATTGTTTTGCTGTTTTGTACAATTGGTTTGTTTTGGTTTTAGTAGCTTGTGGATTATTGAAAAAAGCGATTTCTAGAAAAAGTGATTTTTATGTTGGAAGTTTGAGGTTTATATAATTTAGAGATTAATTTTTTGAAAATGATTTTTCTGAAAAACTACTAAAACAGTTGAACTGTCGTTTAGCTTATGAAAATAGCTTATACGAAAACAATTGAACTTTATTTTAGCTTTTCTGCTTCAATAATTTAAATCTTCAAATGAGAACGAGAAATTGTTTTGGTGTTTTGTGCAAATGGTTTATTTTGGTAGGTATGTTGGTTATCATGTTGTAGAAGAAATACGTGTATGTGGAATTTTAGGGAAGTTTGTTACGGATTATAATAAAAGTGATTTTGATATACAATTATAAAAAATCAATTATAAAAAATGATTTTATGGAGGAGCTATGGAAAATAGCTTCTCATTTGGTGTTTCCTGTTTCGTGCTATTGGTTGTTTTGGTAGGGTACATTGGCCATCATGCTGTAGAAATATGTGAAATTTCAGTAGTTTGTGGTGATTATATAGCTTTATATTGATTAGGCATCTACAATTGAGTATTTCCTCTGTCCAATGTATAAGCCCCGTGAGTACTTCCTCTGTCCGAAGTATAAGCCCCATTTTGGCTATATTTGGTAAAAAATAGGGGATAACCGATAAGCTGGCTTACTTGAGCTCTTCTATCATTACTGGTTTCGCCTCGCTCTTGCTCTGTTTTGATTTTTTGAATCTGTAATTGAGAATGTGCAATTGTTTTGGTGTTTTGTGTTTTGTTTTGGTAGGGTGTATTAGCCATTATGTTGTAGAAATATGCATAATTCTAGGGCCGTTTGTTACGGATTATATTTTTTAATATTTAGAGATTAATTTTTATTCATTTTTTAGTAAAGGAGGAGCTTTCGCCTTGCTCTTTCTCTGCATTGGTTTACGATTATTTTGTTTAAAAAAGTGATTTTTTCACAACAATTTTTTTTGTATCAAACCGGCTTTGCTTCTCTGTTGATTTGCTTCGGTTTTTCAAATCTGAATTTCTGAACTAGAAATTGTTTTGGTGTTTCATATAATTGGTTGTTTCGGGAAATGGATTGTATACCTTTCAAATTTGGCGACTTTAGTGTATTTAGGGGAGAAATGGGTGATTCAATAGAATTATTTGAATGAGAGAGAATGGTTGGTTAAGAGGGTACATTGGACATCATGCTGTTGAAATGCGTGGAAGTTTAGTAGTTAACGGTGATTATATAGATTTGCACCGATTTGGGATCTGAAATTTAGTAGTAGTTTTGATTTTTTGTACGCGATTGGTTGAAATCATGGAGCATATTGTGGATTTGTTATGTGTTAGGATGGGTATTTGGAAAATGACGTTTGACTTGAGCTGAAATCAGTTATAGAGCAACACACATAGGGAAATTCATTTTGGTTCGAAGTGAGTTTGAAATTTTTGTTTTGAAAGTAAGCTTGTATCAACTTTTTTATCTTAAAACTTATGTTCTATTCAATTGAATGATTTGATGGTATACATTGCGGAATTTAGTTAGTGATGGTTATTTGCTACTCCCTCTGGTTCTGAATATTAACAAAAAAAACTTGTTGCACAGATTAAGAAACATGTTATTGTCATTTATTGGAATGATAGAAAAAAGTCAAGGAGATGCATTTGTGGAATATATACTAACAACGCATTTGGATCACTAGATGAACATTTTCTTGAAGTTGTTAATTCGTCACTTGATTAACCGGAACTTGTGGCTATGTTTTTCCATGATGATCAAGGAGGTTACGGGTTTGAACCCTAGCTTAGATCTTTTACTTTCTGAGATAAACAGCAAAATGATGATGCCTCATAGAAAATTTTCACTATAATAGGCTTAACTAATTGTTACTAGACAAATGGATTCATCTTCTTGTCTTAATATTATTTTTGTAAGGATAAAGATTACCCTGTGAATGATTAGTCTTAGTATTCTTTTTGGTCATTATCATAACTTTGTTTTTAGAAGGCGAACGTATTAATCTTAATTCACAATTTAGACTTTTGGCATGTTAATTGTTGTTGTTATTATTATTGTTACTATTATTATTATAATTATTGAGTGGCAACTGTTAATAATTAGCTGTTAGTTTTAGTTTTTTCTCCTTCGTCCTGGTTTGAACCTTAGACCTCCAACTCCTTAACTCAAACTAGTTGAGCTACCCCCCCCGTTTGTTGTTGTTGTTGTTGAACGTCAGCTTGATTTTGCAAAGTTTGTTTTGGTTAAAATTTAAGTGATTTATGTGTGGAAACTTTTATCTCAAAAAGTAAGATTTGATAAAGAGTGCTTCTATCCAAATTGATTATTTATGCAATTGAATAATTTCACAAGTGTAAATTGTAGTTTGGATTTTGAAAATTTAGCTTGGTATGGTTTTGTGGGTTTTCTTGGTGAATTGAGTGGTTGATTTGGGCATCTATCTGAGTCCTGGTTTTATGCTTGCGATTCAGGTTACATGGCAATGTTGAAAGCGTAGCTGTGTTAAGTGTTGGTGGTGGTGATGCTTCTAGGAGGCGAGATTCTATCATCTTAACTTTTAAAGATGCAAAAATTTCAGTTCTTGAGTATGATGATTCTATCCACGGACTTCGTACCAGGTCAGTAGGAGGTTTTAAATCAGCATTTAAATGAATGTTATTTTGTTTGGTAAATAATTTTCTTGATGGTGTCACATTTAAATGAAATTGTGCTAATGTTTTTCATGTTACATATTTTGACAGTTATTTCATGTCCAACTTTTCTTATCTATATTTTATCTATTTAATCTGTGAACGTTCTATGCTAGATTATGTATGTATGGTGGATAGAGGTTACCTTGTACCTATGAAGCCCCGATACCTGACACGATACTGATACGGTGATACAGGAAATTTTTCAAAATTCCCGATACGATACGGCCTTGATACGTTATTAAAAAATTAAATTTAAAATTAATAGTATAAGTGCAAAGTGTATAAACATAACTAAAAATGATAATAAACAAACATTCACATTAATGAAAATGATCAAAACAAGTGATAATTACATATTTTTTCCGCACAAATTAGATAGAATATAGCTAAACATCATTAGTACCATAAAAAGAGAACATCATAAGTACTATAAAAAAAAAGACCTTTGTCTAATGTTGACTACTTAATAGTTAACACTAATTTAGATCGAAAGCAAACAGTTTTTTCCCATTTAGAGAGAAGAACAGAAGAAATATAGCATTAGAGAGAAGAGAAACAATGTAGAATTTCTATCATTTTTGGAGTATCGGGGCTTCAGAGCCTTGTACCATCTAAAGTAGAAGGTTTATCTGTTAGCTTATAACCTGATTTCTATTTTCCAGTTCTTTGCATTGTTTTGAGGGTCCAGAATGGCTTCATTTGAAAAGAGGCAGAGAACAATTTGCAAGAGGTCCGGTGGCGAAGGTTGATCCTCAAGGCAGGTGTGGTGGAGTTCTTGTCTATGATTTGCAAATGATAATACTAAAGACTTCTCAGGTTTATTATCTATACTTCATCGACTCAAATAATTTTGTAGCATCTTATTTCTCTTTTACCTTTTTTTCTGTAAAAATAAGATATTACTATTTCTTCAAATGATCATTAGCATATAAATGATTACTTCAAATGATTCATTGATGATTTATAAACCATAAAAAGATTTCTCGCCTAATGATCACGTTTTGTGCCTTTTTGGTCAATTAAGTAGTGACTCATCTATGGCAAAGACTTTTGTAGTTTGTGTAATTATAGAAAACTGGATCTTTCTTGGAGAGGTTTTGGTAGTAGTAAGGATGGAAAGGTACCTTTTCTGTGCGCTATGCATACATTGGTTTGTTGCACTTGTATGGAGAGAAATTTCAGAACTTTTTTCAGTTTATTTTTGTTCTGCTTTAAGATAAGTGGTTTCCTTAGCTTCTTTCTTTTGCTTGCCTAGTGGTTTTGTTTAGGCATGAAATTTCAGAACTTTTTTCAGTTTATTTTCATTCTGCTTTAAGATATAGTGGTTTCCTTAGCTTCTTTCTTTTGCTTGCCTAGTGGTTTTGTTTAGGCATATTAATGTAGAACAAAAATGGGATCTGGAGAAGATCATCAAGTCTCCAAAATTCTTGTGTGATAATAATTTCTTACAAACAACCATAGTTCTACTAGTACTAGCTCAAAAATCTTGAATCTTAATATTAAATAGAAAACAGTGCATCAATCCCTCTATTTGTAAGAATTTTCAAGATTTAGCAACTATATGGTGAATTGTCAAAGCTTAATCACATCATATATTAACACAGTAGTAATCATAAATACTGAAAAGGTACTGTGTATTCCCATGGAGTTGTTCTATATTCCAATGACCACAAAGCGAATAATCAGCAATAAAAACTTTCTTGAGCCATTTCTTTTTATTTTTAAAACATGTTTTTTTTCTGCATTAAACTATAAATGCTTGAATGTACTGGTCTGTCACTTGTCTTTCTTTGAATGGTCAGCTGTTGAAGGATATGCTGCATGTATTTCTGTTGCTAATACAACACCATTGCTAGAATGCACTTTACTGCAAGTGTTATAACGTACTCCGTTGCATTCTTTAATCCACCTGACTTCAAGAATCTGATTAAATGAAACATTAGCTATGATTTATTTTATTATCTCATGGAAAATTTCTGTCAATTAATCTTTGTTGTCTTTTAATCTCTTCTATTTATGTATTATTGATGTCAGGCTGGTTCTGGTTTAGTTGGGGAGGATGATGTGTCGGGTTCTGGAGGTGCAGTTGCTGCTCGTGTTGACTCATCTTATATGATAAATCTGCGTGACTTGGATATGAGGCATGTCAAAGATTTTACATTTCTTCATGGTGAGCATCACAGTTTTATTTATTACCATCTTGCCACTTATACTTTTTTTAATGGCAATGACAAAAATGCTAGGTTTCAAGATATTGAGTTCAGGTTAAATTTATGATGAAATGGAATCATGTTTGTTACAAATAACATCGATGTTAATTAATTCTTTAAGTATAAGTTTCAATAAAGATGAGGGAAACTTTTTGTGGGGAGAAAAAGTGGCCTTAGCCCAAGGGAAATGAAAGCAAAAAAGAACTATCTTTGGCAAATATATCCCCACCATAGCATCAATTATAAGCATGGAGAGGTCACTAGAAGTGACAGAAATCATGTGAGATTCAGGAGAAAGTTGTGTGCTCCAATTGGTATGATTTAATTTTCTTCACACTCAGTAAGGACGACTGATTATTGAGGCCTTAACTTCATTCCAGACCTATGAATGTGGCAAAAAAAGATGGTCTTCTGATTTGAAGTTTGCCTTCACAACACAATAGTTTTATTCCTAAGATAGACAGGCCACATTTGACATTAATTAATTAATTTTTTTTTAAAAAAAGAAGTTAATTATATGTATTTCTTTGCTGTTTTGTTTTGGAGAGAAGTAATAAATGATAACAATTGAAATGGAAGCTCAGGATTTCATTTCTAGAGCAAAAGAATTTACCTGGCAATTCTTTTGCTGTGTTCTTTTTGGAGAGAAATGATAAACGATAACAATTGACATGTAATCTACATGCATGCATTCCAATCCACTCACAAATTATAGAAAGATACCCGACTGTACTCTTTGATTACAATTAAAATAGACTGTTGGTTCAGTGAAAATGATATGTTTTTTAAATTCATTTCCTTCTTCCTTCTATGGTCTCCTTTGTGAATTAAATTAGTCATCAGAAGTCAAAATATTACAAATTATGGTTCTTTCGTTTCATGCTTTGTTTATCTATTTTTGTTTACCTGAAGAAGTATTATGTACATTAGTTTGTGCTATTTTTGATTTAAGGAGTCTTTTGTAAATCGGGTTAACTGATTGTACAGGCTATATTGAACCTGTGATGGTGATCTTGCATGAACATGAGCTGACTTGGGCTGGGCGTGTTTCATGGAAACATCATACTTGCACGATATCAGCACTTAGCATCAGCACAACGTTGAAGCAGCATCCACTTATTTGGTCAGCTGTTGTAAGTTTAACGTAGATGCCTAGATGTCTCTTTAACCATTGACCATTTTGTTAAATGTGACTCTGACAAAATGGAACGTTTTAATGGGTTTATTTTCCTTTCCTTTTTCCCTCTGTTCAATATCTAAGTTAAGTTGGAGTTTCATATGTTATAGTTTTTGCTTAACCTGTCCATTTTTTAATGCTATCCATCTGTTTTGTATTTAGTTTTTCTCTCTTTTAATAACTTTTATATACACAAGGGCCTGTGAGTAATGTCTATCATGTTCTGTTATCTTTCTTATTTTTCATAAGTTACTTCTTGCACTCCAGGTCTCTCTTTTAAACCGAAAATTAATAAGCACATAAAATGATTATCTTTAAACAAGCACGTAAATAATTTATAATCTTTGAATGTTATTTCTTCACGAATGTCATACATATCTCCGAAGTTTGGCATAATTTTACTTCTGCTCACTATGCTCTTTTTGAAGATTTAACTTTGTGTTTGTCATATTCATTTTTAGAATCTCCCCCACGATGCCTACAAGCTTCTTGCAGTGCCCTCGCCAATTGGTGGTGTTCTTGTCATTGGTGCAAACACTATTCACTATCACAGTCAGGTACATGTGTTGCTCAGGCATAATTATGCAATACTGCTTGATTTCTATATTTTGGACAGATATTTGTATAGATTTTGTGTGTGTGGATTCGCTCATTCTTTAGTTTATGGTTCACAAAGGAGATGGGCAATAATCTAATTAAAAAGGTTCTTTTTGCAGTCTGCTTCATGTGCATTGTCCTTGAATAGCTACGCTGGTCCCCTTGATAATAGGTAGCGATTCCCTCTCTCTCTCTCACACACACACACACACACATTCTTGAAAAAGAAAAATTTGATTATGGGCTTTGAATTCAAAACTGATCGACATAATTCCTATTATATTTTGTTTAGACTTTTTTAATCCAAGGACATTCCTTTTCAATTGCCTATTTCTATTTGATTCACATGTCATGGCTTTGTGTGAAAATTGTAATGATATTACTGGTGTGCAATGATTTTCTGATCTGTGTTTTTCTATTTAAGTTCTATTGATTGTCAATTTCATTTCAGTCAGGAGATGCCAAGATCGAGTTTCAGTGTGGAACTTGATGCTGCCAATGCAACTTGGTTATTGAATGATGTAGCCTTGCTGTCAACAAAAACTGGTGAACTGCTACTGCTTACTCTCATTTATGATGGAAGGTGTGTTGCTCCTCCTTTTTCTTCTTCGTTGTTCATGCTCATTATGTTGTGGATCTTATGTCAACATTACCTGATTGACTGGTAAACTATTTAGATTAAGATTACACTCCAATTGACATTGGATAGGTGTGGCTTCTACTTTGGGATGGAGAAAATGATAGTATTCTATACTCACAACAACAACAACAACCAAGTGGGGTTGGCTACACGGATCAAATTACGGCATTACGCCATAATTTGATCCATGTAGCCGATCTCACTTAGTGGGACAAGGCTTGGTTGTTGATGTTGTGAGTATGGAATACTATCATTTTCTCCATCCCAAAGTAGAAGCCACACCTATCCAATGTGAGTATAGAATGTATTCTATACTCACATTATAAAATTTTCAAACATCCATTCTTGCGGTTGGACTTGCATCTTTCTCTTCCTCTTCCTCTCTTTTGTAATTATATAATGTTATACTTCTTATATGAAAGTAACGGATTGCAACCCAAGGCTGTGTCTGTTTTCTACACTCAACTTTTTTTGTAATTTTCTTTTGCATTGAAGGAATCAATTTTGGGCGTTTTTAACTCTTGATAATTTGATCTGTAGTCTTTACTCTTAAAGGTAGAAGGAAATTAATTTTAAGAGTTGTAGAGTATACAGCATGATAGAAGAAGAGAACAAGATAGTTTTTCTTTCTCCCTATTGCAGCTGTTGTTGTTTGTACCAGTGTGCTCAAAACAATACAAAGTACAATTATGATTGAACCTCTTTGAAGCATAAACCTATCAATGTTTTTAAATTTTCAGGGTTGTTCAGAGACTTGATCTTTCCAAGTCAAAAGCTTCAGTTCTATCATCTGTAAGTTTTAAAGGTCTTTCATGTTATGCTAACGATATAGGTTTGACTCTACCCTTTACAAATCAGTTTTGAGATTGAATTTTGCTTCTGTAAAATCTGCAATTTTTTTAGGGTGTTACGACAATTGGAAATTCTATGTTTTTTCTCGCCAGTCGATTAGGAGACAGTATGCTGGTGCAATTTTCTTGTGGATCGGGTGTTTCAATGTTATCGTCCAATCTAAAAGAAGAGGTGCATATTAGATTCCTTGAATATTTCTGCTGCCTTCTTTTCATAAATTCTTTTAATAATATTTCTTTCAGTATATAAATATGTTACATTGACGCTGTTATCTTTATTTCTTACTTCCATGGTCTACCTGTTTAGTCATTTTTAACACATTCTCCTGCAAGTTTATAGGTTGTTGATTATGACGTAGATGCTTCTTCAGCAAAGAGATTGCGGAGGTCACCTTCTGATACTTTACAAGATATGGTCAGTGGTGAGGAGCTCTCCTTGTATGGGTCTGCTCCAAATAGAACAGAATCAGCACAGGTAGTGTTTTGTTATGGACAGGAGAAGTAACATCTTTCATGTATTCTTCTTTACTTTCTTCTCCAATTTTATTGTGGTATTTTCTATAATGTTTAGGTGTATTAAATTTGCTGAACTAGTTATATATTGGCTGCAGAAATCCTTCTCGTTTGCTGTGAGGGATTCATTGATTAATGTCGGTCCTTTGAAAGATTTCTCATACGGTTTAAGAATAAATGCTGATGCAAATGCTACGGGGATAGCCAAACAGAGTAACTATGAATTGGTCAGTATTTTTTATGTTACTATGAGTACTTTAAAAAACTACTATTATCTTGGTTAGAGTGTGGTCTGAGAAATTAATTGGTCAGTATTTTTTATTTGTTACTATGAGTACTTTAAAAAACTACTATTATCTTGGTTAGATTGTGGTCTGAAGAAAGCTCTGTAGTCAATTCTGGATAGTGAAGTGTAGCAGCGTACCCCATAAATGTTGTGGCGGTAATACGGTATAACGAGTAACCCTATGGTTGCTACCTTGAAGTTTTAGGAAACAATACAAGAAATTTATGCCAAAGTAGCATAGGCATACAACAGTTTTTTTCTTCTTCAAAGAATACACAAAATTGAAGACATATGCATGACTAATAATCGAAGTTCACTGTTACCGATATTCCAACCTATTATAAAGCAAATAAGTTTTTCGGTGAAATGACCAAAAGTCCAATACAAACCATAGGAAACGGCTATAAGTTGATGGCACATTCGAATTTTGATAGGGGGTTCCCTGCAGTGAATGCTAGAGCCGCTATTTGTCCTATTTTGTTGTCACTTAAAAACACATCACAACTGAGTTCCGTGTAGTGCGTAGGGGCTGCTATGTATGCAACACTGCTATTGACTACAGAGGAAGAAAGGGTTAAGAGATTGAAAGTGCCTATCAATCTGATTGTAGATTTTTAGTTTTTCATTGAACCCAACTTCAAGCCCATTGTGTTTGTGATAGTTCTGTTTTACTGTTCCAATATATTTCGTATAACATATCTTATGCCATTATGCAGGTGTGTTGTTCTGGTCATGGAAAAAACGGTTCTCTTTGTGTTCTTCGACAATCAATTTGCCCAGAAGTGATTACTGAGGTTTGTCCATGGTTCATTATCTTGAGCCATTTTTTGTTTCGCATATCTTGATGCTTATGTTTTAAGATTTTTAAAGTTTCTATTCAATTTCATATAAAAAGCAATTAATACCTTTGTTTTTGATGCCATATCAGTATGATGCTATTATAATACACAATATTTGATTTGAATGTATTGTTTTCATTTTTCGGTAATTTTCTTGTAGTTTACAGAGTGGCATATATGATCTTTTATGAACCACTTACAATAATTCCAAAAACTGTATGGATCATTCACTATATTTTTGTGATGCATAATTTCAGGTTGAGCTTCCTGGTTGCAAAGGAATATGGACTGTTTATCATAAGAGCACACGTTCACTTAATGCCGACTCTTCTAAGCTGGATGAAGATGAGTATCATGCATACCTTATTATAAGTTTGGAGTCTCGTACTATGGTAATTTCTTTTCTTTTCATTCAATCGTGGAAGGATAAGATTATAATTCATAAAATTGTTTAAAGTTTTTTTTTTTAATCCAATTCGTGAATAGAGTTTTAATCAAATCAGTTGAGGATAAGAAGTTCAAGTATTATATTACATCTTAGGAGAAAAATTCACTTGATGGCTTTTGGACAAATATTTCTTAAAGTCGGATTTGGATTGTCCTTCTGGTAAAATTAACTATTGAATAAATATAAAATGACATAAAATTACATGCATGTTTAATTTTTTATAAATTATATTTGTAATCCTTTTTAACGAATATATCTATCTAACAATAAAAAAAACTAATTTTATTTCGAAGTATTTTTCATCTTTAAAATGATAAATGTGATATATTAATTTAATTGAGATTGTTTTTAACATTTCACTTTATTATCATATCTTTTTATTTTTGTATTTTTTAAAGAATATCTTTTCATTTAAATTGGTAAAAGAAAATAAATGATAAGTATGTACATATGAATTCAATAGAAAGAATCCGTTTTAAAAAAGAATTTCAAATCTGGAATCAATTTTTCAACAAATTGGAACGATAAAAATTTAAAATGTAAGAGCAACATAGGATGTGCATCATCAAACTCAAAAATGTGGGTGGTTATATTTTTTTTTTTTATAAATATTATTAAAGGTAAACAATGGAATAAAAGGTTAAAAGCTATAAGCTCAAAAGCTAGTTAAAATAGCAGCTATAAGTTAGTGAGAGAAGCTTGTTACTAAACACATTTTATTTTTTAAAACAAGCTTATAAGCTAGTCTAATAAGCTATAAGCTAGCTTATTGTCTTTACCAAACATAGTCTTTGAGGTGTAGAACTAGAAAGCATAAAAATATTTTGCTGCAAGACTTTTTGAAATTGCTTTATTGGGTTTGGTCAGAGAGGCATGTTGGGGAAGGATCCATCATCCATGGATAGAAGTAATTTTCGTAAAGTTGTTGGATAGATTGCTCTCTCTGTTTTTTTTTTTTAATTTTCTTTATATGTTCCCTTCGCTTTTAAGATCTCTCACGGTTACTTTTGTTCTTTTCTTTCCCCATTTTCCAATAGTGTGCACTTTCAAGTATTTTGTTTTCTAAATTTCTTTTGTTCCATCATTTCAATGGAATTTCCCTCGCAAATTTTGGAAAGTAAATGGTGGTAATTTTAATATATATTTTTTTAATTTACTTATGAAGTTACAATGTCTATATTTTTTGCTTCTTATGGTTAGGTACTAGAAACAGCTGATGTTCTGAGTGAGGTTACTGAAAGTGTTGACTACTATGTTCAAGGAAAAACGCTTGCTGCCGGGAATTTATTTGGGAGGTCAGTCTTTATCAGATTTTGCTTCTTGCTTTTATGAATTTCTTTTGTGCTTTACTGTTTTCTTTTGTGCTTCTATTCCCATTATGACTAGTCTTCACCCTTCAAAGTCTTTATTTGGGTGGTCAGCCTTTGTCCATGTTCATGGTCCTCATCAAGGAGAGTTAGATTCGCAGGCTCTCAAATGTTTCTTCATAGGGTATGTCTCAGATAAAAAGGGGTACAAATATTATCATCCTGATAGTCGTTAGTTTATGTTTCGTGGATGTCACACTTCATGAAACCGAGTCATGCTACAATATTCCTCAGCTTCATTGGGAAAAGAAGACCAGAAGCTGAGTCCCTTGGGTTGTTGTCATCTGAGTCTCTTGAGTCATCTTAGTTCCTTTAGTTGTCACCCTTTCCTTCTTTGCAGGATTTCACTTCCTAGAGTTCAAATCTTGCCACCCTTATTCTTGTTCTTGTAATAAAAGTTGAATTTCAGCACAAGGTAGGTGGTATGCTTGTGTATTATCAAAGCTTCAAGCTCAAATGTTTATTGTATAAGAGGATGTGTTTAGGTATATATTATGAACATTTATTCCTGCCATCCTCTAATTATCCAAATTTACCTCGTGATTGTCATGTTTCCTATGTCTTATTGTAGCTAATTTTTCTTTTGACAGTTTCTCATTTTGCTGATTTCAATTTAATACTATAAGGTATACCTAATAGAATCGTGGTTTTGTTGATAGACGTCGTGTTATTCAAGTCTATGAACGTGGTGCTCGAATTCTGGATGGTTCTTTTATGACCCAAGATGTAAGCTTTGGAGCTTCTAACTCTGAATCTAATTATGGATCTGAGAGTGCTTTGGCACTATCCGTTTCTATAGCTGATCCATACATCTTGCTCAGAATGAGTGATGGGAGTGTTCGACTTTTGGTTGGAGGTAAATTTTTGTTAGTTACTTCTGTCCAAAAAGATTAAAGTTATCAATTTTATTAGTTTCTTTTCATAATTTTTTGCACGATCAGTTTATCCTTATTTATTTATTTTTGCTGATGATAATACTTCTATTATTTCTATTCCTTATGTTGATTCCTAGTGGACTGAGAACATAGTGCAAGCTTCTTTAAATGTTTCTGAGAAACCGTCTAGTATCTAATTATTTTTTCCCTTGCAATTTCCTTGCTCATCTCAATTTACAGATCCTAGCACCTGCAACATTTCTGTCACTTCTCCAACTTCATTTGATAGTTCAAAGGGACCAGTTTCATCATGTACACTCTACCATGATAAAGGACCCGAGCCATGGCTAAGGAAAACAAGTACTGATGCATGGCTTTCTACTGGTGTCGGCGAGGCCATTGATGGTACTGATGGTGCAGTTCAGGACCACGGGGATGTTTATTGTGTTGTATGTTACGAAAATGGCAACCTTGAAATATTTGATGTGCCCAATTTCAGTTGTGTTTTTTCTGTGGAAAATTTTCTGTCTGGAAAGAGCCATCTTGTTGATGTTCTCACAAAAGAGGTGCCAAAGGATTCCCAAAAGGGGGATAAAGTTTCTGATGGAGTGGGCAGCCAAGACAGGAAGGATGCCCTGAATATGAAGGTTGTGGAGTTGGCCATGCAGAGATGGTCAGGGAAGCATAGCCGTCCATTTCTTTTTGGGATTTTGAGTGATGGAACAACTCTTTGTTATCATGCATACCTTTATGAAAGTCCAGACGGTACTTCTAAGGTTGAGGATTCTGTATCAGCTGGCGGGCCTGTTGGCCTTAGCAATACTAGTGTTTCTCGGCTTAGAAATTTGAGATTTGTTCGTGTGCCCTTAGATGTGCATGCCAGGGAGGAGACATCAAATGGATCACCTTGTCAACAAATAAATATTTTCAAGAATCTTGGTAATCATGAAGGGTTCTTCCTATTGGGGTCAAGACCGGCTTGGGTTATGGTTTTGAGAGAACGGCTTCGTGTTCATCCACAGGTCAGAACCAATCCTTCTCTACATAATATATCCATGTTTTTAGCTATATCTTCAAGTTATTCAATTTTTTTGTGATATAATGCTACGCCCTTTGTTTTACCGATATTGCTGGGTGGTTTGGAATGTGACTTTTCAAATGTTATCACCTTTCCTAACTATTATTTATGTTGAATAAACTTGCACAACAAGCCAATTGGAATTAATTCGATGCTTCATACCAAGGCCATATTTTCCGTAATGGTTGTTGCTAAAATGTTAGTTATAGAAACCATCACAAGTGATGTCATTGTCTCTTCACACATTGCATATATATGTTGTTCTTGCGTGCGCACGTGTGTGTTGACACGATTCAACGACATAAAATGTCAAACTTAGAAAATGACGCCAATTGTAACTTCTTGTAAGAAATGACGTTTTTAAATTCAACCACGAGTTATTAGCTACTAAGGAACATTTATTTATATTTTAAAGATCACAGTCTAGCTAACTTGTGGAACATTGCACAAGATAAGAAGTATTAATTGCTCAATATTTTTCTTACTGGGATGAGAGAGATTAAATGGAGGTAATTTACAAAATAAATATGAAAGATAGTAACTAATAAGGAAAAAGGTGAGTAATAAGTTCTTCTTATCATGTGCAAGGTTGCACACTTTAGAAAAATCCAATGAATATATTATCTTTTAAAATAAAGTAGTGCAATAGAGTATCAATTAATTTTTCATTTGCATGAAATTTTATAAGTGTGATCTACTGTATGATAATTCTGAATTCAAAGGTTGGTATGGTTAGTTTTGTATTCTACATGAATTATTAATTGGCATAAGTCTCTGAACTTCACACCTGATGTCATTTGATCTGGGCGGAATGGTTAGTTTTGTATCTGTATCATATTATGATCCAGGCTTCTTGATTCTTCAGTACTATTAGTCGCTAGGTTTCAAAATTTCTCATTCGAGCATAACTCTACTTGATTCTTAAATTTCATTTAGAATTTAGATGTTGCTTGTATTATGAAAGTTCTTTTGAAAAGTCTCCTTAAACTGACATGAAGCAACCTTTTATTTTTCTATATGAGGATTCTGGAGTCATCAGTAAAAAATGGCTTCTGAGACTCCTTTTTATGATTTTAGTAGCTGTCGAAAGTTAGCATCCCAAGCCAATAATATACTTACAACTTTTCTTGAAGTCTAAACGACATTGCACAGGGGTGCCTTGCAGTCAATTTGTTTCACGCAAGTGGAGATTTATGAGTTTGTATCTTTCTCCTCTCCTGTCTCTTATTCCATTTGAATACATCCCTCCCCTCTTTTCTAAAAATGGCACCTACAATGATCTCTTATTTGTCTTAGCACTACTGGGCTGTAACAAAAAGAAATGAGAACGGGATACAGTTGTTTTAAAAAACACTGCTAAAAAATCAATTAGATTAATAATTTCATGGAAAATCATCTTAATCTTAATTCAACAATTTTTTTTTCTTTTCGTTTATTTATATAACTTTTAAAGCTATGATGCATAATGGTTGAAGTGCATGATATAATTTTATTATATTATTATTATATCACCTTTACTGTTGACCGTGCTTCATGTTTTCTGGTATTCCTCCTTAGACCTTGGCTGGCTATTGGTGTTGAGTAGGCTCTGTAATAGGCACCTCCACCAATTGTTGATGCTATTTTTGTACACGTTGCAATATGTTATTGATTAGAAGGCATATCATGTTTGAGCATCACGATGTGTGGCTGCACTGTTCTAGCTTAGTTATTATACGTAGAATAAAGTATATTCATTTTGTGAATATGATTGTAGAAAAAAATTAACAGTCATCTTAATGTTTCCTTCTGTGACAGTTATGTGATGGGTCTATTGTTGCTTTTACTGTCCTTCACAATGTAAACTGCAATCATGGTCTCATATATGTTACATCACAGGTACAGGATAATACCTTCCTTTTATTGATAATTTATCATCAACTAAATCTGTAATTGTGGCTGACTTTTATTTTGTGTATCTTCTATATAGGGTGTTTTGAAGATATGCCAATTGCCTTCTGGCTCAAACTATGATTGCTACTGGCCTGTACAGAAAGTGGGTTTTCTTTCTTTTCATAGTGTCTGTTCTCTTCATATTACTATCTTCATTTTCTGCAATGTTATTTAATGTTTTATTTTTTGAAGAGGGTTATTTAATGTTTTCTAATTTTTGAGATCATCCTCAGGTTCCTCTAAAGGCTACTCCACATCAAGTAACTTACTTTGCAGAGAAGAATTTGTATCCGATTATTGTTTCATTTCCTGTGAGTATATGTCTTTTCTTTTAGTTTTTTATTTTATTTAAATTTTCCTGTAGTATTCAAGAGCATAATTGATAGAATACAAGGTTATATCTATTACACATTTAATTATAATTATAAGTTTTTCCTGTGGATGGAATCTTGTACACAAAATGCTTGATGGTTCAAGCATATGTAAACAATTACATGTAGCATATTTACAAGTTACAACATTGTGCTAAGAATTAGACTACAAAACTAATCATGCACTTTTTTCCCCACTTGCATGTATCTTGATAAGTAAACCGTCTCTCTCTCTCTCTTTCTCTCTCTCTCT